>Ga0209589_1004360_pt1 | contig 24499 bp, 30 predicted proteins | sample CowpeawhiteBW_FD_187525 | JGI IMG/M metagenome (GOLD analysis project Ga0209589, IMG submission 187525) | Root nodule microbial communities of legume samples collected from California USA - Cow pea white BW (SPAdes) (version 2) | ecosystem: Host-associated > Plants > Roots > Nodule | place: USA...
AAAATGAAAAAAAAAAAAAAAACGTTGGATCGAAAAATCTTGTTATAGAGTGATGATAACATGCAAGTGAGATATTCATCTATTTTACTTCTACAAATAACACTGTTTTAAAATGTAAGCATAGAATGAAAATCTATCCATATTGTATTTCGTAGTAGCTATTATGCTGCCTTATAACAAAAGGTTAGGTGGGGTTGGAATTCTCTTGTTAATATTGAAGATTAGAGTTGAAAATTTTTAAAATCAAACCTTTGCACACTACTCGGAAATAACTTATTTATTTTCAAAGAATTTGTATGTTATTTTTTTCATGATAGAAATTTAGAAACATAGTATCTAAATGTGATAAAGTGCCTGAAAATTAAAGAATCCAAATTGATTAATTTTTTACATATTGATTTGGACCTTTTTTTTCCCTTAAATTCCTCTTAACCCAGTTAGATCTAAAACTCGGTTCTAGAGTTTGATATAAGGCAAGAGACTAAGTACTCATATTGAAAGATTAAAGTCACAAGAGACACCCTAAAAGCTTATAGCTTATTACAAAAGATATTCTTTATTTTCATCCTACATTTTAACCATTTGAGACTTTTGGAAGATTTTTTCGTAAAAATTTCTAAAGGAAAATAAAAAAGATTAATTAAGTTCAAATTAGAATAGGTATAAATTCATTTATAAAAAAAAAATATTTAGTTTAATTTTTTTTAACATACAATTAACACAAAGTTTTCTCATAGGTTTTCCAAATTTTTTATTTTTCTTTGTGTATTAGTTAATTTCAATTTATAAAAAATCATTTTTAATTTTTCTTGCGAGAAGTCAATATGGAAAACACATCTAACTAGAGATTAAACCACATCTGAATTCCTACTTTACCTATTTTCCCATTGAAAAGGAAATGAATCTCATAATCCAACACAAAATCCTACAACTGCTATCCTTGTTAGTTTAGATTTCAACAAGATCTTGATGTTGAGTTTGATGATATATATTGTTCAGGAAGGAATAGCAGTGGGAAGAAGCTTTGCAATGTATAAAAATTACAATATTGATGGCAACAAAGAGATGATAGCTATTGGTACCATGAACATAGTTGGTTCTTTCACCTCTTGCTACCTCACAACAGGTAAATATTTTAACTGTTAAGCGTCAACATGAAATATTTACTCTATATATTCTTGTTTAGCCTTATTTCACGAACTCTCTGCCACAATTAAGAACAATGAATGAATTATTTCTTTTCTGCATCAATTGCTGACTTTTGGTTAAAAAAATGAATTTGTTTCAGGGCCATTTTCACGCTCAGCGGTGAACTATAATGCTGGATGCAAGACAGCAGCTTCCAACATTATAATGTCAATTGCAGTGATGTTAACATTGCTATTCCTCACACCCTTGTTCCATTACACTCCCCTGGTGGTGCTGTCAGCCATTATTGTATCTGCAATGCTTGGCCTCATAGATTATGAAGCAGCCATTCATCTGTGGAAGATTGACAAATTTGACTTTGTTGTGTGCATGAGTGCATACATTGGCGTGGTGTTTGGCAGTGTTGAAATTGGCTTAGTCATAGCTGTATGTATCAGTGTGGTGAATTTTGAATTACTCATTATAAGATTAATATAAAGATTTATGAACTTAATATGGGATTTCATGTGCATGTATATATGTTTTCAGGTTGCAATTTCTGTGCTTCGAGTACTGCTATTCATTGCAAGGCCAAGGACATTCGTTTTGGGAAATATTCCAAATTCTGGGATTTACAGAAATGTTGAACAATATCCAAATGCAAAACATGTTCCTGGAATCCTCATCCTAGAAATTGATGCACCCATTTACTTTGCCAATGCAGGCTATTTACGAGAAAGGTAATCTACCTGCAAATTTGGAGTGTTTTTCTCACATGCCAAAAACAAAGTATAGTAAATACTTACCACAAAACTTTGTTGTTTTGCATAGGATCACAAGGTGGATTGATGAAGAAGAAAACAGAATCAAAGCTACTGCAGAGACAAGTTTGCAGTATGTTATAATGGATATGAGTGGTGAGTGATGGACCTGGAAACTATGGTAGCTCACATTTGATTAATTATTAGTAAACGAAAAAACGTTCACCACAGATAATCTCAAACACGATGTTTTGATTGCACTATCGAACTTTTTCGAAATTACAAAATCTTGAGGTCTAATGTTGTGAATTTAATTATAGGACTGATAAAGAATGTGTTAACACTTTTTGTTTTAGAATTTTCAGTCTGAGTTGCAGTGTAATTTTATTGGCAGGTGTTGGAAACATCGATACAAGTGGAATAAGTATGCTCGAAGAGGTGAAGAAGATTACTGAGAGAAGAGAACTTCAAGTAATCTCTCTTTCCTGTTATCATCAATTACTTTTTTAATCATCAAAGAAATTATATATATTTTTTCTAACGTTCCATTCCTATGCATTCAGCTTGTATTGGTGAATCCTGGAAGCGAGGTGATGAAGAAACTGAACAAATCGAAGTTCCAAAATCATTTAGGACAGAGATGGATCTATCTAACTGTTGAAGAGGCCGTTGGAGCATGCAACTTCAATCTCCGTGCCAGAACGAATCTCAAGATTGATGAATCAGAGAATTGGGATAATGTTTGACTGTGAGGATATAAGCAAAAGAATATTCTCGAGAGCTGATTAATTTTCGTCTCAGTTATGTCACCACTGCAATATGTGGCATGAGAATATCCAAAATCATGCCGCAGAAGTTTTTAGAAACATAGGAAAATGAAAGATGCAGGAGTCTAGTTCTTAGTTAGAACAACTTAGGCCCTTTAATAATCATTTGTATCATGGTTTATAATTTATTCAAATGTAAAGTCATTTTCATGAGAATTGAAGAATCCTTTGGAAACGTCTTATAACTAGATAGAACAACCAATCAATTGGATTCATGTTCATCACGAGTTCTTTACCTTGAATCATTACAAACATAAACAAGTTTTGCTCTACGAAGCTCTGATAAGGTTTCCCTACTTCCAACACGGACACAAAGGTGCGGGTACGTTGCAGTATCCGACACATTAGTTTGACACGGTCAGAAGTGCTGGAGCTGACACGGTTCAACCTTTGACGCATGTGTCATAAAAAAACCATAAAACTTTATTTTAATAAAGAAAGAAAATAAAGATAAACAAAAGATAAATATAAAAACGTAAGAAACAAGTTGTGTTGTTTGAGTTTCCTCCTGAACGGCCCAAAAAAATCAGTTGGAGGAAGAAGGAAGAAACTTGCGCACAGTTGAAGGAAGAATGGAGAAACTTTCGGATAATTAGAAGAAAAAAAAAAGAATAGAGAAAAAGAAAAACGATTTGTCAGGAAGAAAGGTCTAAAAAAGAAGTTACTCTCTTTACATTGTATAATTTAATATTAATAATTTTATTACATTCTTTACGCCTATTAGGGCTCTGTTAATGGACACACCAGAGCAAACACAGTCCTACTCCAAGAAGCGTTGAAGCTGACAAAGTCCAACCTTTCGACACGTGTGTCATAACAAATCCAAGTACATTTATTTTAATAAAGAAAAAAAATAAAGATAAATATACAAACATAAATGAAGAAAGTTGAGCATAGTTAGAAGAACAAAGAAGAAGAGAGAAAAAAGAAGAAAGAAGGGTCTAGAAAAAGTATAAAAAGTTCCTCTCTTTTATAATTTAATAATGTAAATATATTTTTCCTGTTGGGTTGAGATGTAGGCAGAGAGACACAAATCTTCTATTATTGAGATGTATTAGGTAGCTCTAGAGTCCATCCTTCTTCCTATTCGTCAGATCGCAAGCCTTCTTCCTTACTTCAGTCGAGATGTTTTCTTCCAATGAAGGTGGTGTGACTTCGGTGAGAAAGTCTAAAACGACACTTTGACACACAAGTTAGTTACTAGTAGTAAATCAAGATATTGTTATAAATGAGATCATTGACTTATCTCGTCAACAATGCTATTTATATTATCTGGATAGGCCTTGCTTATTGGGCCTACAGTTCACATATGATTAACTCGTCTTAGGGTTTCCTAATGCATTTACGTGTCCTTAATCACTATGTGATTTATCCTTTTGTCTTGTGGATCCATACTAGAGCAGTGACATACATGTCTTTAGTCTCTTAGTGCATGTTGAGGTGTCTTCGACCTACACATATATACTAGGCTGATATGTTCTTGACTTATGCATATACACTAGTCTCCCAAAGTCGAGATGTGTTGGTTGATAGTCTTTGATGTATATGTTATTGTAGGCTGAAGTGTCTTCTACCTTGATGCACAACATCCCATAATTGTGGCAGAGTCAGTCGAGGTATCCTAGCCCGTTTTGTGACCTGAAATGTCCTCTACTTATTTGCGTAATCTAAACTTAAATGCTAAGATGTGCTGGTTGGGGTTTTGATGGTCCTACAATAGTGGGTCGAGTCGTCCTCAACCCTTTATGAATGCCAGGGTATTTTAAGTAAGAAAAATTCTTGTTTATCTTGGGCTGCCTAATAGTCTTAGGCTATACTAGTATAGTAGCCCCCTAGTCTTGAAGATACATAAGGGATTAAAAGGTTGAAGATGTTTAACGTGAGATGGACCTAGCCAAAAGTGATATGACAATTTATTGGGAGTGAGACATGTGTTGTTGCTACTCTACAGGTGTGTGTTTGTCCTCGTCCTCTTTTGATTGTAATTCCTTGGTTGGTAAAGCCCATATAAAGCGTATAGGTATGTCTTCGATAATTTCCTCTAGTAGCACTTATAGTGCCATTACCTCTTTGACGGAAGTGTTAAAGGACCTTCACTTTCGCACAAGGTATGAATGGGTCGATCGGGGTGTGCGTGAGTATTTTTCTAGATATAAGTGGTCATCGTGGGTCCATAGGTTTGTTGATGCTTACCCTCTTGAGAAGAATGCCCAAGATGATGTTATTTTTGTGAACAAGGTAGGGCAAGTAGACAATGTCTGTCATAGGCAAGAGGGGTCTGATGGTGACTTCTTCTACATGTATTCGGTTTTAATAATCCACCTACATGTTTTGCTTCCTTTTGATGACTTCACTATGGGGGTATTGCGTATTTTAAACGTGGCCCCGACGCAACGTCACCCTACCTATTGGGCGGCTTTGCATGCGTTTAGGATTCTTTGTAAGCTTTTAGGTATGACACCCTCTCCACTTGTGTTCTATCACCATTATAGCACTCATCCTAAAGACTCAATTAGCTGGCTATCCTTGTTTGGTCGGTCGAAGTCGTGTCTCCTTACACCATATACCTTCTCTTTCAAGAGTTATGAAAACAAATTCTTCAAGGTAGGGGTAAACCCTTCTAGTTGTTCTAATTTTTACAATGGAGATAAGCCTAAGTTCTCTTTCTTTTAGACTCGTTATCCTCTTCATTATGATGATTGGCTGAGGACCTTGATGACTGCTAACGATTGCACAATTATTAGCCTCTTGGATACCTTCCGTCAACGACTTCTAACTAAATATATGGAGGTTGCATTTAATTCTTCTTGTCCACGCAATGAAATGCATGGTATGTGTTCGCCTTTTCGCTTTTACTAGGTCTTTATTAACTCGACTTACTTCTTGTTTGTTTTTGTAGCTATGATGGCTCCCCATGAAGGTGTTGGTGTTGGTCATAAAATTTGTTTCCGTCTCCTGCGAGACCAGCTGAATGCTCGTAGCAAAGGAAAAGAGACCTCCAACCCTCCATCTGATAACTTGGTCACAGTGACCTCGAATGTAGAAACAAGAAGTCCTCGACCTCCCCAACCTAATGAGAAGAAAATAAAGAAGAAGACGCAAGGGGGGCAGTACATCTCAATGTCCTTCCCCAAAACGTTATCACATTGAAGAAGGTGGAGCATTCAATAGACTAAAACGGACAAAAATGAAGATCTTTGATGGCTTTAGTATTACAGTTTCCCAAGATGAGGTCAAGATCTTCTCCTTAGCTCCCCTTTCTTCCTTGGTAAATGCCTTCGTGGAGCACCAATCAAGAGCATTGGTGATTGGGAGGTTGCTTGGTCATGAGTTACTAAAGGTTCAACGTATTGAGAAGCTCGAGGCTAAGATTGCTTCGTTGAAACAACAACTGTCATCATTAACTATGGAGAAAAGGACTTTATCCTCTTAGCTGGTGGAGATTCGCAAGTAACAAACCCAGGCCCAAAGTGATAAGAGGTCCTGGAAGAACAGATGCATGAAATAGAAGAGAATGAGAAGAAGACTTCTGAAGAGTTGGTCGAGGTGACCTGTGAGCTAAAGGAATTGAAGGTTTCTTATGACAACCTCGACAAGTAGGTTTGGAACTTGAAGGCAATAGTGATTTTCTAGCATGAGTTGGGCTTTTGTAAAGCTTTGCGATAGACAACGCTTCTCTATGACATTTCAATTTATGATGACCACTTTGACGTTGGGAAGGATGTATACCAAAAGTTTTTGGTGCTGATCGAGGACATTCCTTCCTAGAAGGGATGGTTGGGGATAATCCTGCAACTCCTTTGGCAACGCTTCAAGAAAGGACAACGCAGGTGTCACAACTGAAATCACAACGGGACGACAAACAAAAAAGAAACGGTTTAAAAGGACGGTTTGGATTCACCACCACAGTTTATTATGAAAAACTGTAAAGATAAAGCATAGTCTGCCAAAATTAAATTTTTGATATGGAAGTCCGTTACGCATAGGAAAGGTGTTAGCACCCTATAGCGTCCGTCCGAGCGGTACCTTTAATCAAATGTGTGAAGTTGATGTGATTTTCAAAATGTTAATTTTCCCTATAAATGAAATAAGAAAATAATGGACAAAAATTATTTTTTGGCTTTTTAGGCTAGACAAGTATTGACCTTGCTCCCACATATTATCATTCAAAATGAGAAATTAGGGTTACATAATTCTTTAAAAACTTGAAAAAACTATTTAAAAAATGATTTGAGTTTTGGAAGTGAACTCGACAAAGACCGATCATATAAGACTAGAGATAAGACTAGAGAAGATGATACTATCAAAGAGAGCACTCTCACAAATGGTCAAATATAAGGTAATTTTACTCAAAATACTCAACCATTATACAAGTCTAGAAGAGCCTCTTTATAAGTGCTGGGACGGGTCTCTTTGCAAAAGGACAAAGCTAAGGACTAAGAAGCAAAAACACAAAAGCATGGTTCTAGAAGTTAGGTCAACTAAAGGTGGTGTCTTTAAATGGAGTGACCTAGCTTGGTGGCTAAGCTTATCCTTATGCGCCTATTGACCTTCAAAAATGAAGGTCAACTCCAAGCTCTTCCAACTCTCCAAATGTGTATATGGCATGTATGGTTCCAAGGTTAAGGTTTTCCTTCACTCCAAATAGTGTTATCCTCCTTCAAATTGACACTAGTTTGATCGAAAAAACAAACAATCAAGGTCAAAGGTAAACAAATCAACTCTAGCTAAGTCAATAAATCAACTCAACTTAAGTCAATACAAGAAAAGTCAATATAAAACTAAATCTAATAAGAGAAGAAAGATGAAGATACTTCCCTTCTAAACATTTTTGTTCTTCCTAAGAGTTAGGGACTCGTCATCTTTCATGTTAAAAAAATAATAACAATTAATTAAGAATGTAAAACCACTACTACGTGGCAAGATCTCCATAAGAATATTGTTCATGTTCAAATAGTAAACTAGTATAGTGTACTGATCAATTATACAAATTTTTGTTTTGATGGAGCTCACTCATAATTTTCAGACTTTCAATAAATAAACTTTAAATTGGAAACAATGTGTAAAAAGAGTTTATTGGTAGCTCTACCTTCCTTATTATCATGCAAATCCGACACCATTTCCAGCAACAGAATGTAGTAGTTGCCACTCGCGCATGTTTCTTACCAGCAAGTATAATTGGTGGGAAATATTAATTAAATTTATGTAATTTGTTAAGTGAAAAGCTTGTCCAAAATAATAACATTTTCTTTTCTGCTTGTAAATCCACTGTGACTATATACAATGGAGGAAGATAGAGAAATAGCAACAGCAAGAGCAGCAAAATTGAAGACAAAAGTGCGGATAGGTAACCCCTTTACTCTGTTTAAGATTAGTACAAGATGGACCAAAAAGAAAAACACACCTTTTCCAGCATAATAATAATAATAATTCGAAAGCTCTTTTACAAAACAAGAGCTGCGACCTGCGTCTGCCATACCCTGGTCCTTGTAACAACCCATCAAAGAGTACTTTATCTATGCTCTGCGGAACTAATTGATTAATTCTCCACGAGGGAGGAACATGCTTCCAGTTTCGGTATAAAACTTCGCCACGCGTCTGCAATACTATTTGCAAGACGAGCCTGACCTTTGGCAAATTCATGGAAAGCAATCCCCATATCTAATGTTTTCTGTTCCTGAAAACGCTCCATCTCTTCATTCATTAGTTTCACAATCGTCTCAAATGTATTCGTCGCCTGTTCACTCTCTGCCTTCAACTGCATGGCAAAATCATGTCAGTCCGGTAAAAAGAAATTGCATATATTTCTCATTAGTGGAGGTTAATATTCAACCAAACTTGCTTGCCTCTTTATATTCATGCTCAGCTTCTGCAACTTTATCTGATCGAATCAGCGTGAGCTTGTCACTGCATTGCAAACATATGTATCAAAATATATGGCACCAAGACTTTTTTAAGGCTTTTATCATATCACAGAATACAAGACACAAATAAGGGTTTTATTTTGATTTCACATATGCAGAAAACAAATTTCCTTGCAGGAAAGGGACCTTAGCCATAGAATGATGTTTATATTAAAAAGGAATTATTCTGCAATAAAAATTAAATTAGGCAAATAATAAAAACAGGTAACCAGGTTTATACAGATTAATCTCCTTGAGCTTCAATGTTTCAGCCAGTTCACATTGTCTTCTGAAGGCATTGGCTCTCTCTGCTATCGTTGCCTGTTTCAGAATGTAAACCAAGAGCTTTAGATTAAAAAAAAAAAAGGTATAACAATCCATTTTTTGATCTCAGTAGGAGGAGCAGAAATTATATGATTCGCATAACTGAATAATTGTTTTACTAAGGCAACTGGAAATATATTTCAAGCATAACACACATAATATTTCAATGAAGTTAGACAAATTAGTAATTAAATACTGAAAGAAAACAAGACCGGGACTACCTTAATAGATTGTACAGCACGGACGTAATCCTTCAATGGTTCTTCAAAATTCATCAAGAGCTGATGGGCCTATTATAGTAGGATAGTTTGTCTCAGTTTGATCCGTCAATAATAGGCAATACCGTCATGCAAACATATGAATAACCAGTACAACGATGTCCAACAACAAACACGTGAGAATTACCTCCTTTTGCAGCTTGACTGATAAAATCTCTGACTTCATCCCAAGTTCAGAGAATGCTTTCCCAAGAGCATTTCCTTCAGAAGCACCCAGAAGTTTTACTGCTTTTCCAAAATCAGACAGTGATTGCCCCAATTCTGCACGAACATAATGAATTATGAATTTATCTTGTCAGAAAAGAGGATAAAACGAGAACAAAATTATAAAACAGAAAGTAGATACAGAACAGAAAGCAATAATATGAACCAAAACAGAATCTTAAATTGCGTCATATACCTCTGTGCCTCTTCACAAGACGGTATGCATGTTTTTGAGCTTCAGCCAAGTGGTTTTCAAGCTCAAAGACGTAATGTTTCATTTTTTCATACTCAGGATCTGTTTCTTCTACTGGCTTCTCTTTCCCAAGGACAACATCACTCACTTTAGACTGCACATCCTGTCAAAATTCACATAAACAACAAACTTAGAAAGCTGGATAAACAGCACTCTCAACCAGATCGAATAGCAAAAAGGCAATCTGAGAGCTTGTTTGCATGAACATATTCATATCTGAGGAAATTATCTGAGAATGAAGCACGGAAGTGGCAGAATTTCACAATAATCTAGCAAAATGCAACTAACAAGCCTGCAGCTGTTTCAAGGAAAAGTCTAAAAACAGGTCATTTCCTAGTTGATTGCCCTATCTATGGTCTACATATGCTGATCGGTTAAAAAATAAAGACTACAATCACCAACAGTTTCATGTCAGCTAGTTATCCTTGCCTGAATTTTATGCTAAAAGAAGAAACCCCATAGTAACTAATAACATTCATTTATCTTTTTTGTGAAATTCATTATAATAGCATCTTCTATTGATTCTAAAACAAAAATAGTTGAATATCATTAGAACTTGTCAAAGAAATAAAACGTCTTACCTTAAAAATCTGCATTAGATCTGCTGGCTTCTTCTTGAATATGCCAGTCTCTTGTGACCTTAACCGTTCCATTGTCTGCATAATATGTGTAATGAAATGAAGATAATCTAAGTTCATATTTCCCTTCTTTAAAAAAGTCAAATATGAGAAAAAGAACAGAAATTGAGCACTTAAAATACAATATAGAGACAAGAGTAAGGAATACTATACAAAAGAAACAATACTAACAACACTTGTACATTCCGTATTCCACTCTCTAGTATGAACTACTGTTGCAAAATACTTACAAAATGAGTGACAATAATTATAATTCAACTTTGGACAAAAATACAGTGCAGTAACAGCACAATGATAGAAGCAGTAAAAAAGCGAGTAGAAAGAGAACAGAGCAAATTGAATCTAAAATGGACAAAGCTCCACATAGAAATAAAGTCTACTGCAAGTGAGCCATCACCTCTTCTTCCGCCTGCAAAAACAACCTCAGGTCCTCACTTTGGTGAAGTTCACGATGCGATGCGATCCTATTTACAAATACATCCAATGCTTGCCGCCTCATTTCAATAAACTCAGCACTGAAACGAAATTTCTCTGCAATAACAACAAAAAGAGAAGCCAAGACAGAACTTTAAGTGGCAACAACATTTCAAGGTTCTATTGAATAAATTAAAATCAAAAATGCAAAAGTTTATGACAGGAATTTAGGATGATGATCAACATTAAAAAGCAATAATATCAAGTCAAGAATGAATTTTATATAAGCACAAAGCATGGCTTCTAGGATCTCAATCAACTTAAAATACATATCAGCGATGAAAGTCTCATGTTAGTGAACCACCAACTAAATGCACGGTTAACTAAATGCACGGTTAATCTTGACAAGGACATTCCAGCTCTCACATACAAGCTACGAAGTTCCACCAGAAACCTGAGACTGGGAAATAGACAAAAAGGTAAAGCAGATGACTTGATATCTCCAAAATTAATTCTGAACATAAAAGAAACCACAGACATCAAACAGTAGAATTAAGTTACTAATACAAGCTACTAAGTTCCACCAGAAACCTGAGACTGGGAAATAGACAAAAAGGTAAAGCAGATGACTTGATATCTCCAAAATTAATTCTGAACATAAAAGAAACCACAGACATCAAACAGTAGAATTAAGTTACTAATACAAGCTACTAAGTTCCACCAGAAACCTGAGACTGGGAAATAGACAAAAAGGTAAAGCAGATGACTTGATATCTCCAAAATTAATTCTGAACATAAAAGAAACCTATGATAATATTTTTGGTTTGACCATGCGAAAAGTAGTATTAAAAAGCAGCAGTTTTCCTCACTCAAATTGTTTTTGTGACAATAAATGAAAAGGGCAACACAACTACCCAAAATTAACATGAGCTGAAGTCGCAAAGGAAGATAGAGCATTGAACAAGTATCAAGGTAGCAGCATTAGCATACATATTCCAATGACAGTAGCTACTTTCAAACTAATACTAAATTCACAATAACATTAGCGTACACGAGATCTTACCTACAGCGCTTTTCTCTGGAAGAGGGGGAATGAAAATGCCTTTGTACTTCTCAAAAAGGCGATCACGTAACCAGACAAAGTCACTGTAACGTCTTATAACAATCTTCTCAGGTGCTTGGTACTCAGGGAAATTTGTCTGCCAAATTGTTTCAGATGACAAAAAACCAAAGTTGCACATCTTGTGTATTATAGTGGTGGTAGGAAAAAACTATAACTCATAATGAAAAGAATATTTTTCAGTTTAAAATAAGGGAGTAATAAACAAGGGTCTAACTAATGCCCTCTAAGAAAACAGTTTCCTAACGAGTTGAACAGATTAATATTTCTAACATTTTATGGTTACCGCGAGTTTGAAAACCCTGTCACCATTGTTTGTGTGTTCTCATGTGATAAATGCTTTATTTCAACATAAAACACTATATTTTTTTGTTTCCTTAATTACTGTAGCATTTGAAAGTTCATAAATACCTGTTCAATTTATTTCATACAGATCATAAAAAGTGGCAGCTAGTACTTACAAACTAACCTACTTACGCAAAATAAGAATCAAAGAGACAAGGCACTTAATACAACAAGCAGTAATCAAGGTCAAGCTCAATCATCAACCAACAAGCACACCCCCTCTTCATTCATGGTCACAATTGTTGCGGCCGTTTCACCCGGACCGCACATTTTGAATGCATTTTACAGGTGAACAAGGCCATTGCGCTTTAAGGATGGACACTTGCCCGCACAGTTAATACGGAAGAGGAAGAAGGATCCCACTTAAAGGTGGAATAGGACACACAATTCTTCATTCTCACCTCCCATGGAGACTTCCTATTAGCTTAAGTGACCAAAATGTATTTTCCTAATACCCACCCTTGTGCTAATTATGTCCGACTCCACGCTCACGAGGACTGCACCCAACTATAGGGAGGAAATGAGAAACTCTACGAACTACCCTAAATAGTAACAAGAGAATGATCAACATCAAACCAATGCACATCTCAATTAACTCAAGCAATCCAACAAATTTCAGCTTCTAACTAATTTCTCTAAATCGCAATGTTCAACAAATTTCAATAATCACAATTCCTTGAAAATCTAATCCTGGCAATAAACTCTTCGAAATTGACAATGCGGTCAAAGTTGAATTCAAAGAAAAACTCCTACGACCTCCATCAACTAGAAAACCAAAGTTCGACTTAGATTCAACAAGAAATTCCAAAACCAAAAGTAAAATAAAATAAACAATTAATAGATAACGCGTAGTGAAAGAAAGGAAGTGTAATCAGGCGAATGATTGAAGTACTTTGGTGATGACGCGGTAGGAGATGTAGGCTTGGACGCCATTGCCGAGCTTAACGGGATCGGTGACGGAGACAGAGAGGAACGGTTGCGAGGAGGAAGGAGATCTAGGGCTCTGCGAGGAACCGGAGAGAGTTTTCTGCTGTTCCATATCCCAAAACAGTCGTCAACATGCAGACACAGAAGAAGGAAAAGAGAGAAAGGGTTGAGAAGGACGGAAAGAAAAATCAAGAAGTTTGTGTGCGGTATTTGCGACAGAATTGTAATTACCGATGAATTCATGGTCGTTTAGAGGCGATCCAAGAGTAGCAGTGGCTCCACACAGAACAGAAAGTGGCTTGTTATTTGTTTGGATTAGAAGGAAGTAAAAGAAGTTTGATTAACAGAAACAAGGTAGAAAGTGAGTTGAGAGATTATATGATATATTAGATATCAGGATAGATATAACAGAATCAATTTTGTATATATGTTTAATAAGTAAATTTTTATAATTTTATTTTAAAAATTATTCAACAAAAATAATTTTTTTAAAATATAAATTAAAGTTAAATAAATTTTAAATTAAAATAACAAAATTATTTTTAAATCGGAAGTTATATTAAAAAAATAAATTAACTAAGATGATTTGCCAAATATTGAAATTGAAATTATTTTATGTTATTTATTATTTTAAACTTTGCTAATTTAATTATTTTACATTTAAAAACATATATGTATCAAATATTATTTTATTTTATTTTATTTTATATTATTTTATATTTTAATTATTTATTTATAAATATTTTATTAAAAAGTGTCTCGATAATCTATTATATCCTTGTTTTTATTTTCAAATCCATCCGCTCTATTAACTTTTTTATGTAAAAGTTGGTTCATTATTTTGCATTTTGTTATTTGTTTTCCATGCTTTCAAACCCATATTCATTTACATAAACTTCAAGCAAAATGTACCATCAGCATTATCGAATTCAGCCTTTGAGCCGAAATCAACTAAGAGTTTATTTGGATATACATTTCAAAATTGATTTTACAGGAATTGATTTGTGGACGAAGAAGCAACTTGCTGTTTTTCTTTAGACGCGAATATTTTCTTTCAAATTGATTTTAAAAGCCAAACTTATTCACATTTTATACTGAAAAATTGATTATACGTTAATGCTGAACCAAATACATAATAAATGTTGAGAACTCTTAACTATCATAAGACAGTTGTATTTTTAACAAAAATAATTTCAATTATATTTTTAAGATTTTATTTTTGGCTAAAATACTCCCTTGGTCTCAAAAATCTCAATTAGGTCCATAGATTTTTTTAATCTCAATTGAGTCCAAAATTCTGCAAAATTGTTACAATTAAACCCATTTCGTTATTTTTTTTCATAAACGGTGTTTACACCTGATGATCTAGACTTTTCTACATGCATTGGTGTCATTTAAATTTGAAAAGCAGTATAAATGACGTGGTGTTCTCCTATTTAGTAACATCAAGTAGTTTGCCCTAGCATTTTCGATGGCAGGAACTCAAAGGAGAGAAGAGAAGAGAAGAGGTTGTCTTCCCCGGTTGTCTATGGCTCCTTATCATTCATGGTCGTCGTGCTCCTATAATGGGTTTGGGGGGGTGCAAAATCGAAGTGGTTCTTCTAATAGAGATGGGTCAAAGAGGTTGGATTCAATGCCAGTTTGCTATTGTGGTGAGAAAGTTGTCTTGAGAACTGCTAGAACCCCTAAAAATAGGGAGAAACAATTCTGGGGTTGTCCTAAGTATAAGGTAAGATCCATGGAACTTTTTTTTTTCGTTTAAGGTAATGTTTGCTTTTTGGACAAAGGGGTTCTGAACAATTGCTTGGCTACAATTACTTTAGTTGGTTCAGTGGAGATGAAAATGAAGAAATTGTTGGTCCAGTAACGAAGAATGAAGAAAGGGATGTTAGTGTGCTAAATATGAAAGAAATGTATGGGCAAAGGATGAAAATTATGAGTTTAGAAAAATTTGTCATCATTTTGGAAAACAGGATAAAGGTGTTAATTTGGGGGGTTTGTTTTGTTTGTGTATTGAATGTAATCTTATTTTCGTTGTTGAAAAAGTTTGATTGTGTATTGAATGAAAAAGTTTGATTAAGTTTATGCACAACATTTTGGTGTCCAATTCCAATGTCGGTTGTTCTAATTTACATTGATATTGAAGAATTGATAATAAAACTATTGATATATCAGAGCCAATTGCATCACATACTATTGAATAATTGAAAAAAAAAAAAGTGGTGCTATAACAAACCCAATTTTAGAACATAATATCCAAACTATTATATAGGTGTTGATAATGAATGTACTGCAGAGTTACACCATATTGTTGCTCATAACAGAGCCAAAATAACTACAAAATAACAATTGGTTTCATTATTACAGCAGATGCACAAAATCAACAAAATAACAACAGAGTATATTTGCATTGGTTTCATCATTACAACAGATGCACAAAATCAAAATGGGATCAACACTTCTAAAACATGCATGGTGAACTAAAACACATCCCCTTCAAATTCATGACTTCCAAACACGTTCCCTTCTAGCCTTCAGCTTGTTCCTCACTAGTTGGCCTGCACCTGGTGGGAGTGATTTTGATGGCCCTGTTGTTGGTTGGCCTGGTGGACCAGATTGTGAACCAAAGTGTGGTGGAGCGACTGTTGGCCCAGATTGTGGTGGAGCTGATTGTGATGAAGCAGATAGTGGTGGAGCAATTGCTAGGCCAGAATGTGGTGAAGCACCTACTAGGCTAGATTGTGATGAAGCACCAGTTGGACCAGATTGTGATGGACCACCTGTTGAGCCAGATTATGTTGGACCACCTGCTGGCCCAAATTGTGATTCAGTTTGTTGTGGTCGAATAGGACAATAATTCTTGTTGTGTCCAAGTTGCCTACATACACTACACATTTTACGAAACCCTCCATTAGACATTTGAGTATCATCTTTCTTTAACTCCTAGGGCTCCAATCTTCTCTTTTTCTTAGGTCTTCCAGGCAAGCTTTTTTTCTTTGGAGGCATGACATTTGGATAAGAAGTTATTTCCCCACCCAAATCATTTATTAGAAGCTCCATGAACCATCTCCATGAGTCCTTGTTCTCAACTTCTACAACCGCATATGCTATTGGTAAAATTTAGTCATTGTCATCTCTTCCAACTGTTGTCAATAACCCTCCATCATACTTGCGTTTCAAAAAACATCCATCCACTCTAATGATAGGTCTACATGCGGCAAAATTATCTTTGCATGCCTTCAGGAATGCATAAAACCTACTAAATATTACTTCACCAACAATGTTTTCGACTTTAACCTTAACTGTAGAACCTGGATTTCCTCTCAATAGCTCATGTGCATAATTGTATATTCTTCTATACTGCTATGTGAGTGACCCATCAACAACATCTCTTGCAATAGCTTTAGCTCTGAAAGTCGTATTTCTAGAGATACATACATTCCACTTCCTAGAGACCTTGTCACGAATATCCATCACCTTCAAATGTGGGTTTTCTCTAACAGTCTTTTCTATCTTCTTACTCAATCATTTTGCATTCATTAACTTGACATTAAAGTCTCTATTGCAGCTATGCTCATCAATTATTTTCCTAAGTTGCCAAGACTTCACTACAGACATATATGAACAGTAAGCATACCAATTGCACTTTCCCTTGGCACCAAAACATTTGATAATAACTATATTCTTGTCATTTCGGTCAAATATTAAATTCTTTCCATTTGTCAATGCATAGGTTCGAATGGCTTCTGTAAATTTCTTTTTTCTCTCTGAAATAAGTACCTACTTCCCATTTGTATTGATCCATACTTTTTGGCATTGAAAAGGTTGGAAAGCTTCCATAACCCTCTTTATCATTGTTTGTAGCAGTAAAGAATTCATCTGAGTGCCACTCAATATCAGAAAATTCATCACTAGATCCTACTCCTCCAACCTCATCCTCATGTGAATTACTACACTGTTGTTGACTGGAAAAACATGCTCCTGCAATGTTAACTTCACATTCCACGTAACCATCCTAGGACTCACATTCCACGTCACCTTCAACAGTCACATCCACAAGCCCTTCATCAGAAAACTTCTCAGCAACAGTATCAGTCGTTGTATCCTCACCCTTCTCATCTGACTTATGTTCGGTTTCATCATAAACCTCAACCCCATCCACCTCATGTAAGTTCTCTTCAACTTCAGCATCAACCTCATTCACATCCTTGTTATCTATCTCTTTGGATCCATTTACTTTACCATCATCAAACTCCTTTTCAACTTCAGCATCAGCCTCCTACACATCCTCGTTATTTATCTCTTTTTCTTCATTTACTTCACCATCATCCAATTCCTTTTCAATTTCACCATCACCCTCCACTTCTTTATGCCCTTCATTATCAACCACAACCCCTTCGATCATGTTAATAACCTCAGGTTCAGTCATCTTGTGCACCATATAAATATGAATAACACCATTTATCATAGATATGATGGCCATATGCATAGCCTTTTTGTCATCAACCAACAACACCAACCTATCTTCCAACACTGACTCACCTCCAACAGAGTACCACAACTCTTTCGGATTAACATGTCCCAACTCTCTTAGTGCTTGAAGAATCTCAAAATAGCTCCACGTATCAGGATCACAGAACCACGATACCCTTTCCCCATCGTCATACCACAGCTTGCCATCATTGACAAAATGTCCACTATGGTGGACCACCACTTTGAAACGATCCTGAGACATCCAACCTGAAATTAAAATGCCCACAAAATAATACACAAATTACCGTCCATACCACCATCAAACCGACAAATTAATATGGACGACCACAAATAATATAAACTACACTGCTCAAATCAAATGGGGGACCACAAAGCCACGCCTAAAATGGATAATGTAACTGTTTAAACCCCAATCACACAACACTCCCACACTTCCATCGATGAAAACAAACCAAATAAAATAACAACCTCCAAAAAACTCTAATTCCCAATCAACGAAAATAACCAACCAAATTCCTAATCGAACTTCTAACCTTCACTGCAGATCACCTTCGTTCACTAATGAAGTCACATTCAAAATCTGAAACAAGATTGCAAACAACCTTCCCGATCACACATAGAAGCGTCTTCCTCAGCCTTGCGTTCCACTCAGTTGCAATCCTATTCCTTGCAATATCTATTCCTCGCAATCCCTAATTTTAAAATCAAACCAAAACGACATTTTAATTAGCATAATAGTAAACAAAACGACGACCTTAAACCAACAATTAAAGAAACATGTCCGTTTAATTAAAAAATTAATTTCCACATTTTACTGTTCACATTAAAAAATAAATCCACATCAGCCATCCACTGCAACATGTACAGTTCTATACAAAAAATCGTTAGTGAATTTAACATTGTTAACGATTTGGGCTTAATTGTATTAATTTTGCAGAATTTTGGACCCGATTGAAATTAAAAAAAAATCTATGGACCTAATTGAGATGTCTCAACGAAAACGTGGACCATGGGAGTATTTTAGCCTTTCATAAGAAAATATCGATTTGGTCCATTCATTTAATAATTCTCAATTAGGTCCCTATTTTCGAAAAAAAATGGTATCAATCATGCATTTTCTGTTAAATTGGGTTAAACAACATTTGGAGATGCTGAGGTGGATTTCTATAATGGATAAGTGTCATTTATAATTGAAATGCAATGGAACATAATGTAATTTGTGGAAAACATATGTGTCATTTGGTTCAAGCCCTAAATTTGTGATGTTGGTGTCAATCTTGCTCATTCTTCTTCTTCTCTGACGTTGTGGTGTACGTAGGTGAGTTATGTCTCTCGGCCAGTCTTGTTCATCTTGTACTTGCAATGTTTGGGGAATGCAAAGCCCTAGTGTGTCATCTTGTGGTAGAGGTGGGTGTAGAAGTATGGTTGTAACACCCATTTGCTATTGTGGGGAGAAATCAGTGTTGAAAATGGCAAGAACTACGAAGAACAAAGGGAAAATTTTTTGGGATTGCCCTAAGTGCAAGGTAAAATACATGGAAACTTTGTTTTGGCTTGGTGTTTCTGTATTTGTTTTTGAAAATAGTCTTCACTGTTGGTCACGCGATTAGTGTTTTTCGAACAAAATGGAAGTGAACATTGTGGTGGGTGCAATTACTTCAAGTGGTTTACTAAAGATATGATAATTGAAAGGCGTTGTGTCATTGTGGAGATTGAAGAAAGAGGATTGTGGCACTATAAAGATTGAAGAAAGGGGTGGTGGCATTGTATGTGCACAAGAAATGGGGAGGAGTTTCGTGATGGTAGAAGAAAATATTTAATTTGGAGAAATCTATCAAGTCTTTTCAAAAAAGGATTAAGGTGTTAGCAGGGGTGGTTTGTGTTGTATGTGTAATGAACATAATTATACTTTCAATGACAAATCCATGATGTGTTGTAAGAGCTTGTATTGTAGTTGACAAGGTTGGTTTGTGTTGTTTATGTAATGTTTGAAAATGAATAAAATTTGGTACTCTTCGTTTACAATATTTGCAGCAGTTGGTGGTTTGTGTTGTCTATACCTTGTCTTCTTTTAGTCAAATAGTGAAACAATGATGTATATCAAACAAAATGAAATAATGAAAGCATAAATGAACATTATTTTCTCCAAATATTCTGCAACACAATTGATCCATAAAATATAAATCACATGCTTCATATTGATAAGCCTAAATGAAATATTGTCTTGTTCCAAATAAAGTTGCTCCATCACTTAACGAATTTACATCCCAAAATAAAGTGGTCCACTACTTAACAATTTTACATGACAAAATAAAGTTATTCTTCACTTAACAATTTTACATCACCAAATAAAGTGGTCATCCACTTGATATGTCATCATTCAAAAAGCAAATAAAACAGGTGTTTGGTCTGTGATTAATGTTCTAACAACTAATACAAAATAATATGATATAGAAATGGTTGCATGTCATGGTTTCCATATGCGTCCTCGCATTAAGCTTTGGCTTCATGATTGCTCTTCCACGTGATGGTTAGGTTGGTTGTTGAGATAATTGAGTATAATGCTTTGATGCCCTAGTTACTTGCACAAATGATTGATTACAAGCCTGTGATGCTTGGGAAGGTTGGTGGGATGACTTAGTAAAAGGTTGTGTTGCTTGGTCTTGTTGTTGGGTTGATTGAGTACAAGCTTGTGATTCTTAGGAAAAATGTGTTGGTTGGTTTGGTTGTTGTGAAGTAGGTTCATCTTGTTGACCTGATGTACTTAAGTTCAATTGTGCCTGATATGCTTGGGGGTAATTACTTTTGTTGTGTCCAATTTACCTATAAAAACATCTTTTGTGTAAACTAGTTTTTCTTATTTGTGTTTCATCATTTCTTAGCTCTTATTCTTGTAATCTTATTTTCTTCTTTGGTCTTCCTATCAATATTCTTTTTGTTGGGGGCAACAAATCAGGATATGATGTAATGCCTACACTTTTTGCCCATTGATAGGGAATATGATTGAGGAGTATGTTTCTTCTTATGTGGACTTCCTGAACCAATTGGAGATAAAGTCTTCTCCATTTATATTTAAAAGCCTCATTGTAGCAAAGGAATGACAACATGAAATCCCACTGATGGTCCAGTGTGACTTCAAATATCTTCTATGCTGACCAGTGTGAGGTTAAAGCAAAAACACTAGCAATCAATTACATACCATTATTACAAGTAAACAAACAAAAGTGTAAGTACCTAGGTATCCAATTTATATTCAACTCTAATTCCTTTTCAAATCTCTTCAAAATTTTGGGACAGATGGAATGTGAATAGGATTGATACTTTATATTGTTTTGTAAAGGATCCATCAACAACGTTTGTTGCTATTGCCTTTGCCCTATAAGCCATACACCTATATATAACAAGGTTTAATTAGTCAGATGGTACCCTCTTTCGTTTAGATGTGTCACTTTAGTACATGCTTTTAAAAAGGTGTCAATTGAGTCCCAACTTTTGAAAATATGTCTCAATTAGGTCATTTTCAACAAAAAATTATTTACACCGTTAACAGTATTGATATTTAAAATGACTTACAAAATTAAGTATTGATATTTATATCAAAATTTAGTGGTAAAAGTCATGAATTAAGTTAAAGACTTTAGTAATTTTTGTCTGAAAGGGATTTGATTAAGACACTTTTTCAAAAGTTAGGACTAGGTTGACACATTTCTAAAAACGGGTACTAAACTGACATATCTGAACAAAAATGGGTACCATCCAACTAATTAAACCATATAACAATGTTCCATTTCCTACTCACTTTATCATGAATCTCAACCCCTTAGTTTTTGGATTATCTCTTACTGTCTTTTCACACCTCTTACTAAGTCACTTTGCATTAATTAAACGAAGGTTAAATTCTCTACTACATTTGTCTTGTTTTGACTGCTTGCATATAGCCATAATATGCATACTAGGGACATTTTCCTTTTGCACCTAGACATTTCACACTCACTCTTTTTTTATCATTCTTAACAATTTTTAAACATCTCCCATTTTCCATTGCATAGCTTCTGATGACTTCTACAAATTTCGCCTTTTCACTAAAATAGGTTCCAACTTCCCATTTATATATAGCCATATGTTTGGGCATTAAAAATGTTGGAAAGTTCCCATAACCCTATTTATCATTATTTGCTTCATCAATACATACTTTATTAATATCTTTACCACTTCCAAACTCTTCTTATTGCCACTCATTATCTGACAACTCTTTGTCTAAGCCCACAGGCCCCTCATCACTCTCCTCATTTGTTGTATCATTTGTCCTATAACTAGTAGATGGTCCAGTAAAGTCTTGTTCAATACTTCCAACTTCAACTCCACATTACCCTCCCATTTTTCAGGTTCATACTCTATATTGAAATTAATACTAACATCAACTAATTCATCAACGTCAATATCATCAACACTTTCGTCACTACTACTACCATATGGTCTAGACTCATTCCAACTCTCTACATGAAATTTTGTATCAATTACACATTCAACCCCTCCTCTTAGTTAGGCTGGCCTTGACCATCACACTAACCAACACTCTATAACTAAACCCCCTTATCTAACTCACTTGCACGTTCACACTTAGCAGTAACATCTACCTCAGGTTCAGCAATACACTCACCCACCTCATTTAACTGACCTTGACATGCATACTTACCCACCTTGGGTTCTTTACCTTCAGACTAACCCCTTTATCTAACTCAAGTTCTTGACCTTCACATTGACTCCCCTTATCTAACTCAGGTTCTTCACCTTCACACTCACCCCCTTATCTAACTCAATTTGGCCTTCACAACCACTACCCTCACTGTCCTTCTCGTTCCCAATGTCCATAACATTATTCTCATTGCCACTAACTTCAGCTTTATCTCCATCATGAGAAAAATATTCCAACATTTCTATTATCTCGAGTCCAATCATTTTATGCACAACAAAAAGATGAATCTAACCATTTAGCCTAGCTATCTTAACCATATGCATCGCACCACAACAATCACCCAAAATCTCCAATCTATCCTCCAATACTGAACCACCTCCTACACAATACCACAATTCATTCTCTCTGACATACCTCATCTCCCTCAGTATATTTATAATCTCGAAATAACTTCAACGATTTGGGTCACAAGACAAAGTAGAACTTTCCCCATCATATCTAAGTTTTCCATCGTTGAGAAACTTCCCTCCGTGGTGGAACACCACCTCAAACATGTCATCGCCCATGATGCACTCACACACACACACATACAACTATACAATATTCATATACCTACAAAAAATAAATATATATTAAAAACAAAAACACACTGAAATAGATAACCAAATACGACTTTGAGATGGGGGACCACAACAAAAATACAAATTTTAACATGGTGGGACACAAACTCATATTCAAACAACGCATACCTCAAGATTTAAACACCTCATACCCCACATAACTACTTTGATTTCCCAAAACAAAGACCCTACAATAAATGCCGACAAAAACACCGAACAAAATGATACATGAGACCTCAAACTTGTCATCGCCCATGATGCGCACACACACGCACACACACACACACACATACAAATACATATACAACTATACAATATTCATATACCGAAAAAAATAAACATATATTAAAAACAAAAGCACACTGAAACAGATAACCAAATACGACTTTGAGATGGGGGGACCATAACAAAAACACAAATTTTAAGATGGTGGGACACAGACCCCATATTCAAACAACTCATACCTCAAGAATTAAACACCTCATACCCCACAAAACTACTTCGATTTCCCAAAACAAAGATTCTACAATAAATGCCGACAAAAAATACCGGACAAAATGATACATGGGAGATCTAGGTTAGAATATCTACTTACCTCACAACCTTCGATTGCAACGAAACCACAATTTCACCAAACAGATTCCTATATAGATGATTGAAACCATAACAAAATGATACTAACCAAAAACCTCAATCTTCAATCAGTCTTCAATCCTCATTCCTTCCTAAAGAAAACCCCAATCTCACAGATTGTCAATCTCTATTTATTACAAAAAACCGATTTTATCACTTTTTTAATATATTAATTATTAAAAAAAATTACATATGTAATTTCATGTTGCCTAGTCACTGTTTAATGAGACAGAACCATGCCTACTTACTATTCTCCAAACGTCGTTTAACCCAATTGAACAGAAAGGGCATGATTGATACCATTTTTAAAAAATAGGGACCTAATTGAGAATTATAAAAATAAAGGGACCCAATCAATATTTTCTTACGAAAATAGAGAGATCAAAGGCATAATTTAACTTAAATATAATCAACACTTAAATTCTCTAATTTGAAGTAATCTTAGACCAAATGCAGTAGATAAGAGCGTAGTTTCTTTATATTTTAGGGGACTTTAGTCTTTCAAAATATGAAGAAGATTTTGACTCCAAAATATTTGTTAAACATTCGTTACTAATAAGGATGGCAACGGGGCGGGATGGGGACGAGTTTCGCTATCCCATACCCATCCCCGCAGAAAAAATTCATCCCCATCCCCATATCTAAACTCAACGGGTATCAAACTTTTGTCCCATCCCCATCCTCACCGGGTAACGGGTATAATCTCGTACCCATACCAGTACCTGTGTTCTAACTACTTCAATATTAATTTTTATAAAAGAAAAAAAAATTATGGTAAAGAAAATATAATATTATCAAATATTCAATATTAGGAGGATGATTGTTTCTTCCATATCAAATACTTTGAAATAAATTATAATTGTTTACATTTTAGATTAGAATACCAAATAAAATTTCATGAGAACCAAAACATTTATTAAATTTGCAAACTACA
>Ga0209589_1004361_pt1 | contig 24494 bp, 12 predicted proteins | sample CowpeawhiteBW_FD_187525 | JGI IMG/M metagenome (GOLD analysis project Ga0209589, IMG submission 187525) | Root nodule microbial communities of legume samples collected from California USA - Cow pea white BW (SPAdes) (version 2) | ecosystem: Host-associated > Plants > Roots > Nodule | place: USA...
TGAACATTTTGAAGTTAAAACACTCTTGTGTCTCAACCATTTGTGAGAGTTTCCTCCCTTGGGAGTGAATACTTTTAAGCCTTATCTTGCATAGCAAGTGGCGGCACACATCCACTCATCTTCAAGGATGCCATGGCTTCTAGCCTAGCCTTGTAGTGGCGTGCTTCTCACATTTTTACCATTTCTTTCCTTTCCATTTTATGTTTTCTTCTTCCTTTAATTGTTCTTGGTTTTCTATGGTTTATGTGCCTTCCATTTCCTTTTTGTTTTGAATCAATCCATCATCTTCTTCTCTTGAGCTTTGTGAAAGGAACCTTCACATCTAGATAGCTTGCTATCTTAATGTCCAGTGGGGATTTCACTTAGCTTTCTTAATCAACTCACACCATATTCAATAATCTTAAAAAGGAACAAGATAATCCTTCATCAAATGCATCCATGCAATTGCACCTAGGTCTACAATTCACACAATGAAGCAACTGTAATCAGAGATACAATCAAAATAAACAAGAAACGAATACACCTATGTTGTGCAAATTTGTCAATTCGCTCCTAGATTCAAGCTAGACCCATCAAGGTAGAATCAACCATCAATCTCCTGGAATCTTCACTTGAATGATCTTCCAGAATGCTCAAGAACTCTATGTATCTCAGAGGGCTGTTTCTCAGAATGAATTTCAGTGATCTGTAAATTTTCTCTCTAACTAAAACAGATTTCAGAAAACAGCTTTTATAGAGAGTTCTCTGCTGTCATTAATGGATTAGGAATTTACCTAATCGATTATCGTGAGTGTATTTTCACTGCCTTAGTGCAGTACTCACAACTAATCCATTAGTTAAACAACTAATCAATTTATGATTGCACAAGCAAGAGTGTGATGGTTAATTACAACTTAATGCAGGCTTGATTTACATCTGATAATTTCATACAAACAGCCTAATGCACAACCTAATTAAAACAAGACTAATTCTAAACTGGTAATGCACATGAAGTGTAGCCTTGGACATCATCAAAACCATCTTCATATGAGTTGAAGTAGCTCCCCCTTTCAACATGAAGTAAACAAACATTTAAAATATATTTTAATTTGAATATTTGTTTTCCTTTTATATATTTTAAAAATTATTTTTAAATTTTATCAACTATGTTTCATTAATATTTGCAAATTTAAGAAATGTGTTGGTTTTCATGAAATTTTATTTGGTATTATAATCTAAAATTTAAACAATTATAATTTATTTTAAACTTTTATTATGATATTTATTTGTTCTTTGTATCATTTTGATCAAATTATGTATTATAACTTTTATTAATGTATAAAAAAGAGATTCATTAGAATTTAAAAGATTGAAGTAAACAAACATTTAAAATATATTTTAATTTGAATATTTTTTTCCTTTTATATTTTTTTTAAAATATTTTAAAACTTTATCAACTAGGTTTCATTAATGTTTGTAAATTTAATAAATGTGTTGGTTCTTATGAAATTTTATTTGGTATTATAATCTAAAATGTAAACAATTATAATTTATTTTAAACTTTTATTATGATTATTATTTGTTCTTTGTATCATTTTGATTAAATGATGTATCATAACTTTTATTAGTGTATAAAAAATATATTCATTAGAATTTAAAAGATTGTAGTAAACAAACATTTAAAATATATTTTAATTTGAATATTTGTTTTCCTTTTATATTTTAAAAAAATATTTTTTAATTTTATCAACTAGGTTTCAATAATGTTTGCAAATTTAATAAATGTGTTGGTTCTCATGAAATTTTATTTGGTATTATAATCTAAAATGTAAACAATTATAATTTTTTTTAAATTTTCTTATGATTATTATTTGTTCTTTGTATCATTTTGATTAACTGATGTATTATAACTTTTATTAGTGTATAAAAAAGAGATTCATTAGAATTTCAAAGATTGAAGTAAACAAACAATTAAAATATATTTTAATTTGAATATGTTTTTCCTTTTATATTTTTTGAAAAATATTTTAAAATTTTATCAGCTAGTTTTCATTAATGTTGTCAATTGCATAAATGTGTTGGTTCTCATCAAATTTTATTTGGTATTATAATCTAAAATGTAAACAATTCTAATTTGTTTTAAACTTTTATTATGATTATTATTTGTTCTTTGTATCATTTTTATCAATTGATGTATTATAACTTTTATTAGTGTATAAAAAATTTATTCATTAGATTTTGAAAGAATGAAGTAAACAAACATTTAAAATATATTTTAATTTGAATATGTTTTTCCTTTTATATTTTTTTAAAAATATTTTAGAATTTTATCAATTAGGTTTCATTAATGTTTGTAAACTTCATAAATCTGTTGGTTCTTATCAAATTTTATTTGGTATGGTAATCTAAAATGTAAACAATTATAATTTATTTTAAACTTTTATTATGATTATTATTTGTTCTTTGTATCATTTTGATCAAATGATGTATTATAACTTTTATTAGTGTACAAAAAATAGATTCATTAGAATTTAAAAGATTGAAGTAAACAAACATTTAAAATATATTTTAATTTGAATATTTGTTTCCCTTTTATATTTAAAAAAAATATTTTTAAATTTTATCAATTAGGTTTTATTAATGTTTGCAAATTTAATAAATGTGTTGGTTCTCATGAAATTTTATTTGGTATTATAATATAAAATGTAAACAGTTATAATTTATTTTAAACTTTTCTTATGATTATTATTTGTTCTTTGCATCATTTTGATCAAATTATGTATTATAACTTTTATTAATGTATAAAAAAGAGATTCATTAGAATTTAAAAGATTGAAGTAAACAAACATTTAAAATATATTTTAATTTGAATATTTTTTTCCTTTTATATTTTTTTGAAAATATTTTAAAATTTTATCAACTAGGTTTCATTAATGTTTGGAAATTTAATAAATGTGTTGGTTCTTATGAAATTTTATTTGGTATTATAATCTAAAATGTAAACAATTATAATTTATTTTAAACTTTTATTATCATTATTATTTGTTCTTTGTATCATTTTGATTAAATGATGTATCATAACTTTTATTAGTGTATAAAAAATAGATTCATTAGAATTTAAAAGATTGTAGTTAACAAACATTTAAAATATATTTTAATTTGAATATTTGTTTCCCTTTTATATTTTAAAAGAATATTTTTTAATTTTATCAACTAGGTTTCAATAATGTTTGCAAATTTAATAAATGTGTTGGTTCTCATGAAATTTTATTTGGTATTATAATCTAAAATGTAAACAATTATAATTTATTTTAAACTTTTCTTATGATTATTATTTGTTCTTTGTATCATTTTGATCAAATTATGTATTATAACTTTTATTAATGTATAAAAAGGAGATTCATTAGAATTTAAAAGATTGAAGTAAACAAACATTTAAAATATATTTTAATTTGAATATGTTTTTGCTTTTATATTTTTTTAAAAATATTTTAAAATTTTATCAACTAGGTTTCATTAATGTTTGTAAATTTCATAAATGTGTTGGTTCTCATGAAATTTTATTTGGTATTACAATCTAAAATGTAAACAATTATAATTTGTTTTAAACTTTTATTATGATTATTATTTGTTCTTTGTATCATTTTGATTAAATGATGTATTATAAATTTTATTAGTGTATAAAAAATAGATTCATTAGAATTTAAAAGATTGTTGTAAACAAACATTTAAAATATATTTTAATTTTAATATTTGTTTCCCTTTTATTTTTAAAAAAAAATATTTTTAAATTTTATCAACTGGGTTTCATTAATGTTTGCAAATTTAATAAATGTGTTGGTTCTCATGAAATTTTTTTTTGGTATTATAATCTAAAATGTAAACAGTTATAATTTATTTTAAAGTATTTGATATCGAAGAAACAACCATCCTTCTAATATTGAATATTTGATAAGATTATGTTTCTTTCACTATAATTTTTTATTATTTTATAAAAATTAATTAAAATTAATATTGAAGTAGTAAGAAAATGGGTATGGGTATGGGTACTAGATTATACCCGTTATCCGGTGGAGGTGGAGATGGGAATGGGACAAAAGTTTGATATCCGTTGGGTTTGGGTATGGGGATGAGGATGAATTTTTTTTACGGGGATAGGTATGGGATAGCGAAACCCGTGCCCGACCCGCCCCGTTGCCATCCCTATGACCAGCCATAAAATCAACCATTGCTTGCCTTTTTTAATCACTTTTAAACTTTTAAATTGAAGTGAAAATTAAAATTCAGTTAATGCTAGCATCTATTTACCAACTAGATGATGCATTATATAACTTTAATACATTATTCTTTGAAAAGACATTATTTCGTGAATTCTCAAATAATGCTTCAACTTACAACAAGAATAAAACAAACACAAACACATTTTTCTTGATATCGTTGTATAAGTTTCAACGTCTATAATCATTCCTACTTAAATATGAAATAACACATTCTGCTGCATTTGTGTCTTCTTGCGTTAAAATTTAGTTAATGCCACATCCATTTACCAACTCGATGATGCATTATATGTTTCGACAAGAAGAACTTTAATACATTATTCTTTGAAAAGCAATTACCTTCGTTGTAACATCGGTTGGATATTACTAATTTAAATAAAATAAATTAAAATAATATTAAATGTGTCATTATTATTCAAAAGTTCTTTCCCAAAACGCAAAAAAAATAAAAAACATTTATTCCATTGTCAAGATTCAAATCCCAAATATATAATTATCAATTACAAGTTCCGAGTCTGATAAAGTAAATGGTTAAAAAATCTTTAAAATCTATAAAGAAATAAAACTCCATAAAAACATTTCCCAAGCTAGCCCCTCTCCGGGTCTAAGTGTCACCAGTTTCACCTGAAACAACATTGGCTCTCGTGTAACGAATTACACGATCATCGCCAAACACAAAAAAAAGGGTGAGCTCATGTAACAATATAAACGTATAATTTAATACATAGAAGTTCACCCTAAATTACTTTATTTCAACCAATGCTTAACCAAGAAACCTTACTACCCTAAGGTTTCCAACCCATAATTTCTTGACCATGGACCTAGGATATATATGCTTCCACGAACTTGTCTGCTCGTAGTCCTGCCTCTACGAACCTCCCCGCTCGTAGTCCAACTCTACGGACCTCCCTGCTCGCAACAACCCTCAAGTGTGAGCACGGAACATACGAACCTCCCCGCTCATATTCTCACACAAGAGCATCATAATATGAACCTCCTTGTCATATTATCACGTGTTCACCACCAGCCATGAACCTATCCGCGCATGACATAGTCAAACATCTCCTGGTCCAAGTCCACATCTCAACATATTAACAAAATTAAGAAAAACACACTACCATATACAAGATACACACTCAAGTTGGTCTTAGGGATTCCAATGCTTCCACAAACCTGCTCGCTCATTGTCCAACTCTACGGACCTCCCCGTCTGTAGTCCAACTCTACGAACATGCCCGCTCATAGTCCAACATGCATGAACACCTACTATGAACCTCCCTACTCATAGTAGCCTCAAGAGCGAGCACGAAACATACGAACCTCCCCGCTCGTATCCCCACACAAGAGTACAAAAGATATGGACCTCCACACACGCATCAATCACGCATTTCCAATCTCCGTTACGAACCTCCCCGCTCGTAACTAATCAAACATATCCCTGACCAAATTATCCATGTCGCTAGGCGCCAAGCACCTACTGACTCCTCTATTTGTGGCTTATCGCCTGGCGGAACATCCCTGCCGCCCGATGCCACACCAATAAATCATATTTCTACCGGTTTATGCACAAAAACATGTTTTCCAGCACATCCAAGCATTGCAATAATACAACCAGAATACCAATTTCATACGATTACAATTCTCATGTCACAAAATTCATCATAACAGTTTGCTAAGTACAATCAAATATGAACACTCAAGTATTCCATCTTGAAAGTAATGCACCACTTTAAAGCAACTAAACATATTCCTCAAATGGGGGAATCTTTATACCAACAATCCAAGCATACATGGAATTATACCAAATCTGTAGTACTATGATACACATTCACTATATTACATCACCTACTAAGTTTAGGAATTATCAAGCCAAATGATAACTAATCCATCCGTGAGTGCTCTTAAATGTTTGTTTGACATTGAAGAGAAATCATGCATATACTTGAAATACCCAAATAGCAAACTCTAAAATTTCCAAATCATGCATTTGATTTAGTATGTGAACACAACCTATCTTAACTCCTTTTCTTCTCATATCTTAATCACTTCAAGTTTCATATGACTCCCTAACTCTAACTCATGTATCAACATATCCAATTGGATACCTTTACATAATACAATCACACCCATGTTCATACCAACAACCATCCCCAGTAATCACAGTCTTATTTTTCCACTGAGCACACTAACTAGTTGTTGGCCACTCTATATCCCCTGGCGGCACGTCTATACCGCCAGGTGGTGCATCAGGAATCTGGGTAATTCCAGATTTCCTTGCACTTGTTGAAAGCCCTAATAACCCCTAAATCCCATATCACATTTCAATCGTAATTCAACCACAAACATTCATGTATTTCAGCATGCACTCATAATTCTATTAATAAAATCAAGTCTTCCAACAATCAACTTCCAATTACCACACGTCATATTCCGCAATCACAACCAAACTCATATGGAACCTATATATATATATATATATATATATATATATATATATATATATATATATATATATATATATATATATATAGAACCCAATTTCCTTTAATTATCATAAACAACAATCACTAGCAATCAATTATATCAAGAAACATAACAAAAAGGTTCATAATCTGCAGAACATCAAAACACACCACATAAAACCAAAATTATACTAAGACGCATTATTCTAGTTTATGTCGCATGGCAGTCCTTTATTGCCGCCAGGCAGTTCATCACTAAACCCAGAAAACATACGCAAAATTCATGAAAAGCAACGCATAATGGTTTAGAGTTTAGGCATCCAAGCACAGTATCATCCAAAATAGATTTAATTGGAAAGAAAACACATGGGACAACTCCCTTACATGGTTTCCTATCTCCAAGATTGCTCCTAAGCTTCCTCCTTGATAAAAAATCTCCCCATGCCTTTAACCCCAACCCACTCATCAAACTTTGGTGCGCTTTCTCCTTAGGTTTCACTTAGCTTAGCAAAAATAATAAACGTGGTGCGCTTTCTCCTTAGGTTTCACTTAGCTTAGCAAAAATAATAAACGTGAAAAGAGACGATTTCACGCTAGATAAGGTTCGAACTCACGTCCACCCAATTACCCATGATTTGCACAACCATCAAGTCAATAAATGTTTCTTGACATTTCATGGACACCATGTTTTATAATCTCGTATCCCACGACTATGCTTGCATGCAAAATAATTAAATAATAAAAAAAAACCCATTAATGACATACACAAGACTCAAATCCAAGTCTTCTCCACGCCCCTCCACACACTTAACCACCTGAGCTACAATTGCTCCTTGTCTTCTCTTTCCACATTAATTAACTTAGAGATTCCTGTCCTCACATTTATTAAATAAATATTTATTTATTTATTTAAGTTTCCAGGTCTTACATTCCTCCTAACATATAAAATTTTTGTCCTCGAAAATTGCACTTACCCAAAAATAACTATGGCTATGATTTCCGCGTGAGGTCCTCCATTTCCCACGTCTTCTCGTGCATATCTTCATCCCAAAGAACCTTCACTACTCGAAGGTGAAATTCTAGTATCCACCTCAAAACACGTCTAGGCCCTTCCACCTTTGAGATCCTCTACGTCTATTCTTCTATTGTATTTGTTAGGTAATTCTAGTTCACACGACACTCTACCCTCACCTTTCTTCTTGATTCATAGTTTATACGCCACTATCGATTTATCTCTTTAGGATCATCGAACGCCACTTGGTTGGGTATCACATCACTCAGAAATGAAAATGGACAATAACCAATTTACCCATACGTTTAAGCCCCAATCTTATAAAGGAATCGATTCCAATTAACATCGAGTTTGAATCCTTTGATCACCATGAGACACCATCGTACTCAAGTACTTCACACTTAACCGCAACTACAACCCAAAAACTAACCTCTCACTACCAACTCCCTCTTGTAGACAACTAGAACCCAAATACTTTACTAGCGATACCCAAGAGTATATGATCTCAATTAAAACAAATCACATACCCCAGAAACTGCTTTTATACCTTGTATCCTTGAATTTACTCATTTGCTTCAACCGATCCAACACCATTTATCATCGACACCCATTCAGCTCCACGAAACTTTCCTTTTCATTCGCTCCTTCCTTCTACTCTAGAATCACCAACTACCCCTTCGCATAAGAACAACTTAACGTTGTAGCTCTTCTTCTGATACTAGAAACTGTTCATCTCATGTCCCAAGTCAAACTTGTCTCTCTTGCGCCACCTTACTTAGGAAATCCCTTTTATTATTGACCTTAATTGAGGTCATCGTTGATAAGCTTCAACTGCCTCCCATTGAGGTTGACTTGGCATAAAACCTTGAACCTACTGTATTCTCACCATATAATGGGTTTTCCCCCTTTCCTAAAACACTGCCTTATCGACCTAATCTTCCGAGCTCTACCTCAACTTTACCTTTTGTTTGAGATTCTCCCTTCCTTGTTTCTACCCTTTTATTTTTGCCTTAGCCTCAAACGTTCCACCACTTTCCACCTCTGACCTCAAACCTATGCTAGGATGTAGTAGCAATTTGACTTTTCAACTTTGTTGCATAAGCAATGCGCTAAACACCTCTCCTTATTCTAACCTTCGAGTTCAATTCCTCTCGCAAACTTGTGGTATTCTTTTGAATAATCCGTTCTTGAAGATTCCTTCCCTAATACGTTATTTCTAAGCTCTGACATCACTTTTTGGCCCACTGAACCAGGACTTAACGGTCCACGTCCAACGATATACAACCTTCTACATATTAGCATTTTCGAGCAAGAGATTGTCTCAAAGGTCCTACTTAGCCATTGCAAAGGCACACAGATCAAGTTTGACCTTGAATCTGCATTCCTCTGCCACTATAGATAACACACACAAACCACCAAAGCGCAAACATATAAGGAAGGTATAAGAGACAACTCAAACTATAACTTTCCTCCCTCTTACCAAAATCTTTAGTATTAAAAAAAGAAACTATATCGGATATAGTCATGAGTGTACACCTTCATCACTCTACCAAGATATTTTATGTTCTTAATGCCTCCAGTTTCACCAAGGAGTCCATAAAATCTAAACTTTTAAATAAGAGTCATGACAGTCCCACAACTTGTCTATTTTTGGATCACCATTTTGCGCCGTCCATAATCATTAACAACATGATTGCTAACAACCAATCGATTCCTACAAGGTTTCGCAATAAGCTCACTCCCCAAAGTCTAAAATCATTTAAAAACCTTTGTTCTGATACCAAATGTAACATCCCGGTTAGATATTACTAATTTAAATAAAATAAATTAAAATAATATTAAATGTGCCATTATTATTCAAAAGTTCTTTCCCAAAACGCAAAAAAAAAAAAACATTAATGGAATATACAAGACTAGAACCCGAGTCCTCTCCACACCACTCCACACACTCAACCACTTAAGCTACCATTACTCCTTATCTTGTCTCTCCATATTAATTAACTTACCGATTTCTGCCCTCGCATTTATTAAATAAATCATTATTTATTTATTTAATTTTCTCGGGTCTTACATTCGTGAAGTCCCAAATAATGCTTCAACTTACAACAAGAATAAAACAAACATAAATATATTTTATTGATATTGTTGTATCTAGTTTCAACATCTATAAACATTCTTCTCAAATATTAAATAACACATTCTGCTGAATTTGTGTCTTCTTGCGCTAAGATGCTTGCTACTATTCTTGTTGAAGTTGACACATGTAACTGTTATGGTTTTCCTTAAGTCCCTAGTATTAGAGTTGAGGGATTAATCATCACTACCTTCACTAGCTCAAACACATACGCTTTTCTTGCTAAATTTGAATTATATCTTTTCAAATAGTTTATCTTACCCAACAAATATTATAATTGTTTCTTATTCATCAGGGCTTTTGTATCAAGTATCACTTTGACCTTGTTTCTATCGATCTCGATGCCACTTTTAGGAACAATGAATCCTAAGAATTCACCTGCACTTATACCAAATGCACATTTTAATGGATTCATTTTCAAACCATCTTTTCTCATTCTCTCAAAATATTTTCTCATAATATGTAAATGAGAACTTTTCGACTTTGATTTGATCATAATATCATCAATATATACATGCATAAAATCACCAATGAAATCATGAAAAATTAAGTTCATAACTCCTTGATAAGTAGCTCAACTCCATCATTTTTCAATCCAAAAGGCATAACTCTACAATTGTCTTAAAAGTGAATGTCTTTGTGATAACCAAAGTCTTCAAGGTTGGTAAGCTAATTCCACATAAGCAACATAAGCCCTTTAATCACTTATAATTACCACCAAATGTTTGTCTTGATTCCACATAAAGAACTTTTGACGAGTAGTTGAAGGAATTGCTCCCACTCCATGAATCCACTCCCTCCTTAACTAAATATTAAAATTTTCTTATGATTGGATGACTATGAATGTTGTAGCTCTTATGTAACTCCACACGATCACATCGAGTGCTATCATACCTATCGAGCTCGATGACCTTCCACTAAATTTTGTTACCATGATATTGTTCTTTTCTAAATCCTGTTATGTCCCGATATTATATCAAGATGTTCGGTATATGATCCTCTCAAAACAAGACTTGATGTTATTGATTCGATGATCCCTAGAGGATGGCGCGAGCGAGAATTAATTGTTGGAGACAAACAAATCGGTAAAACAACAATATGTTCATCGTTGCCTCTCCATCAACCAAAAACTTATTTACTATCTAACCTTTGATTTCAATTTGTAACATTAAGAGCTTTAAGCGAAGCCTCATCTCTTCAAAAGGTAGCTCTATAAGGCAACTCTTTGATGAGGTTTTTCACATGCAATTTCTTGAATACACTTGACTTTTAGCTCCATCCTAAGTTCATAATTATCTTCTTGACGACGAAAATCGTTCATCCTTAACTCGTCCTTATAATTGCATATTCTGTTGGAAAAATCGAGATGACACCAACGCTTATATCTTTGTAGATTGAATTCATTGCCCCAACTTGATGAAATGAAGTCTTAACAAAAACTTGATTAGGTTAACCTTGAATCCCTTGATTAAAAAACTATTTTTCCTACACTTGCCTCCGAAAAGGTTTAGGTCTTTTTGTCCAAGGTGCTCATTGCTAAAAGTTCCTTTGAAACTTTGGGTACTTATTGACCATGTTTGGGATTGAAAGGCAATCTATCAAACATGTTTTTACTTCACGGCGTTTTTTGATTCCTAGGGTGAAATGGGTATCTTTTGACCATTCATTCATTGGGGTCTTTGTATATGGAATAAAATATTTTACATGCCTTTGTACAGTTTTGAGCTAAGCCATTTTCTTACTCTTTGCAACTCTTACTTTCTTCCTCCTCTCAACCTCAAAAGCCTTTGCAACATATTGATTGAAAACAACATTGCACCTAGGGAAAAAAGTCACATCCTCATCCTTCTCCTTCATTCTAGTCAAGAAATCTATCAAGGAGTCCCTTGCTTTTGGATAAATTTCCTCTCCAGCTTAAATTCATCTAACAAATACTCAAAATCCTCTTCGAGGTGTTAACTTTCACATGTCTTAGGTTGATATCTTTAGTGCCAATATCAACCTTCAGTTCATGATATTAATAACACCAAGTCTCCCAACACCATTTGTAATGTCGAGAATTGGTTCAACATATCTCACTTGATTACTAAAAGGGTCAATATCCACTTTCATTGATTTCTTTTCAAATCTTAGCCTTCATTAATCAATTGCATCTTGAGAAATATTCTTGAAATGTATGCATTTATTAGTTATATGAACATAAATGGGAAACTTACAATATTGTTCTCATTTTCACTCTTATTGTTCATACTGATCTATGATATTTTTAGCAAATTACTTCTTGAAGGGCCAATATAAGATATTTTCTCTTTCTTTATAGGCTTCTCAAATCTTCGACATCTTTCTTTCTCATATTTGATTTGTTTAATTCTTGTCACTTTGTCTGCCAATTGGGTTATCTCTTTTAATGGTAAATCAACAAATTTTCACGTATGGAATTATAAACCAAATGATTGTATTCTTACTAACTTATGCTTTGGAATTTGACTAAAACACCAAGATTTCATTTGTCAAAATCTATTCAAATAATAATTTATGTTTATTGAACCTTTTCATATTCATCAAACCAATTAGTGTGACTTTAACTTTGAACTAAATAGATAACATGCCAAACAATAAGCTTCATCATAAGTTGGGGAATACTATAGCCAAGAAGGAAAATTTTAAACCAATTAGATTGAAATCTCCTTGGATGTTTTTACGTATAAAAAGGATAGTTTTCAAGTGGTATTTGATATAGACCCCATTTTAAATAAGCTCTTCTAATTTCATCTCTTTGGCTCATTGGATATTCTCATATTTAAAGGCGTTTTCCTGGATCACGTTCCAAAGAATTAATATGAAACTCCTCATCTATAATTCTTTGAACCTTAAGAAAGGACTCCTCTAATTGAACAATTGTATCATCAATATCATGCTTCAGAATATCTGAAGAAGTTGACTTTGTCCTGTTTTCATCTTCACATATAACTTCCCTTTTATTACTTTTAAAACATGAATATTTTCTTTTATTCTTCATAAATATACTTATTTTAAAAAAATAAAACTAAAATATAATTTATCATAATCTAATTAAAAATTGAGAGATATAACCACAAAAAGAAAATTCAATGATAATCAAACCACAATTAAAATCCAGTTATAAAAAAAATACACAGTATAATATTTTTCCCTCTATGTTCATAAAAGAAAAAGTTAATATATAAGAGGCTCATGAAATAAATTATTAAACTAATTTTTCATTATCAAGCGAGACAAGATAGAATTATCTCCTTTTTTACTTCAAGAATGAAAGAGATTAGATGAGAAATGAGAAGCAAAAATAATAGATCTTTTCAGAAACAATAGAAAACAATTATTAACATTAAATATTGGGTTTTATAAAAGAAATACAAATATTTAATTTAATTATTAATTTATAATATATTACCTATAATATAACAAAAATTTCAAAACTTTTTTTTGGGGGGAGGGGGGGCATGGTGCCCCCTAGTTTTCACAATGCTCCGCCACTACCTCTCCATGGATTACTAAAGCATCCCTTATTTGAGGCATTTGTTATGTTAATTGTTGAAAGTTATCATCTATAACTAGAACTAAGGAATTCAAAAAACATTCATTTGACTTGATAACATATTTACTATTTCATAATTAATATCACCCATTTGTTGTATTATGATATTCAAAGATGCAGTAGATATTAGAGTCCCTATGTTATTGAAATATATATTATTTCTCCCAATATCTCTTTTAAATCCAAACGTTACTCTATCTCTATTGTTTGTCATATTAGAACTGGATGGCAGGTGATGTCAACATAACCCAATGGATATCTCTCCTATGACCAAACCCCAATTAAAATTACCTTCTCCATAAGGTATATGTTTTTCCCTTATACTCATATGGGCCCAACATAAGTAGTTATAGGGCTACTAATTGTTTTCATCAAAGATGCCTTTTGACCTATGTTTTTATAACTAGTTGTTGAACATCAAAGATGCCTTTTGACCTATGTTTTTACAATTGGTTGTTGAAGTAGGCTAGCCCTAGTAACCAATGAGGTTTTGATGACAACAACAAAAATACTCTACTAGACAAGTAAGTCTCTAGTTAGAAGTTAAGTTATGTTTGACAACTAAGAGATTATCCCAACCATACTCGACCCCATTTACTAAATAGGCCAGCTACTAGATACTAGGTATTGAAACTCCCTTAGTACATAATATCAAACCTCATCAACTCACTAAGCCGCCTACTGTGTATTATGAAAATCCCTTAGTACACAGTACCCAACCTCAACAACTCACTAAGTTGCCTACTATGTACTATGAAATTCTTTAGTACACAATATACGACCCCCAACAACTCACTAAGCCGCCTACTGTGTATTATGAAATTCCTTAGTACATAGTATATAACCCCCAATAACTCACTAAGTCCTCTACTGTGTACTATGAAATTCCTTGGTACAAAGTATACGCCCCCAATAACTCACTAAGTCGCCTACTGTGTACTATGAAATTCCTCAATACATAGTATACGACCCCAACAACTCACTAAGCCGCCTACTATGTACTCTGAAATTTCTTAGTACATAATATACGACCCCAACAACTCGCTAAGCTACCTATTGTGTATTATGAAAGTCCCTATTACACAGTATCTAGCCTCATTTACTCATGAAGCTGCCTACATAACCCAAAGTATCTAACCTGTATTACCCACATAGCCGCTTACCGGGTACTGAGTACTCTAAGATCCCCAAAGTATATGGTACCCGACCCAGTTAACTTGCAGGCCGCTTACCAGCAACCATTAAAGGTTTCCTGGTAATTTTGTCCATTTTTACTGGATCCTGGAACAACTAAAAAGGTATTTTAGGCCTAAAGATCATTCCAAGTAGGACCCACAGGTAAAAAGGTATAAATAGCACATTATTCTATGCATTCATTATGCATTAAAATATTCTTTGAAACCCTTGAGATCACCAATGCTAACTTAAGCATCAGAGTGTCTTTTACAGGCACATCTACGTCGTGATCGGAATATCGCCGGAGTAAGGAAGCACCAAGCTAGAGTCCGGATACTAGAGAAGCAAAAAATATAATACCCATGAAATTTAAATAATAATTAATAAAATACAAATAATTGTGGGTTGGAAGTAGCTCTAAGAGAATTACGTGGCAAGTCATGGACAAGGAATAATACTAGCTCAAGTGGTTGAGTATGTTGGAAGGTATTGAGAGGACTTGGGTTTAAATCCTGCGTATGCAATTAGTGTGATGTTTTAAATGTTTTATTTTACATATATGTTGTGAATTTGGAAACATGATTCACCATTATATGTGTGCATGATATGGCATGAAACATGTATTGGTTTGATGGTTATGCATATGCTTGATGATTTGGAAGGATGTGAGTTCAAACCTTGGCTAGCATGAGCAGACCCCCTCTTTATGTTTTAGTAATTTTGTTAAGTGGTGGAAAACCTAGAAACTTTAGAAATTCTCTGAGAAATTAGAAGGGTGGCAGTTGTGGTGTAGTAAACACAAGTTAATAGCCATTAAGCTTTAATTTTGTTTTTTAATATTTTTTATTTATTTTGGGTTGAAATTGAGAGAGGGAAGAGGTTGAGTGAGAAAGCAGAGGATCATTGAGTATGGCAGCAAGGAGAGTCATAGAGAATAAAGCTTAAGCTTCAATTTTAATTAACTTCATTTTTTTATTATTTTTTATTTACTTTGGGCTAAAATTGAGAGAGGGAAGAGGTTGAGTGAGAAAGCAGAGGGTCATTGAGTGTGGCAGCAAGGAGAGTCAAAGAGAATAGAGAAAAAGTTACCTAGGGAGAGGAATTGAGTGCTGAAAGGGAGTTTGGAGTGGACAAAGGGATTAAAGCCTTGGGTACAAGGAAGAATCACTAAGGTTGCATTCGGAGAAGGGAAACTAGGTAAGGGGAGTTGTCCTTACGTGTTTTCTTTTCAGTTAATCTGTTTTGGATGCTACTATGGTCTGAGAGCTTGAATTCCCTCCCATTCTACGCTATTTTTCGTAATTCTAGGCTTCTGCCCAGAAACTGACTAGCAGTTGTGAAGACCCGCCAAGTGACACAACCTATTTTCTTTATGTTTTTGGGTTTTGTGATGAATCGTCTAGCGATACGCCATGGAATATTGCATTTTTTTCATTTTTTATGGGTTCTCTGGTATTTTTGGATGGTCTATAATCCATGTATTTTTTTTGCTTGTTGTAGATGGAAATAATTGAGAATATCTTCTTTTTAACTCTAGTTTGATGATTGGGGGTTTTGATGAATTTGAGGGTTTCTTAAGGGTTTGGGGGATGAATGCAAAATGTGATATGCCACTATCGAATTTGCTTATGTTAAGATTATCTGAATTAAATAAAGGCATATGCATGATGAATAAGTGATTGAATGCAATTTAGTTGCAACTAGGGGTGTCGAATTTCATTTTGGGGGTTTTAAGGTTTCTAGCAGATGCAAGAAAATATGGAATTTCCATAACTCTGATGCACCACCCGACCATATGTGTATGCCGTCAGGCGATGGGTGTTGTACAATAACCTAATTTGGTCTTTGTGGGGGGGGGGATGGAATATAGGTTGTGGGGGACTATTCTAGTGCATGAATATAGCATTTTCGGCATGAGAAACCAATTCACACGGTGGTGTGGATGATGCATGAGTTAGGGATATAGTCTCATATTAAATTGGAATTGGTTTTGGATTATGGAAGACGAAAAGAGTAACATGGTTACTATTGATATTAGTAAACTTCTTGCATGATTAGGAGTTTAAAAGGTGGTTGTTTGGGAGTGTTCAATTACATGTATGATCTAATAATATAATCTAACAACTATTAAGATACTTGGTATGAATTTGTTATCATATGTATCATAGGTACTGTAATATTGGTTCCTAGGGTCACATGTTTCAAGTATATGCTTGACTCCATTTAAGTGATGTCAAATTCCAAAGTTAAATGAATGACTACTTACTTTAATTGATGGTTAGGAACTATGATGATGCAATTTGAGGTATGTTGAGTTGTGATAACGTGTAAGTGGTGTTCTGGATGTGTAATTATGATGCTGGATGTGTGAGAAACCATTATGATGTGCCTAAGCCAGTAAAATCTACCTTACTAGTGTGGCGCCTAGCAACAGGGATGTTCCCGCTAGGCAATAGCCACAAACAGAGAGGTCCCTGAAGCGTTTGGCGTTTAGCGACATAAAGGTACTGCCAGGCGGTTTAGAGCACAACTTCACCTGACAGCGTTTAGGCAGCGCTAGGTGATAGGGCATGGGCAAGGTGTAAGACCCATTGAATTTAATTAATTAAATAAATAAATAATTAATTAATAAATACGAGTAGTGGGAGCCTTGGTCAATACGAGTAGTTTCAATTAAATAAATAAATAAATAATTAATTAATTGATTAATATGATGTGGAAAAGTTCTAGCTCAAGTGGTTAAGAGTACTTGATTGTGTAAGAGGACTTGGTCAAGTCCTATGTTTGCCATTTGTGTGTTTTTAAATTTATTGTTAATTTTTATAAAATGCATGATCATGTTGAATGATGATATAACTATAGAATTATATTAATCATCATGAAACATGAATTGGTTAAATGGTTGTGCATTGATTTGGTATTGGCAGGGTTATGGGTTTGAACCTTGGTAAGACCAAAGTAAGCTTTCTTTTTGCAAAATTTTGTGTTAAGAATGAATATGAAAGGGTAGAGAAAACCCTAGCTGAAGGGCAGCCAAGGGAGGCTTGAATGGCCATTAACTTCATCCTTAATGAATTTTCGTTTTCACTTCGTCATTGCCAATTAAGACACCTTTAAAAGACAAATTTTGAGAGAATAAAGGGGTTTTGAGGCTATTTTTTTTAGAGCTCTGTGAGGTACACAAATTTAAGGTAAAACAGTGGTTAGAGAGTGAATTAGAAGAATGGAATTGAAGTGGTGCTAAGGAAACCATTGGTGATCAAAAGGGGGAGCTATAGCATTGTAATTGAAGCAAGAAAACCAGGTTAGGAGAGCTGAACCACGTTCTATTTATGTTTTTACGCCTAACTGTATGTAGTATAGCATGTATATGTATGATCTTCCTCTGTTTTCATTGAAAATCGTGTTTTTGGAAATTTTCCAAAAACCGCCTAGCGAGCTATTCATAGCCGCTAGGCGACTCGTGATAATTCTGGTGTTTTCTAGGTTCCAAAGATGGAACTACTTGGTGGCACACGCTTATCCGCTAGGCGACGCTTGTTGTTCAACCCAATTCTAGGATTCAATGATGAAGGGCTTGGCGGTAGTAATTGATCCGCCAAGCGACGCGAGCCTTTTTGACCCGATTTTGGATGTTTTCGTGTTCTAGGAGGATTTTGATCGGGGGAAATCATGTTCTAATCGTTGTGAATGATTCAACATCATGCATTCCTTGAGTTCGTGGATGTTGGGGGTTAATTGAGTTGAACATGGTATGAATGTGAGCTTTAGGGTTGATGATTGGGGTATTTTTGAAGTTGCACGAAATTAAGTTGTAACTGTTATTGTGACATCGTATATTGGGGTTTTAGGAATTAACTGTGAACCTAAATACGTAAGTCTAGCCTATTGATTAGAAAAATCAGGTGAAGTTAGAATCGTTGGGAGTGATCAGGATTCGTAGAAACTGGAAGAGGTTTGGGTCCCTAAAGCAGCAGGAACCGCCTGGCGGCACCCAGTTTGTTGCCAGGCGCTATATCAAAATTGTGGCAAGTGTGTGTGATGCATTGGAGAGATTGGAAAATGGAGAATGGGTTGTGTGAGTATTAAATGAGACTTTTGGAATTGCTGGATGAGGACTAAGAACATATGGAAGGAGTGAGATGAAAGTATGTATGATACTAATCTATGATTGTATGGGATAACGTGGATGTTATCTTAGTGAATCCTAGGTGAATTAAACCATAGTTCTATTTTGTGGAAAGGAAGACTGAAATGCAGAATATTATGGTTAATTGTATTTGACCAAAATGAAATTTGGTGTAATTATGGTAAAGTATGGTTGTTGAGTCATATTGACCTTGATAGGGTCATAGTTACTAGTTGGGCAGATAATGTAGTAGAAGAGGTATGAAATTAATAGTGGTATGTTGTGATGTTAGAAACATTGAGGTTAATCAAGTCTATTCATGGGTAACTTAGGTGGATGAACATAACTGGGAATAAGAACATTGGTAGTAAGTCAATCACCTTGGAACGGAGGCAATTGATTTGAGAAAATTCTACTATGAGAATTGGTGCTCAATCAAAGAGCAATCTACTCAGTGTGCATATAACACAATACAACGCATAGTACTGGTGCAGCGTCTAGCGGCACAACGAGACCAGCCAGGCGGCGATAGCTGCCAACACAAAGAACTCCTGGAACGCGTGCGCCTAGCGGTGGAGGCAGTCCCACCAGGCAGTGTTTGCAATTGTTAATGGTTTTGAGGCGCTACACGCCTGGCGGTACGCGTCCCCCGCTAGGTGGTTTGGAAGCATTGAGCGCCTGGCGCCTAGTGTGATGCGCCGGCGATACAGAGAAGCAAAGGTGCTTTGCTTGCTTTGATGTGCATGATCTACAAGGCTTTGGTGGTATCTTCAAAGGTTGGCTTGCTGATGTTCCTTGAGTTGTGGCTCGGAACGTATCCCTTGAGTTGTGGCTCTAGATAGGGGTTAAGCACGTGGCATTCCTTGAGTTGTGGCTCGGGATGGCGGATGAACACGAGGAACTCTTGAGTTGTGGCTCGGGTTGGCGAGTGTTGTCGGTGTGAGTGTGCTGGTTGTGGCCAACACGAATGGGTCCAGATAGATTGCCTTCCTCAGTAATTAGTTGACGAGTTTGGTAGTCTTGGGACGTTATGAGCTATGTTCGTATTGGGAACTCCACTTGGTGTTATGGTGTGTGATCCGTTGCATAGTTTTCCGCACGTACTCTATCGGTTATGGCCGATAGATATGGCAGCAAGACATCTTGAGGTACTCACTATAAGATGTAGCACACGGTTAACATGGTTGTGGCCATGTGTTATGAAATCAAAGGATGGAATTCCTTTGGTGTGTTTGTGTTATATATATATATATATATATATATATATATATATATATATATATATATATAAATGTATTGTATATATGTTTATTCGGTTAGCTCACTCTATCTACTTATGTGTGGCGATGATCGTATACGCGGTATACGTGAGCATATGATTTTATAGGTGAGTCTGGTGAGACATAGAGCCGAAGCGAGGCTAGACTTGGGAGAAGGATTTTATCAAAGTTTTTATATTGTTTTTATTATTTCAAATAAATTGTATATTGATATTACTGGACTTTTGGATAATTATAATGGTATTTATAAGTATGGATTTTAGATTCTTATTGAGGTAATAAAACTTTTAAAATTTCTCGCATTTTTGGGATATGGAATTTCATTAAATGCAGTTTAATTATATTTCTTTATTTTATTTATTTAAATACGTAATATCCGGTCTGTATGTTACACAAAGGTTCTTTGTAGAAGGTTTTGCATGGATGGACTTGATGTTTTGGTCTGGATATGCTTGATTAAATTACAAGCAAGGAGGTTCGTAATGGAGTTGGAAATGCGTGATTGATGCATGCGAGGAGGTCCGTATTTGTTTGTGTGAGGATACGAGCAAGGAGATTCATATGTTCTGTGCGCACATTAGAGGCTGCTATGAGCATAGAGGTTCATAGTAGGTGTTCACACATGTTAGACTACGAGTGGGGAGGTTTATAGAGTTGGACTACAGGCAAGGAGGTCTGTAGAGTTGGACCATGAGCGGACAGGTTCGTGGAAGCATGATAATCCCTAAAAACCAAAATTGTGTGTGAATCCTTCTCATATAGGCTATGAGATTGGGGTGGAATGGTATAAAAGAGTCTATGAATAAAAAATGGCTAAGATAATTTGTGGTGGATGTTAATTCTCATTATTTATTATTTATGTATGATTGTCTATTTTAGCTCATCCTTTCTGTTTGTGTTTGGCGATGATCATGTGACTTGTTACACAGGAGCAGAGTTGAATCCAGGTGAGCACGTTGATGCTTAGTGGCGGAGCAGGGCAGACTATGGGAATTTTATGTCTTATTTACAAACATTTTGCAATTAGCCTTTATATGGTTTTTGAATTATGGCTTTGTAATAAGGCCTATGAAGTGTATTTGAACTTTTCGCGATATAAGTTTTAAATTCTTCCCGTGCTTGGGAACCTTATATATTATTTAAATTCCAAAAGCTATATAAAAATTGCTTTATCAAGTAATACCCGCCTAGGGTGTTACAGAGAAGGTACGCGAAGTACAACTTGATCCTATAAGAATAGAGAGAACATCTAACAGATATAACAATGTTAAATTCTTGATCAATGTGGTTTAGATATGAAAATTTGTGGTAAAGACTTTAGCTTTTGTATGCTTAATTGTTAATATTCAAATGCTATGCATTTTAGTGTATTTAGTTGGAAGTCTAGTATATACAAAGGGCAAGTCAGGGCATTAGAAAGGATCCAAATATTAGACGAGTCAAGGTGTTAGACAAGTACAAAACTAATATTCACCATGTTTAAAGTCGTTAGACGACCCAAGTCTTTATATAATCTGAGTCACTAAAAATGCAAGGCGTTAGACGAGTAAGGTGTTAGACAACTCAAAGGGTTAAACGACCCAAGGCAGCTTAAGTTATTAGACAACCCAAGGCAGTTTAAGCTATTAGACGACTAAGACATTAAACCACCTAAACAATTGAAATAAGTATAATGCGCTTTAATGATCTGATATATGTTACAATCTTTGATTGATAATGCAAATTAATATATTGGTCTAAGTGTTTGAAATCGAGATTCTATTATATGAATTACAACGTTCAAGAAAATTATCTTTAGATAATTACATTTTGGTAAAAGAAAGTTTTTGAATCAAATTTTCATTACTCTTTCTCTTTACTTCTTCATCTTCATTTATTTCTTTAGCTAGAATATTTTTTTCCCCTCAATACTCATAGCCTTAATAATATTGAAAATTTTTAAAAACTTTAGTATTTTTTGTTTCACCTATAAGAGTGATTATCCTTAACTTTCATTCCATACAAAATTATACAAAATTATTTCCTTTTAAGTTTATGAAGTGAAGATGAAAAAAATGAGCAGTTAATTTTGTTATAATGGATGAAATGATTAGTTAAAGTTCGATTTTGTATATTTTCGTTCAGTGGATGGAAATTTCAGTTAATAGATAAAAACTTTCATACAACAGATATTAATTTTTGTTTATCAAATTACATCTAGAAATTAATAGTGTGTTTGGATGAGTATTTTAATAAAGTAATTATTTTTTTTAAAGAATTTATATTTTTTTAATGAGATGCTTTGTTTGGATCGAAAAATTAAAAAAATATTTAAAGTCATTTTTTTGAAGCATTTCAATTACCTAAATTAGTAGAAATTCAAATATTTCTAAAATAGGTAGAATTTGAAATTCTTCTCACTCACAACCTCACACTCTGGACTCTCTCGATCTTAAACAGTATAAATTATTTAAATATTTTAAGTTGACTAATATTTTTTAAATTTATTTAAAAATTTTATACATTAAAATAAAGGCTTAATTATGTTTGAAGTCTCTAATAAATTTGAAAACTTTCAATTGAGTTCCTAATAAACTTTTGTGGTCTCCTTAATATTTTAACTTTTCAATTGAGTTCATACTGTCAAGTGTTAAGTGTGTCTGTTAACTCTGTGATGTGATAGTTATCTTGCACTATCACTTCCCATCAATGTTGCCACATAATATTTGTTACAAAAAACAATGATGACGAGATATTTTCCAAATATTTACTGTATTTAATGAAAATAGTTTTTAAATTCAATTAAAATTATAAATTTATAAAATAAATAAATAAATAATTACAAAACATAAAACATGAAAAATTATAAAAACAAAAATTAAAAAATATAAAATTACAAAAATTAACAAAGTACAAAATTATAAAAATTTATAATTTGATAATTATGAAATTATAAAATATACAAAATATAATTTTTATTTTTTTTAATTTTATAGTTTTATTATTATATAACATTATAAAATTATAAAATAAAAATTATATTTGTATATTTAATAGTTTTGTAATTATGAAACTATATATTTTTATAATTTGTTAATTGTTTTAATTTTATATTTTATTTTGTTTTCATAATTTTACAGTTACATGTTTTATATTTTTGTATATATTTTTTTAATTTTTTAATTTATAATTTTAATTAAATTTAAAAATATTTTTGTTAAATACAATCAATGTTCGAAAAAGATCTCGTCATCATGGTCTCTTGTAACAAAATATCATGTGGTAACGTTTATGCAGAGTAATAGTGTAAGTGTCACCTTAACAACCACACTTAACTCTAGGATCTTAATTGAAAAGTTTTAAAAATCTTAAGGGACTCAATAGAGCACAAAAATTTATTAAAGACTTAATTGAGAGTTTTCAAATTCATCAAAGACTGAAAACATAATTAAGCTTAAAATAAATATTGTTAAAATAAAATTTTATCTCAAAAAAATTCAATTACTTTATCCAAATATAAATTTTAAATGTAAAATATTTTAATATTTTTATTCAAAAAAGTTATTTAAAAAATAAAGATGATTTAGTTATAAATAATTTAAATACATGCATTTTAATTTATCAGCATTTTATAAATACTCATCCAAACAAGGCAAATGAATTTGAATTCGTCCAGCGAATTTGCAATTCGGTGGGGGGAATGGAAAAAATTCCTCGACCTTTTGAAATACACTCAGCGCATTTAGACTTCAAAACAAATAGAGAAAAAGTCGGAAATTTTGGTGAGCCATTAGAAAATCTGCTCAACCATTTGTAAAAGACAGTTACCATAATAGTGCAATTAAAAAGTTCTTGATTTATATTATTTTACGTAACCGCTTGAAGCTCAAGAAAAACGTTCTATATATTAGAACCAAGCTTCCCTTCACCAAAAAGAAGCAAATAATTGTTCTCCAAATTGGACAACTTCAATGAAGTTTTCGTCTGCTCATAAAAGTGTAGTAGATGAGGTCAAACAAAAATGAGAAAAGAACAAAAGCAATCTAACGAAAATGGGGCGTAATCTTTCTCCCAGAAAAATATATTATGAAATCAAGTTAGTTAAGCACTTATTTTAACCTAATTCATACACATCAACATGCTTACAAAAGTAATAAAACCTATAAATTGGAAAAGATATTTCTGGGAGGAAACAGAAGATGTGACCCATTCATTCCCATCATGGGTCCACCTTGCGTAAGAGAGAGAAGACACTGATTGATTATTCAAACAGTGAGTTGGTCAAGCATATTTTGCCCAATACCTGCAATTAATCATCATCTTCTTTCGCACTTATTTTATATAAGCACACCAAACACTTGTTTCAATCTGATTGATTATGGTCTTCAAGAATTAGTCCAATTCTATTGAAACTACTGTGTTTTGGATTATATATATATATATATATATATATATATATATATATATATATATATATATATATATATAAAAA
>Ga0209589_1004362_pt1 | contig 24494 bp, 20 predicted proteins | sample CowpeawhiteBW_FD_187525 | JGI IMG/M metagenome (GOLD analysis project Ga0209589, IMG submission 187525) | Root nodule microbial communities of legume samples collected from California USA - Cow pea white BW (SPAdes) (version 2) | ecosystem: Host-associated > Plants > Roots > Nodule | place: USA...
ATAATGATATATAATATATATATATATATATATATATATATATATATATATATATATATATATATATATATATATGACATAAATACATATAATTCTCATATTTTATTTTTCCTATAATTATGCTATCCTTTTGATTTAATGGTTTTAATTTCTCTTCATTTTTCCTATAATTATGCTATCATTTTGATTCAATGGTTTTAATTTCTCTTTATGAAAATACGCTTTTCAACCTAAACTATTGGTCGATGAATTCCAACTTTGTCTAATTTGATATCTTTTAAAATACTCATTTCATTATAAGAAAATGTCTCATTAATAACAAATTTTAGTGACAAAAAGTTGTTAGTCACTATAGTAACCAATTTAATTACCAATTTACAAAATAAAAAGTTATTGGTTACAAAAATAGTCATTATTAAGAATAAAAAACTATATTTGCTCACTAAATTTGTCACAAATTAATTAGATACTAATTAGAAATCAATTCGTTTGGTAGTAAAAACTAATGTTTAGTGACCAATTTCCTTTGGTAGCTAAAACCTTGGTAGCCAAATTTTAGAAACCAATTTAGAGACCAATTATATTTTTTATTCATAATAGTGACTATTTTAGTAACCAATAATTTTTTATTTTGTAAATGGGTATCCAAATTGGTGACTACAGTGACTAACAACTTTTGCTCACTAGAATTGATTATTAGTGAGACATTTTTTTTGTAGTGTTTTAATATTATTTTATTAGAAATTGTACCATCCAAGGTTATGTCGGGATATGGCTAACCTCAATGTTGTCTTACTTTCGACCAGATAGAGATCTGTTTCTAAATCCAAGCATGCACTACAAGAAAAACTATATTTACTAACGGTAATAATCCGTCAGTAATGGCACAAATCCGTCAATATATATGTTTTATCACGGACTATCGACGGTCAAAAATTCGTTAGTGAATGCTTCGTTGGTAATACGCTACTGACGGATTATCCAGATCCGTTGGTAATTCTCGACAGACACATCCTTTGCAAAAATCGTCGGTTATTACCGACAGATGCATCCTTTGGTAATTATCAATGACCTTATCTGTCGATAAGTGCTGTCGTTCATCCTTTGTCTTTATCGACAAATTCGTCCATTGGTAATTACCGAAGGATGCATCTGTCGGTAATGACAAATGCTGAACAACAACACTTACTGACGGATATGGTCGTCGATAATCCATCGACAATTAAAGTGATTTTGTTTGGAAAGATCTGTTTGTTGAACATTCCACAATACTTGCTATAGAAAATTCCAAAACAAACAATTCCAAGAATTCAACATTCCATTATATACTAAATGTATCATATCAAACTCCATCACAATAAACCACATCACATACAAAATTGTCTATATAACATACAATACCAGATAATATGTAGCATAACAATAATTGTCAAATATGATAGACATAAGCACCATCATACCAAGTCAGAATATAATAAAACACAAGTTTTGCTGGAAGTATTTATTAAATACAAGTTCGAAGTTTTTATTAAGTACATAAAGGTCTAATAATCTTCATAATCAGGAGAAGATTTGTGATCGTCCTCTTCATTATTTTGTTGCTAAGACTTGGGTTGAGCATTAGGAGGAAGATATTGCAGGACTAGTGATTGAAAGGATCGAAACTCAGACCTCAATTGCTCATTTTCCTCCAAGTTGCGTGAAAGTTGCTACCTAATATTATTGAGGTCCTCAGTATTAGAAAAGGAAGAAGCTGGTAGTTGGTTCAAGCTTTCATTTGAACCCGTATATTTTGAAACAAGTTGACCATCTCCATTAAGTTTTCCTTTCTTTTTTCCTCCAACTGTCTCAATCCAACACCTAGTCATAATATTCTCATCCTGTGTAGGATCAGCAGAGGATTGCTCTTGTTGTATCAGCACATGAGGAAGCCTCAGATCTTACTTGGGATAGGCAAGTCTAAAATTCTTCTTGTAAGTAAACAATTAACAATTATTATTATGTGGTGGGATACATATATAAGTTTAAGAGTAAATAATATTGAACAGTAAAAGAGACTTACATTTGTCTTCCTAGACCTCTCATCCACATACTCACCAATACCCTTCCAGATATGTGTCTGCTGAAAGACTTCATTAAGAAACACACACCGTCCCAATGCACGTGCCTGCAACAAAATATGTTATAGTGTTAGATTTGATTTGATTTCAAACTTTAAAAATATAGTTCAAATGTGACAAATACAAATAGTTAATGTGTATACCATACGAAGGGCATGGTCATGAGTGGTAATGAATCCACCTGTGTGTAAGGCTCCACCCATTTCATATGCCCTATTCTTTTTTGCTGCAATACATTTGCTCTGATAACTTGGATAATTCCAATGTTCTAGCAGCATAGTCCATACATCATTAAGAATTCATTCGGGCCTTTCTCTAGCCATTATAGCATCTCTAAACAGCTCAAATAGACGATGAGAAGCTCTGTTGTTGAAATTTCTCTTAATTTCAATTTCATGCTCCGGTGCCCATTGAACTCTCCTCTATAACAACACAATTTAAACATTTAAAACATTTTAAGTATATTAAGCATGGAATAGTCATTAACAACTTAATTTACCTATATAATAAGTTAGAACACGTTATCTTGAAACATTGCAAGAAAATATCCTTGTCTTTTTTAGGTATTGTTCCCCATGATGGCCAAGGATTAAGAAATTGTTGCTTGATTGTCTTTGTGATAGCCTATGAAGCACTCTAGATGGAACAAACCTAGAATTCATGGAAAATTGTTAGAAGATGAAAGAAGTTATACAATATAAAGCATGAGAATAATTGAATTGAAATATTACCCTCAATCGACAGGTTCAATCATCGGGCATTTCTGCAGAGGAGGGTCATGTTCTACATCTAAATCAAGATCAATCATAGGTTGTGGTTCAACTATATCACTTGCAACTGGGGATGGTTCAAACTGCTGACCAACAACAGAGGACGAGCCACCAATCGAGGCTGGGGATGGTACAATATGAGGTGAAGGGGATGCTCCAATGTTTGTAGAAGGGGTATGTATCCCTGTGTGTGGAGCTGAGGAAGATGATGATGGTATATGTAAGGGTGGTACAAACGAGAGTGGGTTGGGAGCAACGACAGGGGTATGTAACCCTCGATAATGTTAATTTTTACCATTATCCAAGCTACATTTTCATAGCAAAATCATCTCTTCCAAAGCTTTTAACCTACTTAATCCTTAAATTTATCTTACTTTTGTAAATAAATACATTTTGGGTTACATTGATCTAAATATACCACTAATCCCCATTTTTGTGTCCTTTTTGTAGATTGGAAGCTTTGCTCCAAAAGTCCAGACAAATGAGTGACCCGGAATTGCAAGGAGAAGAGCAAAAATGTCAACAAGAAGCGCCCGGCGACAAAAAGCCAGCGCCAGGTGCAACAGGCCACCAGCGCCAGGCGCCAGACAAGCGCTAGCAGGCGCCACTGCTGCTCACCGCCTGGCGGTACCTGGATGCCGCCGAGCGGTAGCTGAAATTTTTGTTGGGGTTAGATGTAGCCACTAAACTTTCATGTATTTTCGAATGGTTTGAATATATATATGCTTCTTCCATTGATTTCTAGTATCTTTGTTTTTGTATTTAAAGCTTGCTTTGTTTTACCCATTCATTACATGATATTTGGGTCATTAGGTATTGGAAAATATCTCTTGAAACCTTGAATTGGAACAAGATACCTAATGGAACTTGTATCTAGGAATGGAACTTGACCCATTAGTTGTCTTAAACCCTAATTTGTAAAGCGGGTTTGTTTATTTAGGAATTCAAGGAATTGACTCTAAATAAGGAAACCTAGGCTCATTCAACTAAGGGATTAGAGTTTGAGTAGACTTGTGGGTTGACATTAGTAATTAATGGAGAAAAGTTTTATTGCTTAATATACATGAGAGTGAAGTAGGTGAAGTCTAACTCCAACAATATCAATCCATTGCATTTCTAGTCTTTACCATTTTCTAAAGTCTTCAAATATCCAAGTTCAATTTTACTTGTTTATGAAATATTTACTTTCTTGCATACAAAAACCCAAATTATGAATTTATTCATTAGTTTAAATTAGTCACTAATTACATAATTATTTAGTATACACGAGTCTCTTGGGAAACGATATCCCGGTCTTACCGGTTACTACTTGCGCGACTTGGTACACTTGCCAAAGTCTTAACAACCCTGTGGGTAGAGGTTGGATGACATATGAATCGCCGAGACAGAAACAGGGGTATGTAACCTTGTGGGTGGAGCTAGGGAAGATAAGGATGGCATATGTAAGCTCGGGATAGGTGTGGGTGGTTTGAGTGAAATCCTAAGCACATAGTTATTACGTCTCTTTCTTGGTTTTGTTATACCTTTCCCCTTGTCAACTGGTGGGGGTCGAGGTGGATCTCCCGGTCACATGGAAAATAAATTACAATCTAAGTAGCCAATAAATTAACATGGTGTATGATAACAAATACATATACCAACAACTTAATAAACTATTAATTAGACATATGACAATATACCACTACACATTACAGTTTGCAATTTATAATGAAACATATTAATAAGTTCAAGTACAAAAATAACAAATTAAAAATTAGTGATTAGCATCACTATCATCCTCATTGTCCTCTTCTTCTTCTTCTTCTTCTTCTTCTTCTTCTTCTTCTTCTTCTTCTTTTTCTCCTCCTCCTCCTCTTCTTGTTCCAACTCTTCATCATTACCTTGTATGTGATGAAATCCAAATACACGTTCTACTTCAATTACTTCACCGACATGTCTCATTTCATCAACTTGGTAAGGGACATCCTCTTCCACCTCATTTGATTTGATGCGACCTCTTGGCTTTGTTTTAATTACAACACACCAACCACGATTGTTTTTTCTAGATGGTGGATATTGTACATAATATACCTATCTTACATTGTATGCCAAAATAAATGGATCAAATGGTTGGTACCTTGAACTCATGTGAATGTTCACAATGTTATATTTAGGATCCACTCTTGTACCTCTTGTGGAGGGATCAAACCATTCACACAAAAAAGTACAACTTTCTTTGGTTTATTAGAAATATTGTACTCTAGCTCATATATTTTATGGATGATCCCATAAAAATTATCTTCACCTCCTTCGATAAGGCCCTTAACATGAACACCACTATTGATAGTCTTTTCCCCTTTGCTCCATGCATTAGTATGAAACTTGTACCCGTTCACGAAGTACGTGTGCCATTCTTTGACACATTTCATGGGCCAATTTGATAAATCCCTTAGGTCTTGGTTCTTAACACTTAATGGCTCGTTATAAACCTACAAATATAGAAAGATAGATGTAGAATTATGATACATCAATACCCTTTTGTTGTATAATTAATGCTTCAATACATACTTGATATTGGAACCATTGAAGAAACTCTAATGAATACGAGCATAAGCATTGGTCTCAAGTATTTGCAAGCACATAAGGAATGAATTGGCGAAAAAAAAATTCCATTGGTAAATTATAATAAGCTTATATATAATTGACCACTAAAAGTTGTTCACAAAGGAGGTTATAACATACTCAAGATATGGTTTGACTTCAGTGCAATTGATTAACACATGAACATGAGCAAATTTGAACTCAACATCAGTTAACCAATGAATCGATTCTCTCCCTGAGTGAGGACCTTGTTGTTGGAAAACAGACAACATTGACACATCTTTTTGACATTCAACTTCATTCCTCCAATTGCGTGGTGACAACATGAAGTTGTTGAAGTAATGGCAACAAAAGTATGTTGTCTCACGGTGTAAATAAGCTGCACAAATAGAACCTTCAACTCTGGCTTTATTTTTTATTGATCGTTTTAAGTCACCCATTAATCTATACACATATAAAAAATGGGTTAAATATGTTTTTGGTCCCTTAACTTTCATTGAATTTTGGAATTAGTCCATTTCGAAACTTTGGACTAATTTAGTCCTTCATCTTTCGAATTACATGGATTTAGTCCTTTTAATCAAATTTTGTTAAGTTTATTTGACATTTCAAGCATATTTCATAATAGTATTTGACTTAACGTTAAAGCAAAAATGTGTCAAACAGTATAAACAACTTAAATACAATTCTGAAATGCGTACGAAACATTAAATAAACCTAACAAAATTTTATTAAAGGACTAAATACACGAATTTCAAAAGATAAAGGAATAAATTGGTCCAAAGTTTCGAAATGGACTAATTCCAAAATTCACTGAAAGTTAAGGGACCAAAAACATATTTAATCTTAAAAAAATACATCATTTATGAAAAAAGATCGGTGACATTTAGTATGAATAGGAAAGATATTTAGTACCTTTCAAATGGACACATCCATATGTATTGCACTGGTCCACCCAACAATGCTTTATGAGGGAGATGAATAGGGAGATATTCCATGGAATCAAATAATCCAGGAGGGAATATTCTCTCTAATTTGCAGAGAATAATTGGAATATTTTCCTCTATTCTTGTTTGGGATTCATTGTTTAGTGTTGTAGAGCACAAATCTTTGAAAAAATGGCTAATTTCAGTAAGAGGATTTAAAACATGAATGGGCAAAGCACTAAATGCAATAGGAAGTAATGTCTCCATGAATACATGGTAATCATGACTTTTCATCCCATGAATTCTTCCCTTTTCAACATCAACACATCTAGCCAAGTTGGAACTATAACCATCCGGTATCTTAAGTTCCTTTATCCACTGACAATGATCATACATCCAAGCACGATTGAAAGGGGGTTCGCCCATGTTCTATGAAATAGTAAATGTCTTAAATTAGATTGTTAAAGGGAGAATTGAAATTAAGTAGAGCATTGTGGGGATATATCTCACTTATTAGTAATTGGAATTACCTAGTTATAGTAAAATGGATCCAAGAATATAAAGTTATAGTCTCTTTAAAAACTAGAGTGCAGGTGAAAGTGACTATGCAAAGAAGAAAGTCATTATGTAAGGAAAAAGGGAAAATTAACATAGTACAATTCAAATTCAAACAATTATAACATGTTTAATGTTCGAGGATGAATCTATCTAAAAATGTAATTATACTTTCAATATAAATAATTTAGTAAGCAACTCTTCTATAAAGTTTTTTTTTTCACTAATATATGCATGTTAAGCCTTTAATCTTAAATGTATAAAGTTCAAATTTCACTTACCTTGCTAATTTTCTTGAGAACACTCAGAACTTGATTTTTGTGTATTCCACCCACCATTGAGTTCAATTTGCTCTATAACTTGCAGTGGCCAAAACAAAAGAAAGGCACCTAACTATGTCAATCATAAGTCATTTTCCCTCAAAACATCTCGTGAAAGAAGCCACAAAACAAATTTTACTTAAAAAGATGCCAAAATCACAATCTCAATCAAGAAATAGGGAAAACCAATTAACTTATCTTTCCCTGAAATCCAGTTCTATGCAATCACAACAGACCAAATTTATTACTAAACTAAAAGAAAGATTTAAGAAATGGTAACCAACCTTTAAAATACATTTGAATTACATAACAACCAAAGAGTCATATAACATTTCAAACATTACATGATAGGCTAGTGGGTTTCTTAGTCAAGTTTCTTTAGCTCTAAACTAGTGATTGAAAGAAACCAGTGCATGCAAATCAGCCAAATAATCAAATCAGTATGCAGAGTTGACTTTTTCAATTAGAGTTGACCAGAGAGTTGACAATGATTGACTTTTTTCAATTCAAGTCCAAATGTTATGGCAGTTATGGGACAAGTTAGGGGACATCTACCTACACTGTTGCTGAACTTAAAAGGGCCGACAAATGATAAAGGTTTGCATCCAAATGTTATGGCATAAGAGTTTCCAACCACTGCCACAAATAGAGGTTTTTGTGGGGTGGTGCATTGCTTTCATCTATTTGCCATAATTGTCATCCAATCTTGTTCTTTTTAGTGGCCATGTATTTAAGGTGCAAGAATCTTGAATAAATTGATGGAAGGGTCATTAGCTTAAGGAGGTGGACCTACGTTCCTTATATTGTTGGTGCAACCTCCTTTTTTTTTTCTTCTTAACAACTTTTGGAGTGTAGTGTTTCTACTTTGTGTTATTTATGGTAGCTTTTTGCATAGTTTCTCACCTATCAAGTGTAGTCTTTTGAAAGTAATAACATGCACATAAGGGTTTAAGTAGCAACCACAAACCTTTATTTTATTTTTTTTTATGATTTGGGGTAGTGAATGCATGCAAGGTAGTTTCTATCACATGTATTAATTTTCCTTATTCATGCTTTTCAGTGTAGCCTTGCAACATATTTCTTTTGGTCTTTCTCTGCCCTCACGTGTGGTTATTAAATCTGAATCTTTCAAGTGTGTGACTAATGATTTTAGAGCTAAATGTGACCTTTCAATTGGTTTCCTTTAGGTTCAAAGTTATTTGTGCAGATTTACTTATTTATGCAGTGGTTTGTGTGTAATGATGCATAAAAGTGCATTTGGATTATGGCTGTAGTTTCAAGGACAACAGAGAGTTGTACTATAAGTCTAAAAAGGGTGCAAATATTATTTTAGGAAACATATAAAAGGGTAGATAAGGTAGATCATCTTAAAAAAGGATTAGAACATAGAAAGCGAAATGAAATAATGGGCTAGCATACAACTTTTTTTTCTAAATTTAGCTAAACCAAATGGGATGGACTGGATTAGAAATTAGATTTATTTGAAGTACATATATTTGAGTCCATTATAGTTTAACAGTGGTGGAGGAAATTATAAGTGCAACATGGATTTGAAGTTCAACAATACAAGAAAAAGACCTAACAAAAATCAAAGTCATTGTGTGAAATGCAGCTAAACAATAAGTATTAGCTCAAATGTTTTCAGCTAAGCTTCAAGACTTTCTTGCTTTATCACAAGCAGCAACAACAGATAGCAACTTTGGATTTTTCACTTTCTTCCCATGAATTCACATTAGACAACCTTTTCCCTTTCTCTATTTTTGCAAGAGCAATATTTATTTACCATAGAATTGCATAAGCCATTTGTTAATGAACATACATGCTATCATCTCTAAGTAGCATATTTGAAAAGAGATTTCTAACATATGAACCTAGATTTATGCTAAACTAAACTCAAATATGAAAACTACACTATATTAGCAAAGGAGAAAATAAAGAAACATCCTACTGGTGGAGCATAATTGAGCCCTGAGGTGGAAGAGTTCTTGCGTGTCACTATTTTTTCCTTTGTATGCCATGGCTATGGTAATTAAAAATCTAATTCAACACATTCTCGCTGTTAAAAGAATGTCACTGATTGAAAAATGATTTATATAGTTGTGATGAAAAAATGTATATGTTAAGACAAGACAACATGTGACATAATGGTCCAGGTTTCACTGAAACATGTGGACCAACAACTTTTGGTTTTCCTGATGAAATGTGTATGGTTGGTACTGTTGGAGTTGTATCAATATACAATGAAATAAGGCTGGTGGAGGTTCTAGAGATGGGATACAACCCTCTTGAAACTCTTTCATGTGGTGAAATATGTGTAAGATGGAGTTTTTAGTGGTTACTACACAAATCCAGAGTTAACACTAATAGAATTAGCCAAAAAGTCAGGAAAATTAAATTAGTATAGGTACATAATAAAACTAAATTGCTTTAGCAAAAAAAAGTTAGTGACTCAAGCAAAGAAAGGAATAAAATGGTGCCCAAACTTAAGCAAAAACTTGACAATCAAAATTTGAGAACTTGAAAACAGAACATGTTAGTGAACTAGTAGTTAGGAAGAGATGACAAAAAAAAAAGGAAAATTGAAAACTAATCCTAGACTAATGAAAAAGAAAAGAAAACTAACCTAGTATTATTTAAAGAAAACAATCACACAAAAAGAATCTAATAAATGCTATAGTAGCAGCAAACATAAAATTTTTAATCCATACACTTTAGTGTAGTAAAGAATGCAGCACAACATATGCGTTTTAGCACAAGTCAAGGTGAAAATGGTGGTGGCCATTTAAGTGCAGGACTTAGTGTATGCTTGAGCAAGTATAGTAGTAAAACAACATGAACAACCCAACTACAGGATAATAGAAACAACTCATTTGTGGTTTAGTGCAGTGGTGCAAAATAAAACTCAGAAATGCAAAATGCCTCTAAAATAGGACATGGCCATGGACAATCCGTTTTAAGATAATATGATGTAGAATGCCACTAAACTAGACATTGTAAGATGTAAATGAATCACAATATGTTTGCATGAGACATGAACACAGTCAAACAATGCATCAATCAACTTAATAACTTAATAGAACCCAAGTCTGAAATCAAGCAATCAATTTGGGCTCGAACCTAGCAATCAATTCAGAAATGCAATCAATTCAAAAAGGGAAAGTTGATCAAACCTAACAATGCCTCAGGGCTCTCGCAAATGGCCCACAATATTACAATTTCATGCTTGCGACTACTAACAACAACCCAAATTCATATCCCTTTCCAATTTCAGAACACCATGGCCAATGAGACTTACTACTACAATAGTGAGGTCACTAGAGACCGCGTCGGCCTGAAACAGCTCACAGATTGCCCTACAAAAAGAATGCACCAGAGAACCCACAAAGAAGATGAGGCACTAGCTATCAGTGCATGAACAAGATGGAAGACTCACAGTTGTAGTGACAACTTCACAAGGTGAAGGCCTTTCGCGATTTGGGGGAAACTGAAATATGTGGAGGGGAAAGTGAAATGTAATTTTCATTTCATCGAGACATTTACCAAAGGATCTCAGCCGTCGGTAACTATGACAACTCCGTCGGTAAATAGAAACCAACTAAACAAAGACATTATCGATGGATCCTTCCATCGGAAATTATAAAACTAATTACACATATGACATTACCGACAAAAAAAACTGACTTAAAGTTTACGAACCTAGAAATTAGGCCTAAGTACGTCCTATATTTAGTTCAAATTTTACTAACAAATATTGTTGTAAAGGATATCTAATATGTGTTTATTATCTTTGTATTGTATACATTTTTGTTATTATTCTTTGTAACTGAAATATTCCCTCATCTTTTGGAGAATAAACAATTTGTAATTGATTTGCTTATAAATAAAATGTTAACTTCTCTAGCTTATTTTGGCCTTAGTGTTAACTTCTCTACATCTTTTTGGTTTCAATTTAAGGCCAACAACTTTTTAGCTGAACAAATTGGTGCCAACATGGGGCTCGGTAAAACATTATTCTGACTCCATTAAAGCAGAAACTCATTGTCGTGAGGAATATTAGTCGATTGATTTTTTATTTTAATCTATTGAATTATACCGGTTTGTTTGAATGTTTACTATTTAATCAAATCAACTTGTTATTTTTGACTTTCAGTTGACTGAAATGTATGGTCCTACAACAATTAACTTTTGATTCTTTGGCCAGTTTAAAATTGGCTAGTTTGGCAAGTTCATGTTTTCCATATTGCCACATGTGCAAAATCCAAGCTAGAGCTCTCCAAGCACATGTTATAGGCTTCCTTGGGACCCAAACTAGCCTGAATAAACATTAATCCGCTTGCCAAGGCTTGGTCACGTAAGAACTTATGCTAGAAAAACCAAACTACACACTTTATAAAACGCTGGCCATTTAATCGATTATGCTACTTACATAATCGATTAAATTTTTAGAGGTTGATATGTATTTGGAGAGTGGATTGAGAGTGTTTAGGGAGGTTCCACCAACTCACGAGGAAAATGTTTAGGAATGGAGTCTAGAAGAAAGACTGTCCAAGTGAACTTAGAAAAAAGAGAGCTACAAATTTGACAAGGTTTCTCCACATAAATTCCAACTTAACTTTACATGGCTGAGAACTCTTATTTATAGGTTTATGAGCTTACCAAAGAAAATTGGCTCCAAACTAGACATGTTTGATTGGCTAGGTTGGCAACTTCATGCTTTCCACATTGCCACAAGTGCAAAATGCAAGCTAAAGCTCTCCAAGCAAGTGCTCTATGGTTCCTTACGGCCAAAGCCAACCCAAATAATTCCTAATTTACTTGCCAAGGCCTGGTGACACAAGAACTTATGTTAGACAACCCAAATTGCACACTTTGTAAAGAAATGTAAGCTTTGCCAAAATACAAGGCCTACAAAAATGAATTCTTCATATTTTTCACAAAACCAAGAGAAGGAAAAGACAAGCTAATAAAACACACTCTACAAAAGTAGAGTTCTTTGAGGTCCTTCTTCCTCTTCCATTCTCCTAGCCATGGCCCTAGTTAAAGACCCAATGCGAGTCCTTCTAGAAGAATATCCAACATTTCATCATATAGGATAGTTTGAAAATGCTTAGATTGAGACCAAGAGAGTTTGGTTTCACAAGATTTCAGCTAGCAAACAATGCAGAGCCTGAGATGGTGGTAACAAAGGATCTTTGTGCCTTTCCCTTTGAAAAAGAGGGCAACATAAACAAAGGTTTGTCCTGTGGAAATGAACTAATATCCATCAATAAGGGCCTCACTTTAGTTCAATATCTTAGCCGAAAAAAAGTTAGAGTATATCAAACCTGGAAAGTCATAATGGTGTTGAGATAATAGCATAATCCAAGTGATCTTCAGTGTTCTGAATTTTAGTTTTCTGTGAGACTTTTTCTGCCACACCCTTATCAGTTGCTTTTGTTTCTTCTTGCTCAATTTCTATGCCAACAAGAGCAGAACCTGAACCAAAAATAAATAACTAATTGTGTCGATTCATAGCAAGCCAATTAACTACAAGAATATTATTTACCACTCAAGAAACAATCAAAATGTTGAAGACACGTCTAACTAAAGAAATTGATAGCCAACTAGTTGATCTTGATTGAAACTCACCATCTTTTTGTGTTGTGTTAAAGCCTGAGTTTTATTTGGATCATTCAGCAAGAAGGTAATAATTAACAACCTACAAAAGTTGGTTAAAATTTCACATGTGAATAACCGAGTTTTGAGTTTATTTTTCTGACTCCAATTTCAGGAACAGAATTAGAACTTCTAATGCATTTATGAGCAAATGCAAGAGGGTTTCAAGATTCAATCTAGTTGCAAGTTTGAAGAACAATGTCTTCATGAACAAGTTTGTTGAAGCAATGCTAAGAAGAGTAGGGTTCAATGTAGTAGACACCAGTTGAAACCCACACACATGTAGCACCAATAACATTACCATTTATCTACCTAGCCCATATGATGCATGTTCATTTTAACTTTGTTAAATATGGTGTTAAGATTATTAGGAAAACCTAGAGAAAATCCCCATTGGACATTAAGATAGCAAGCTATTCAGATGTGAAAGTTCATTTCTAAAGGTTCAATAGAGGGAAATGAGTGACTAGAACAAAGAAACAAATCAAAATGAACATTATTGTTGGAAAAACGCACAAACACTAGAAGAATATGCAACGTAACTCACTGTGGTGTTTTCCATTGATAGAGAATGTGTAACATCTCGACCAGATATTACGAATTTAGATAATAAAGTAAAGAAATATTACATCAGCTTCATTTATTAAAACATCATTTCCCAAAAACGCGGGAAATTTAAAACTTTATTCGATCATAAAATAATTGAATCCAAACTTTATAAAACTTAAATACAATATCCAAGTTTAACGATATAAAGTATTACAAATGTTCCAAAACATAATAAAAACTCTGAATAAAATCTGAATCCCAGTCTAGCCCTGCTCCAGCTCTAAGCCTAACCAGATCCACCGGCAACACCATTTGCTCCTGTATACCGTGTACACGATCATCGCCATACACAAGCAGATACGGTGAGCTAACAGAATAAAACACACACACACACATATATATATATAACACATTTATATATATATATATATATATATATATATATATATATATATATATATATATATATATATATATATATATATATATATATATATATATATATATATATCACACAATTACACCAAACGAATTCCATCCTTTGATTCAATACTAGATGGCCACAACCATGTTATCCGTGTTCTACATCTTCTAGTGAGTACCTCAAGATGTCTTGCTGTCACACCTACCGGTCACAACCGAGAGAGCACGTGCGGGAAACTATGCTACGAATCAAACACCGTAATGCCATGTGGAGTTCCCAATACGAACATAGTTTGTAACCTCCCAAGACTACCAAACTCGTTGGTTATACCAAGGAGGGCAATCTATCTAGACCCGTCGTACGAGCCATAATTCGCACACTCACACCGGCAACACTCGCCAACCCGAGCCACAACTCAAGAGTTCCTCGTGTTCATCCACCATCCCGAGCCACAACTCGAGGGATGCCATTCCGAGCCACAACTCAAGGAATATCACGTGCTTAATCCCTATCCCGAGCCACAACTCAAGGGATACGTTTCGAGCCACAACTCAAGGAACACCAGCAAGTCGACCTTCGAGATATCCTAGAAACATTGTAGACCACGCACCACAAAGCAAGCATAACACCATCCTGTTGCAGCATTATCGTCTGGCGCTGCTCCCGAGGCGCTAGGCGCCCTACACTTCTAGACCACCTAGCAGGGGACGTGTACTGCCAGGCGCAAAGCGCCTCTGGTGCCCACTGTCTGCATGTATCGCCTGGCGGAATGTCCTTCACCGCCAAGCGCCACACATCCAGTGCCTCTCTGAATTGGTCGCTATCGCCTGATGGTCTAATACCGCCGCCAGGCGTCATATCAGAACCTGCACAATCCATTATTAATTCCACCCCTCATTCGATACATCAAGGCTTATAATTCACTACCCACTTTATTGGTATTACTTGTCTAGTGGCCAATCCATTATTAAGTCTCCTACTTCCATTTATGTTCAACCACCCAAGTGTACCAAAAATTATGCCTCCTTAAGGTCAACCTTATTCCTGCAGAATATACCCAATTCACTTATAATTTATGTACTAGATTCATCTCAAATTTCCATTCCATGAGGCTATATAAAAATGTTAGGTAATACCCCTGTGTTTTCTGCCAACCAATACATACCTCTTCTTTTATGATCCTAGCAGCACTTCAACTTTACATGATATCATACTTACTATATTACTAATTATCGTTCCCTCAACTTCTCTATACATACCTCTAACCAACTTGTTTATAAGGTAAAACTGGGAATATCATTACCCTACCTGCAACCAACCCCTGCACTAACCATTTTCATTCAACTATATCTCCAACTGCATTATCATAACCTGTTCTTTCCATTAGTAGTCACAAACTTCAACTTCTAATTTACACATATCAGTACTAAAGACTTTTACCCAACTAACATTTACAATAACACAGGTAACAAGAACTTGATTCACCAAAAATCTCAGAATTTCCGGAAATTCCTGCAGCCACGCAAGGATCCACTCTTCTGTGCTGGCGCCCGTCCCCTGGCGGCCATGCAAGTGTCGGCAGGCGGTGCATAGAATTTTGGAGATTTTCCATAAACTCATGCACCTGAGAAACCCCAATTTTTTCCCAGTTTTCCTTTACTCGCGAATCCCCATCCATTCCCACTTAATCTCGCTCATAATAACAATAATTCGCAACCAGAGCACATTCATTATCGTTTCCCAGATCAATTTAAACACCCATTATTCGAGGTAATATCAAACTCAAGGATTTCGACCCTAAACTAGCTTTCACAACAATTTCATCGATTTTTAACTTCAAATCTCATGTAATTCAACAATATAGGACACTCAACAACAAACAATCTATAGAACCCCATGTTTCCTGATTCAGAATCAACCCAAACACTTCAGAACATCAAAATCAAGTCAAAATTGACTCGTAACACCTTGCGGGTGTTCATCCCCACCATGCAATTCAACCAGAATCCAAAAAACTGGGTAAGCAACGTGTGTTGCTTGGCAGTTAGGGTTGTGCCGCCAGGCTGTTCCTCCCTCAGGAACCCAGAAACCACTCTAAATGCATGAGTCACCTGGTGGCTATGAATAGCCCGCTAGGCGGTTTCTGGAAAATTTCCAGAAACGCAAAATTCATAAAAATTACAGGTTATATACATCCAATTGCACATGCTTTTCATACCAATTAAAAGATACAATTTAAGAAAATGGTTTAACTCCCCTAACCTGGAATTTCCTTGCTTAAACTTTGAATAACCCTTGATTCTTCCTTGCTTCCAATAGCCTTCCTTAGTTCTCTTCAATTCAGCCTCAATGCTTCACTCAACAACACCCAATTCACTCTGAATTTTCTCTCTAAAGTGCAAAACAATGATAGACTAAAAAAACCCTTTTCCTCACCTCTAATTGGTCTTTTAATTAGATCTTAATGATGGTTAATTAGCCAAAACGAAATGGAGTTTAATAGTGATGGTAATTGCTATTCAACTGGTAATTATGGACTGTTTTTCCAGCCTCCTGTGGCTTCAGCTAGTGTTTTCTCTACCCCTTCACATTCATGCCAAATAAAATTTTGGCAAAAAGAAAGTTTAATTTAGATTTACTAAGGTTAGAACCCATAACCATGCTAATGTCAAACCAATGCATAACCATTGAACCAATTCATGTTTCGTGATAATCCCTATAATTATAGGATCACATTATCACTCATCATAGTCAAGCATATTATTAAAAATAATAATAGTAATTTAAGCTAGTACTTTTCACACAATCAAGTACTATCAACCATTTGAGCTAGTACTTTTCCATGTCATACATGTCAAAATTAAATGCCATAAAGGCTCCCACTACTCACATTTATTAATTATTTATTTATTTAATGAATTAAATTTCATGGGTCTTACAGAATGGGCTATTATATAGCCATTAACAAACCAAATATTAACAAAGTAAACCAAATCTTAATCTAATCTAATCTAACCTAATATGCCATATTAAGAAACTAAATCTTAGATACTTCAACTGACTAAAATAACAACTAACTTAAATCTAATTCATCTTATATAAAATACCCTATCACTTTTCTAAATAAAAACAACTCCGTAATCTTAAACATAATCTAAAGATTATCTAACAAAATTAAAGATTATCTAACAAAACTCCCCCATAATCTTAAATTTTATCATCCCGAACAATCTTCTATCTCCATAGCCAATTTGCTTTTCTCTTTGACCGACTTGATCTTCCCTTTGTTCGGCTTGATCTTCTTTTTGACCAACTTCATTTTCTCTTTGACCGACTTCATCTTAACCTTGGTTGACTTGCCCTTTGTTAGGTTCTTTATTGTCTCTGTGGCCAAATTGTCATTAACCGATTTCCTCTGAATAGGCTGAGCTCTCTTTAAGAGATTGGACAATTCCCACACCTTCTCCACACCAAACTCATCATCCATTTCAAGTCGCCATTTCTCATCTTACTCCTCCAGTACAACTCTTAGATCCTTCTCGACACACAACTGCTCTTGCAAACTTAACACTTATTGTTTAAGTTCTGAGTTATCCACAATCCACATTGAGCTATCCGAGCTATCTAGACGCTCTAACGAGCTTCCTAGGCTCCCTGCTAAGTTTTTCGAGATGATCACTTGCTCTTTTGAAAGCACTACACTTGCTCCACCAACTTAATTAAGCAATTCAGATTTCCCACCGAGCTAACTAAATTGGCGTTATGCTCCACCAAGCTCTCCACATGCTCTATTGAGTTCTCCATATACTACGTCGAGCTATCTGCACGTCTTGACGATGTCTCCATGCTACTAGACTAATTTACGACACTCAACCTTCTTGCCAACTTCTCCACTTGTTTGTGTTCGTCCCCCAAGCTACATCCTATCATCAACAACACTACTTCTTCTTCAACTTCTTCGACAATACTAGTTGTGTCTTCTCTTTCATTTTCAGATCACATTGCTTTAATTTGCTTACCGGTCTCTTTCTCCACCATACTGTTCCAAATGGATCCCGCGCCACCTTCACTGTCCACACGTTTCAAACACCTTTTCTGCAAGATGCTTAACTCCAATTTGTACATCCAATTTTTCTTCATTTCTACCCGGGCTGCTAGTCGATCGTGCTTGCCCTTCAAGTACAATATTTGGTTCTTTATCAGAATCGAGTTTCCTTTTTCCACCATCTAAACTATGATTAAAATATTATTCTTCAGCTCGGGAACATAGTATACATCCTTGATTTCTCCAACCTGTACATCCTTTTGCATGTGTCGGATTGTTCCACATCCTTTTATCACAACTTTGGAATCATCTCCACATAACACTAATTCGACCTCCATCATGGTGAGTTCGCTGAAGAAAATCTCATCTCCACACATGTGATTGCTCGTTCTAGAGTCCAAATACTAGATCATGCTTTTTAAACAACTTGGACTAAGCTCTTCACTTGATCTCCTCTACTTCACACACCCCAAACGCCACTCAGCTTCTGATTTACAACTCATGAGTTCGACATATGATTTTTGCATCATCATTAAAATTCCTATCTCCTCGTCATTTTTCTTTATGAGAAGATTTTTCTCCTTTTCTTCAGTTTGACAAAATTTTGCTATATGATCGGCCTTGCCACAATTGTAGCAGATTGCCGATCTGCATTCTCTTGCGTAGTGGTCGTACTTGCCACACCGGAAGCATTCCACTTCTGACTTGGACCGATCTCCTTGACCCTATTCTTGACCACGATCATGCAAATTTTGTTGCCTGGTTTGATCAATGTTGTCTTCAACATCATCTTAGTCACGTCCACCTCATCTTTGGCCACCTCGTCCTCTTCCTCCAGAACCTCGGCTCTAGGTATTCCAAGTTTCATTCAAATCAGGTTGCGCTTGTAATGCTTGATCACGCGGTTCATGCTTCTTCCATCTCCTTTGTTCATGGGTGTCCAATGACCTGACATGTTCTTCCACTAAGAGAACTAACATATCCTTCGACTCCTTGATGGCACATATGATGCTCTCGAAATCATCTATCAATGATCTCAAGATTTTCTCCATAACTTGGCTTCCCGACATTGGCTTTCCATTCATGCCGAGTTGGTTGCCCACCTTCTCTACTCGAGTTATGTACTCGGTTACTTGCTCTACATCCTCCATCTTCAGGCATTCAAACTCTCCTATAAGGGTTTGTAGCCAGGCTTGTCTAACGCGATCACTCCTCTATATGCAACTTCCAGAATCTCCCATGCTTCTTTTGAAGATGCGGCATTTGCAATCTTCTCGAAGTTTGACAAGTTCGCAACATTGTACAAAAATACAAAGCCAACTTGTCTCTCACTCGCGTTTTCTTCAACGTGGTAATATAGGCCACCGTCTTATTTGCGTCCTCCACGGATTCTTGGTACCTAGTATCCATTATATCCCAAATGTCTTGGGATCCTAAAAGGGTCCTCATCTATAGACACCAATTATCATAATTGGTTTTCTTCATCAATTGCAGCATCATCATACCATTAACAAATTTAGCCATCTCTCACTCAGGCGCACTCATTTCTTCCTTTCTCACACTGTTTCACTCTTCCTCCTTACTTTCTCGCACTCGATACTTAGAGCATAAAGCTCTAATCCCACTTTATTGGAAAAATATGCAACGTAACTCACTGTGATGTTTTCCATTGATAGAGAATGGGCTATTATATTGTTATTTACAAACCAAATATTAACAAACCAAACTAAATCTTAATCTTAATCTAATCTAATCTAATCTAATATGCCATATTAACAAACTAAATCTTAGATACGCCAACAGACTAAAATAACAACTAACTTAAATCTAATTCATCAAATTTAAAATACCCTATCACTTTGCTAAATAAAAACAACTCCATAATCTAAAATATAGTCTAAAGATTATCTAACAAAATTAAAGATTGTCTAACAATTATAACACTAAAGTTGAATTAAAATGAAGGAAAACAAGAAGAAAATGGAAGCCTAAGAAGATGATAATGGAGTAAATGGAGCACACCACTCATATAGGGGGACATTAGGCTAACCAACCCTTGGAGATAAGTGAGGAATGCCACCACTTGATTGCTCAAATAAGGACAAAGGAGAGTCATCATTCCTTAGAGGAGAAGCTCATGGAAATGGTTGACACAATATAGTGAATAATACTCAAATTGATCAACTTTTGTACATGCCTAGGAGCACCCCTTATATAGAGTTTTAGGGACCTCTAAACATAAACCAAAAGTTCTAAAGAGTAGTTAAGCAATTACAAAACCCTAGTTTCTAGAAGCCATGTTAAAATGAGCCAATAAATGGTGTGGAATGAGGAAAACCATGTTGATTTTTAGCCAAAGGGTGTTGCAATGCGGCTAGGTACACTTGTACCACCAAGGTACAAGTTGTTTTTTATGTTTTTGCTTTATGTTTTATGCCCTTTCTCTGTCATCCACCTTTCCTTGTGGTCCAATCATGCTTTACCATGTAGGAATGCCTTAATCCACCTTCATTAGTGATCATCTTGACCTAATCATGTTTAACCTACAAAATAAACAAGGAAAACAAGTCAACACATTGACTTGGGTCAAGTCAACTATAGTCAACAAGTCAAATCTAGTCAAAGTTCAACAAGTAAACTAAGGATAATCCAACCATGCCAACTTTACGGAACTCTAACATAAGGAAATACTAAACAAAGACAAAGAAAAAGAAAATATAAGTCTCCCCTCTTAAAGTTTGAGTGTCCCATACTAAAGAAAAGACTCAAGCCAAAGAAAAAGGGATTGATGGCCACCAAGACATATTTCTCAATATTGATATATCAATGATTACACTGAAAATATTTCTCAAATTTCGTACAAAACATATGATAACCTAATGTATCAATCTTTACACCAACAATATTTTTCAATACTCAAATCTCAAAACCTCCAAGAAAAAAAGAAAAAAGAAATTAAATATAGCATAAATAAAATACATGTACTAATGAATAATCTAAACAATTTATCTTAATTCTTATATTGTTATCTAAACATGTAATTTCAAAACTTGAGGTTTACCATTAAACAAAGGTACACTAGATTAAACTAGATCATTATTCAACGTTTATATATATATATATATAAGATTATTATTGCTAGAATATTACTTTTAGTTTATCAAAAATTGCATTCGTTATTCAAAATTCTATATTTTAGCCATATAATTCTTAACGGTAAATTTCTTCATGTTTTATTTGAAAATCATGCATAACATATAATGTTAGGACTGGAAACTTTGCCTTTGCAATATCAGGTATTGGATTGTGTAAGGTGTGATTTGGTAGAAATTATGGAGCTTACTTTATGACATGACATAGCACATGATAGCATAGTTTGTAGTGTTAGAATGTGAGAATCATATTTATGGGAAGAAAATATCTATTACTAGAATTTATGAAGATATTTTATGATATAACAGGAGGGTCAGAGTAATGTCTCATTTGAAGCAATATGTTAGTATGACCCAATAAAAAGGATGTGATATTGGGTATTTTATGATAGTTAATTGAACATTATTTGTTAAGAAAAATCATACATGACTAGTTTATGAAGTACGTAAGAAGTTAGCAATAATAGGTTTACATTCATGTAGTTCTTAACGATTTCCTTTTATAGATCCCATGTTTTGAACAACAACACATACAAATATTGAGATTAAGTATCAAATATGTAAGAAAGGGCTAATATTGGCCATTTATGGGATGTTATTTGAGGGGTGACATTTTTTCCATTCTTCTTATTTACTAAAATAATTAGTTTGATAATCATTTTGTTGGAAATTAGTGAAACCATGTGAAAAATAAAATTGTTACTTTATGCTCAAGTAAAGTTACAAGGTTGCCATAATTTTTATTTGTTTTCTGAAATGTTTTGATTGGCCATCCCATAAAGATTATAATTTTTTTTTCTTTTTCAGAGGACAAATATTGATCAAGAAAAAAATTCTACAATAAGTTGTCAAAATTTCTATGTAAATCTCTATTAAATAGAGGAGTTTGTATCACATATTCAAACTATAAATTGTATGTAGGATGGGCCAAGAACTTACTATAAACTCTAGTAGAACACTTTCTACAACATCTAGTTTGCAGTAAGAACATACTCTATGTTCATATATTTTTTTACCTTGGTTTTGGACATCTCACGGGGAGTACTCACTCAATTTCTGCCATACATACTCACTTTATATATTCATATATTTTATACTCTTATTGAGGTGAACATTAGAAAATCTTCTATAATGTTTTCCCTCTTATTCGATCCATGATCAACCTTTTCACATCATTCTAGAGAATCTATGCTCTTTTTCGATAAGAACAATTTTTATTCATTTTGAATTTAATTCTAATAGAACTTTGCATCTTATGGTAACCGCAAGAGGTATAAGAAAAATAATTTTATCAAAATTTTGAAAAATGAATGTAAAAAATAGTGCATGTAATTAACTATTTAACATAAAGTTTAGAGGATGTAGGATGAATTAAAATTTATACAAATGGGACTCTCAAAAGGTTATTTAGGTCATATTATTTGTGATTTTATATTCAATGAGAAAGGAAAAATTATATTAATTATTGAACTTCCTTGAAACACACATACATAAATAAAAGTAAAGTTTATAAAATTTTTATATGGATTGTTAGTTGGTTCACAATCCCACATGCCAAACATTATGTAGGCCAGACCAATCAAATTAACCTACATTTTTTATATTAGACGGACCAACTTGATCCACTTATGAACCAAAATAGAACAGATCAAATATGGACAATCGTTCTGTATTGTCATCCCTAATCATGTGAATCCTCTCCTTCACCACACTCAAATCCCTCTCTACCTTGCATTCACTCTCCTTCCTCTACTGTCCCATCTTCCTCGTTCGCCTCCGTCAAACTTGCCTCCTCCCTCATCTCTTTCTTCTCCATCTATACTTGAAAACAAAAAAGAGTAAAAGCGCGTGTTGGGAAAGCAAGAGAGGCGCGTGGACATGAGTGAGTGAGGTTGATGTGCAATGATAGCGGAAGCAGGGAGGCTGGGGAAGGAAGCACCACGTGTCTGGGTAAGATTGATTGGGTAAATTTAGAATTGAATGATTGGAAGGAGGTGGGTCCCAGAATCCCTTGGGTGGCGTTATTTTGGAGGGTTTTGATTGGTTACCCGGCAAAAGCAAGGCCCAATGAGCTTCAACTTCGTGTTGTTCAGTTATCGAAAGACGGACTCTACGTGGCTTCTTCCCAGGGAACACCCTGCGACTACAATATTCTCACATCACATCCCTTTTCACCACCTTTTTTACGCTACCCTTATTCTCACTTCTATTTTCTTTCCTTATTACTTTCTTTTACGTCACTCTTTTATTTTATTTCCACCAATACAAACAACTCCCTTCTTATAACATTAAACTTATTTTTCAATGAAATTCTCTGAACATTTCTTAGTAGATTTTTAGATTTTATATTTATAATAACTATTTAATGATTTATTTATTTATTTTTAATTAATGTAATCTTATATGATTTTAAAAGACTAAATGTGATAATTCTATTACATTAATGTTTTATTAAAGGTGATGAATTCACATTTGCTACTAATATAATTCCCATATATATTGTTTAATCTTAAAGACAAATTGAAAATAATAACGTTAATGTTGTATAATTTAATCTTTTTAAAAAATATAAGGTTCACATCGATTAAAAATAAATATTAAATTATTATTACAAAAATATTAGGAACAAATAGTATTAAATCAAATATTATAAATGTGCTACATGAATAAATTCAATGATAGATGAATAATTTCTTTGTAATGCTTTATAAATTTTTTCATAGTAAATTTCGATAATTTTAATTAAATTTTTAATAATTTTTTTTTGTTTTATTAAAGGTTTAAATAATTTCTTATATTGTCTAATTAATTTATTATTTGATTTTTGTTGTTAATGAAATATTATGATAATTACTTTTGTCGTCCTTTTTTAGTTGAGTAATTAACTCTTTGTTCAGCTTTTAGTCTTTTTTTAACTCGTTAGTTAATTTAATTTTCTTTTCAATTGGCTAGTAACTAGAAAAGAAATTGAGAAAGGAATAGTTCAAGTTGATTACTGATTTAAATAGGAGAAAACTAAAATAATAATTACATCGTTGATGAGAATATTAAATGACAAGATATTTAGAAGAAAAATAAAAAATATTTTGTGTTCTTAGTCCTCAATTTTGCTATGGTGACGTTTGATTTTGAAAATGATAAGAGATTGATAAAAAAAATTGAAATAGAAAGAAGAACAGAAAAAGAGATGGAGGTACCGAAAAGAAAGAAATCAAATAAAGAAGTAAAATAAATTACAAAAGAGAAAGAAAACTTGATTTTAAATTTAAATAAAACTTTTCAAAACTAAATTATATAAATAATATAATAATATATAAATATATAAATATATTTTTAATATATATATATATATATATATATATATATATATATATATATATATATATATATATATATAT
>Ga0209589_1004364_pt1 | contig 24478 bp, 26 predicted proteins | sample CowpeawhiteBW_FD_187525 | JGI IMG/M metagenome (GOLD analysis project Ga0209589, IMG submission 187525) | Root nodule microbial communities of legume samples collected from California USA - Cow pea white BW (SPAdes) (version 2) | ecosystem: Host-associated > Plants > Roots > Nodule | place: USA...
ATTACCGAATAGACAAAAAAAAAACATTTAATGTTAAATATTTATAAAAAAATGATACTTACATGTTTTAAATTAGAGTACCAAAAAAATAATGTAATCAAAGTTAAATAATTATATAAAATATTACATAATAACACATAAATAAAATTTCATAATAATAAAAATATTTATAAGTCTATGTAAAATATTATGTATTTGGTTAACAAAAATAAAATATTAAAAGTAAACAAATTAATGTTAGCTCAAATAAATAGAATTAGACTTACCCATTAGCTCAAATAAATAGAATTAGACTTATATAATAAATATTAAAAAAATTTATAATTAAATACATTAACTATAATAAATATTAAAAATAAATAATGTGTTCAAGTTGAACTAATCTTATTTAAATTTATATTTATATTTATTTAAGATAGTCAACACTAAGTTATATACATGATTATGAATCCATGTATTTGTGATATTAAATATAAATTATTTTTAATTTAAAAGTACAAATTTCAAGATGATAAAGTTTCTCATTTATAATTTTTCCCTCTTACTTTTTATATAAATCTCTTTACCACTTCATAAATATGTTTACATTCATCTCTTCCTACCACACTAATCTCCTTTGGCCATATTAATTTTTTTCAATCATACTAATATTTTTCATCTATACACATCTCATTCATCAAATTGTTTTTCCCAATCTCAATTAACCATATTCATCCTTACAATTTTTTTATATTTGTTGAACAAGGAGTTATCATACTAAAATTGTTTTCATTTGAAATTATTATCACCATCATTTGTCAAACCGACACAAATTAAATTTTATTAAAAATATTTTTTTTAATATTGACTTAGCCAACATTAAATTAGACAAATTTAAAAAGAAATACATCAACATCGATTTGACTGACCTACACCTTAAATAAATTTTAAAATTAGTAATAGCATAATCACAATGATACAAGAAACATTTTTGCCTATGTTATTTTACACTTATACGTCGGTTGAAGATTAAACGTAACAGTAGGAGATGTAAATTTATATTTATTAACTTTATAAAGCTGTAAAACATAAAAAAAAAAATTGGCAAAACATACTAAAAATATAAAAAAACATACGATAAAACGATGCAAAGTATATTGAATTGAAGTATAATTCTGACATATTAAAATATGTATTATAAATAATATAGTTAAATAAATAAAAGCATAGCATCTTTTTCGGTTAGACATATAATGCATATCAAGCTGAAAATCTTTTAATAATACAATTCAAGGTAGCACAAAAGGAAACTTTTTAAATGATCCACAAAAAGCAAAACACACAAAATTAACTCAAAATAGCATTTTCTAACACTCTATTTGATTGACAAGTGGCACAACCTCGTGATGACACGTGTCACTCAATTTCTAAATCCTAATTCCTTCACACTTCACTCTTCTCTCGCTCTCTGTCGTCAACACTCTTCTCTCACTCTCTCTGCCATAACCCTAACAACTCTTATCTCACTCTCTTACGTCACCCTACTTTCCTACTTTCTTTCACTCTCTTCACACTCGATTTCTTTCACTCTCTTCACACTCAACTCTTCTCAACCACACCATATTCATTTCCGATCATGTTTTTACATTCTGATTTCACATTTTTTAGGTTTTTTCCGATCATTTTTTGGTTTTGCCTTCACTGTTTACTCTTTATGTTTTTTCTATCATCTCTGATCATGTTTTCGTTTTGTTTTTATGGTTTTTTTAGGTTTTTTCCGATCATTTTTTGGTTTTTCCTTCACTGTTTACTCTTTATGTTTTTTCTATCATCTCCGATCATGTTTTCATTTTGTTTTTATGGTTTTTTTAGGTTTTTTTCGATCAGTTTTTTGTTTTGCCTTCACCGTTTACTCTTTATGTTTTTTCTATCATCTTCAACCATGTTTTCGTTTTGTTTTTATGGTTTTTTTAGGTTTTTTCCGATCAGTTTTTTGTTTTGCCTTCACCGTTTACTCTTTATATTTTTTCTATCATCTTCGACCATGTTTTCGTTTTGCTTTTATGGTTTCTTTATGTTTTTTCCGATCATTTTTTGGTTTTCCATCATTTTCGACTACTAGTTCATAAGTTTTTGTTGTTTTATGTTTCAATGATTATTTCTTTGTTTTTACAAGCTGATTTCACATTTTTTAGTGTTTCTCCGATCAGTTTTTGGTTTTGCCTTTACGGTTTACCCTTTTTTTTTCTCTGATCTCCGATCAGGTTTTGCTTATTGTTTTTAGGGTTTATTTGTATATTTTTCTGTTTTCCATCATATTCTACCACTACTTCGTAATTTTTTGTTGTTTTATGTTTCCATGTTAATTTCTTTGTTTTTACAGGCTGATTTCACATTTTTTAGGGTTTCTCCGATCAGGTTACCATTTACCCTTGATGTTTTTACTATCATCTCCAATCATCTCCGATTAGGTTTTAATATCAATGTCATTTTTACAAGATTATTTAACATTTATAGTGATTACCTATTTTGTAGGTTTTGAAGATTGATATACAGAATGTCTCAAAACGACAGTCACAAGTTTAGTCTGAAGTTGGAACTCATTGGAACTCATTGAGTTATGTTAAAGTTCATTTAGTTGAAGTTGGAACAGTAATTAGTCTTTTTAATTTTGATATGCATTGATATTATTTTCATCTCAATTTATTCTGTTCATCTTTTATTATTAGTGGTTGTTGATTTATTGATTGTTGATTTCTTGGTTGTTGATGTTGTTGTATTGTATCAGATGTAACGGTATTAATACATAATTAGTTTTTAAGTGTATGTTTGATTTTTGTTTTTTGATTTTTTTAAAAGGATTTCCTCAGTTTTCTTCATTGCAACTCAAGGTGGATCTGTTTTCTCAAGCAGTGTTGGAATTCAATGCAGAGGAAGTAATTTTTTTTATGCAAAAGATATCATTTTAGTTTTGATAACTAATAATGTAGAAGTTTTGAAACCAGTATTAGATATCATTTTAATTTCGTTAAAACAAATTAGATATCTCTTAATTATGTTATTCAACCTTTTAATTTATTTGTAACCTTATGATGGATTTTTTTTATGTAGGTTTAACCATATTTTATGTTGGAGTCCTAAGTTAATTAACATCAGGTCTTTTCTTTCCTTTATCTTCGATGCAGCTACATGACTGCATCATGTTACTTCTTTCCTTTTTCAGCTTTCTGATCTCTTCATAGTTTTGTTTTTCTTCTTTCCTTTTTCTTCTTTGTTGCCTTCATATTTCCTTTTCTTGAAACCTTCAAACAATATCTTTATTTCCTTTTAAATGTCCTGCAGCTTTTATTTTTATTTTGCTCTGTGCCATATTTTCCTTTTATACCACAACATTGAGCCGTGTGAAAAAGAGCTTTTATTTTTTTCTTTGTTCTTAATATGTTTGACCAGTTGCTTTGGGAAGCCAAAACCAGAGTATGCGTATAGTTTTGGTTTGAATGAACCATAGTACGCATTTCATAAAAGTTGTTTTTCTTTCTTCTGTCCTCTTCATATGTTTGACAGTTGCTTATCCCAATCTTTACTGAATTTGTGTAACCAAAACCACAACATGCGTACGGTTTTAGTTTTGATGTATTATCTCTACAAATACATCAGACTATTCTTATATTTTTATGTTCTCTACAAATACATCTATCCACAATTTTTGTTCTTCACTATTGTCTAATTTTCCGTTTTCTTTACACCATGTCTGCTTTGCAAAAACAAACTCAGTCATTACAAGAACTGAACCCGGAGAAGGAAAGTTGGAATATTGTTGCAAGAGTGGTAAGGTTATGGTTTGTAGAAGATTACACAAAAGGAAAATCTCCATTTTCCATGGAGATTGTTCTTCAAGACAAAAAGGTACTATACCATACTATAAACGTCCTTCATTTTTTTACTTTTCTTTATTTTTTTAGTTTCCATGTTATATTATAATGTGATATATGAAATTGTTTGTGCAGGGTGTCCTAATCCATGCGTCTGTTAGACGCACACTGATATACAAATTTCAATATGAAATCAAAGAGGATAAGGTTTACTCCATTCAGTCTTTTAGTGTTTCATGTAATGGTGGTTCTTATAGAACTACAAATAACGCCTATAATATCAACTTCCAATTTGGAACCAAGGTCAATTTGGTATAATCTACCTTAGTTCCCAAAATTAGTATTGCATACACCCCTTTTTCAACCATCAAAGCACCTGGTTTTGACACAAATTACTTAGTTAGTAAGTATATTAATATTTTTTCTTCTTTGCGTTTAAATTTTTATTCATGTTTTATTTTTGTTTAGATGTCATTGGAATGTTTACTGGTGTTGGAACAGAGAGAGAGTTAGAGAAAGGTGGTAAGAAGACCAAGATGAATGTCATCCTTATTGAATCTGATGGGTAAGAGTATTGTTCTTCTTTTATTTGATGTTTAACATTAGTCTTATCTAACGAAATTTTACATTGTCCAATAGTTATCGATTGGAGTGTACTTTATTTCTTCAAAGAGAAAGAGATTCTTCAAACTTTCCCAAGTGCTAAAAACATATATCTCTTTTTCTCACAGAAAAAAGACAAGCTTTATAGCTAGTCAACTAAGATATTGAATTGATTGAAAATACTTCTAAATCAATTGATTTCACTTTAACTAAAATCAACTTATTGATTATTATTTCAGCCATCAAATATGTTGTTCACAAAACTATAAGCACAAGATATTTAGGTGTTCTATCCATGTCTAAGTTCCAATCCATTTTCCAATTATTCGGTACTAACAAATAGCATGATATTCCATTATACACATCAATAACTAAGATAAAACATTTGAATACGAAAGAAAATATATTGCATTAGAAAATTTACACAAAGAAATAACTTATGATTCACTTTCAACAGCTCTATCTCGTTAAGTGAGACGGATCCAGTCGTTGGGTGAGTGTTGGCAATCTGGCTGAGCAAGATAATCGTAGCAGATAACTCTAATCTTCTCAAACCTTCCATTTTCCTACATAATAATCTCAAAGAAAATGGAAAATATACTAAACTTAAAAGAACGTATAATTCCAACATCTTTCTATAGAATGAGCACAAACCACATGAATAAAGACAAATAATAAAGATTAATAAGCACAAATACTAAGTATTTATCAAACTTATCAACTTTATTATGCATTGTCAAATAGAATGCTTCACTATGTTCAATTTGTTGATTTCACTTAACCTAAGTGAAATAAGCTGATTGAATAATATTTTAGTCGATCAAATAATATTTCAATCGATCAAATATCTTACTTGTAAAACTATAACAATAAGTCATTTAACCGATTAAAAACCATTTTAACAAATTGAAAGGCTGCAACCAGACACAAGACACCTATTTTATGTCAAATAGTCTTCAAGTGAAGCTCCATTTTCAAGCTTCAAGAACTTTGCATTTAGTCTAGTTTAATGTCCACTTGAAGCTTGATCAGATCAATCAACCTTCATCAATTCTTCATATCTTCATCAAGCCTTGATCGTTCTTTCATATCTTCATCAAATTTTTATGCACCAAAATCATTTTATGCTAACAATCTCCCCCTGATTTGATGAAGTCAACATCTATTGATTTCATGATGCCAACATCCATTGTTTTATTGTTGTACTCATAACTATCAAGCTTGAGGATCTGAAAAACAATGACAAAAACCAATATATATAAGATTTCAAACAATATTTATATATCATGATCATTTCCCCTATCACATAGCTTGATTTTTTGTTTGAATTAGATTGACACTAATACAGTTTTGGGATTTTAAATTGCCCTTTATGCCTCGGTTATAGGGAACAAAAGCATATTCAAACGCAATGACAATTTTGCAATTTTAGTGAACTTTTAAGCCTCGGTTGTCCAACTAACCGAAGCATAAAGCCTTTTGCCCCAGTTCTAATACAACTAGAGCATAAAGTCTTCCAAATTTTATAAAATTCCAACTATTTTGATTTTTTTAATTTGAATGCATAGTTTTGGGCATTGGTTCCCCCCAAAACCAAGGTATAAAAGGTTTTCTACTTCAGTTTCTTCATACCTAAAGCTAATAAGTTGCTTTAATTTACAAAACTGACATTTCTTTAATTATTTTATTCGTTAAATGGCTTCAGTTTATCTTGAAACTGAAGCATAATGGTGTATGTGTTTCGGTTTGTCTTAGAACCGAGGGAGAAAGAGGTTTTATACCTCGAGTAAGTAAATAACCAAGGCAGAAAGGGGTTTTACACCTCGAGTAAGTAAATAACCCATGCAAAATCTAGGTTAAAAATCCTCAAATCATATTCAGATTTCATTATTCTTCATCTGCACGTTTGTTCACTTTTTTCATCTTCCTTCTTCCTTCAACGAGATGCGCCACCACTTCCACTTTCACACAAGTTCCATCGTAGTTGCGCAACCAATGGATCGTCATTGTGCCGTAGTTGTTGTCCACCATTGAACCTCCCTCCTTATACGATATTTTCTTGTGTTTTCTTCTTTTTGTATTGCATTTTGGGTTGTTAGAGTTGGTTGTTGTAGTATGTCCTCTCAAGACATGGAGACACTACTTGTATGGCTCCCAGTTCCAGATTTTCAGTGATCACAAAAGCCTGAAATACCTGTTTGATCAAAAGGAGTTTAATATGAGACAACGACGATGGATGATGTATCTAAAGGATTATGAGTAGGAAGATGATGCTTATATCAGCATTGATGGTGAAAGAGTTGGAGTTGATTGAGAAGCTCATGGATATGAATCTAGGTATACAGCTGGGAGAGGATTCTATCAGGTGTAGTGTACTAACGTTGACTAGTGACATGTTAGGAATGATCCAAGATGAGCAGAAGAACGATGCTGAGTTGTAGTAGTTTGTGAGTTGGCTAGGTATAGAAAAAGGGAAAGATTACCGGATGGGATCAGACGGCATCCTGCGGTTTCGAGATAGAGTATATGTACATGATAATTGGAGGTTGAGGAAGCAGATTCTAGAAGAGGGTCATAAAAGTCGTCTTAGCATACATCCAGGTATGACTAAGATGTGTAAGGATCTGAAACAGTCTTTCTGGTGGAACGGACTAAAAATCAACGTCGTTGATTTTATGGCATCATGCTTGGTGTGTCAAAAGGCAAAGATTGAACACCAGAGACTAGGTGGTACATTACAACCGCTAGATATCCCTCAGTGGAAATGGGATAGCATCGCCATGGACTTCGTGACTCATTTGTCGAGATCTACTAAAGGGCATGATTCAATCTGGGTGATCGTGGACAAGCTGACTGAGTGTGCTCATTTTCTAGTGATTAATTAGAAGTTGCCAATGGACAAATTGGCTGAATTGTACATTCGAGAAGTAGTCAGATTGCATGGGGTGCCAACTAGCATCGTATCTGACAAAGACCCAAGATTCACTTCTCACTTTTGGCAGTCACTACAGGCAGCTTTTGGGACCTAGTTGCGGATGAGTTCTACATACCATCCTCAAACAAATGGTCAATCTGAGAGGACGATCCAGTCATTGGAGAATCTGCTACGAGCTTGTGTGTTGGATCATATGGGAAGTTGGAGTGAAATGCTTCCATTAGTGGAATTCACGTACAACAACAACTATCACTCTAGTATTGGAATGACACCATATGAGGCTTTGTATGGAGGACAATATAGGACACCACTATGTTGGAATCAGAATGGCGAGTCACTGGTATTGGGTCCTGAGTTCTTGCAGTAGACCTCTGATAAGGTCAAGGCAATCCAGGAGCGAATGAGAGCGACTCAGAGCATACAAAAATCCTACACAGATAAGAGGAGACAACCTTTGGAATTTGAGGCAGGGGATCATGTGTTTCTCAGAGTCACATTGGCTATTGGCATTGGAAGGGCTATCAAATCAAGGAAGTTAACTCCGATATTTGTTGGGCCATATCAGATTCTGGGAAGGATCGGCACCACAGCTTACGAGATTGCCCTACCACCGCACCTGGCGAACTTGCACAATGTATTTCATGTTCCTCAATTGAGGAAATACGTAGCAAGTCCCTCACATGTGCTGGAATCAGATGACATTCAGATTAGGGAGGATCTGACAATGAACACAGGACCGGTAAGGATATTGGACTCTCAAGTGAAGAAGCTGCGAGCAAAGGAGATCCGGATGGTGAAAGTCCTCTGGGATGATGTTACTCAAGAGATGACTTGGGAGATGGAGGATTGCATGAAGCAATCCTATCCACACTTATTTCCTAGTAAGTTCAAATTTTGAGGACGAAAATCTTTTAAGGTGGGGGAATGTAAGACCCAAGAAATTTAAATAATTAAATAAATAATTATTTAATAAATGTGGGTAGTAGGAGCCTTTATGGCATTTAATGCAAATTGTTGTGACGTGGAAAAGTACTAGCTTAACTGGTTGAGAGTACTTAATTATGTGAGAGGACTTGAGTTCAAGTTCTATGTATACCAAATTGTAGTGGTAATGTAATCCTAAAATTATAGAAATTATCACCAAATATGAATTGGTTGAATTGGTTGTGCATTGACTTTATAATTAAGTTGTTGTGGGTTCAAACCTTGCTAATGATGAATTTAACTTCCTTTTTGCCAAATTTTCTTTTGGCATGGATATGAAAAGGCAGAGAAAACCCTAGTTGCAAGAAGGGTAGCCTTGTGGGCTGGAAAGGCAACCACTAATGGTCCTTGAATGGCCATTAACACCCAATTCAAGTCATTTTTCGTTTTGATGTCATTAACAAGGATTAAGGCTTAGTTAATGGTCTCATAAAGGTGGTTATTGGAGAAGAAAGAGAGAAAAAGTGAGGGAGCATAGGGTGAACGAAATTGACAAAGAGAAAGAGAGTTCTGAAAGTAGTCTTTGGGTGAATTAAACCAGAACATCAAGAACATTAGAGAGGAGACAAAGGTTGGGCTATTGGTGGCACAAGAGAAATGTTGAAATCTTTCCAATTGAACAAGAACTATCCAAGTTAGATGAGTTCTTTTATTTGTATATATGATCTGTGAGTAATTTCATGACATACTGTATGAATATGATGCCTTTCATGATCAAAATCATGTTACTTTCGCGTTTCTGGAAAATTCCCAGAAACCACCTAGCGGCTTTGATTGTACTGCCAAGCGACGCATGAGTGATACCCAATTCTGGGTTTAGAGATGAACCGCCTGGCAGCAAGCGTGAGTCCGCCAGGCGACACAAGCATGTTTGTGTTCTGGGTGTGTTTTCAATCCTGTGATGGATTGGGTTCTCTGAGATTGTTCATGTACGTGATGAGAAATCATGAAAAGTATGAATTTACGAATGCTTATGGGTGTGGAGGAACCTTGGGGATTGAATGAGAGACGTTCAATTGTGTTAATCTTGATAGGGCTTGGGAAGATGAATTCGTAATTTGATTACGTAAGTATATTCGTGAATCAATCACGTTCTAAATTAATTAGTATTAGGTTATTAGTTAAGCACGTATATGAAAATGGAAAAATGGTGAACTGTGGTGTCGTGGATGTATTACTAGAATTTTGCAGGTTACAACTGTGGTATCCTCAGACGCAGAACACCTGGTACTTTTCCAGGTGCTGATGTGCCGCCTGACGGCATCTTATTGGCCGCCAAGCGACATCTTATTGGCCGCCAGGCGACAGGGGTGAAACTATATGGTTTTGGAGTTGATTGGATTGCGAGGTAGGGAGGTTTTAGGGAGGAATTGGAATGGAACCTTACTTATGGTCTTGAAAGAAATGAGCACGAGATTTAGCTATGAGAAAGCTAATGAATGGAATAGGATGGGTGCTATTAATGAGAATAAATTTGTGGTTGTATATAATATGGAGACTACCTTGGTGGGTTAGGAGTGGAAACATATGGAGAAAGAGGTAGTGTCAGTGAACCTAAAAGGTCTAAAAAGTTGGAGTGCCTTAGTGAGGGGAACTTGGTGAATTAAAATATATTAATTGCAAGGTATTTGAACGAAAGATTTATTGTAATGTAATTGGAGGAAAGATTTACTATCGTCATAGTGCAGCATAAAGGATGTGCCGGATGTTAACATATTGGATTAGGAGTCTTTCCATAAGCTTGGTTGAGTTATTATGAAATGGTAAAGCACATGGCAAATTATAAGCTTGAATAGTGGAGTTGGAAACTTAGAAGGATAGGTACTTAAACCATATGAGAGTTCTAGACCATAAATAATTTAATCTTGATTGAGGGGTGTCTAGTTGGACTTTTGAGAGTGGTTTAAACTGCAAGTAAATTGTTTGGGGTGCTAAAACCAGTAGAAGTTCGCTACTGATATAGCGCCTGGCGGCACATGTATGTGCGCCAGGACATAGGACCCCTAAGGAAGTCCCTACACTACGTGGCACCTAGCGGCAAGGTATGCTCCACCAGGTGATAGACCCTAAAATAATGGGTTTGTCTGGAGCTTGGCGCCTAGCGATGAGGAGGTCTCGTCAGGCGGTCAGCACAGTATTTTTGCTTGGCGGCGCTTAAGCTGCGCCAGGCGATAGTGATGCAAGTATCTGACTTGCGTGTGTTGTTGTACGCATTGATGCGGACTTGGATCAGGAGATGATGTGCCATGAACGCGTAGGTTCATGGATGGTGTTGAACACATGATGATATGAGTGTGGAGGTTCATATCTTGTTACTCTTGTGTGGGGATACGAGCGGGTAGGTTCGTATGTTCCGTGCTCACACTTGAGAGATGTTACGTGCGGGGAGGTATGTAGTTGGTGGATCACGTGTGTTGGACCACGGGCGGGCAGGTCCGTAGAGCAGGACTATGAGAGGGGAGGTCCGTAGAGCAGGATTACGAGAGGGGAGGTTCGTAGAGTAGGACTACGAGCGGGGAGGTTCGTAGAGGCAGGACCACGAGCGGGCAGGTTCGTGTGAGCATCACAAATCTTGAGTCCAAGGTTAACTATTTGTGTGATTGAAGGATAAAAAGCCTTGGGGTATTAAGGTCTTGGCCAAGAAACATTTAGAATCAAATAGTTGGGTGTTTCATGAATTTATTAAATTATGTGTCAATTTATTATGAGCTCACCCTTTCTGTTTGTGTTTGGCGATGATCATGTGACTTGTCACGTGGGAGCTGTAACATCCCTAAGGAATATTACTTAATTAAATAATTAAAAATAGAAAAATGAATCTCAAAGTCGCAATATTATTATTCCCAAACGCGGGAAAATTTAAAATGTGTAAACACGTGCCAAAATCTATAAAATGGAAATAACAAAAGTATTACAAGTTCCAAAATTCTTATTCATAAATGAAAACATAATAAAATCTCTAGCTCTAGTCCCAGTTAGCCCTCAATCCGTCGTCTGATCATCCTCAACATCACCTGTATCAACATCTGCTCTCGTGTAACGAATCACACAATCATCGCCAATCACAAACAGAAAGGGTGAGCTGATGAAAATAGATAAAACATATATAATAACACAAGATAAGGAATACACCCATCTTTTCATTCTACTTAGTTCTTAGCCAAGACCTTAACCCCAAGACTTTTTAGCCTTCAAATCACACAAATAGTTAGCCTTGGACTCGGGAATATGATGCTCACACGAACCTACCCACTCGTGGTCCTGCCCGCTCGTAGTCATGCTCTACGAACCTCCCCGCTTGTAGTCCTGCTCTACGGACCTGCCCACCCGTAGTCCAACACATGTGATCCACCAGCCACGTACCTCCCCGCATGCAGCATCTCTCAAGCGTGAGCACGGAACATACAAACCTACCTCGCTCGTATCCCTACGCGAGAGTAACTGGATATGAACCTCCCCACTCATATCATCACATGTTCACCACAATCTATGAACCTACCCGCTCATGACACAGCATCTCCCGATCCAAGTATAGCCTCATTGCATTAAACGCAACACACACAAGTCATGGCCTGCAGGATTATCGCCTGGCGCAGCCCAAGCACCGCCAAGCGAAACCAATCCAGACCGCCTGGCGGTTTACTCCTTGCCGCCGGGAGCCATTCTCCAGACAGATCCATTGTTTCAGGGTCTGTCTCCTGGCGGATCCCACCTTGCCGCCAGGCGTCACGCGTGTAGGAACCTTTCCTGTTGGTCCTATCGCCTGGGGCACGTACTCATGCTGCCAGGCGCTATCTTAATAGCGAGCTGCACTAGTTTTTGACACCCAAAAGTGGTTTGTTCTTAAACCAAAATTACATCTGAAGTCAATTAGCACCTTACTATATCAAAACCTGATCCGAATCTCCTAATCACATTCCCATGGTTTAATGACCTATAGCTCGGTTTCACCACCCAAATGTTCCAATTCACACAATTTATCGCTTACTCTATAAAAACACTATGAATTTGTCATCTTATGAAAAATGATACTCTATCCAATATCACATTATCAAACCACGGTTTTCTACTACAATACAACAATGCCAACCTTCCCTTCACTTCAATATCCTTAAACACATTTATACCATAAAAAAATACCCAACCCAATATAACATGCCTACCACATATCAACAACACTTATTTAAGGAGACTATGTTCCCAGAACCTGCACTCCCCATCCATAACACCCTTTCTCTCTTTTAATTTTACCATCTCCACACCAAAACCCAACTATATATCAAACAATTGTTACTTCCTTGTCCTCCCATTCACTTAATCTAACTCACCAAATTTAAGAGCCTCCTTTTCGTTCCTCAAACCTTACCCCAATGGACTAACCTCTTAAAAACTCCATTTACTGCGCTGTCCACTGTCAAACTGGAAAATTCCAACTATCGCCTGGCGGCAGATCATGCGTTGCCAGGCGACATATCAGAAAATGGGAAGTTTCCCACTTGCTTCCTGATGTCATTACCTCTTGTTTCTCCATCACCTCGTGTCACCTCAACCTAGGTCAAACTCATTCACAATCCTAGAAATAAAATACAGAATAGGATGACAAGAGCAAATTAACAATTAGACTGCCGAATTAATTTCCTAATTTCCCTCATTTTAACTTTTCTCATAGTTTAATGGTCACTCATGTCCCATGATATCTAATTATTATCAAGCACCCAATTCCATTCAGACTACAACACAATCATCAAAACAAAATACACAACCAATCAATTTCCTGAAGTCGCGGGGACTCCAGCACAAAACATCACAAACTGGTGCAATCCACATTACGCCGCTTGGCAGTAGTTCATCGCCGCCCGGCGATTCATCTGTGAACCCAAAAAGATAAGCAAAAACCAAGGCAGAAACTCTGAATTTTACAGAACACAGCGTAAACAGAAAGGGTTCATGTAATTTTGTACAGAATCCAAGCATAGTATATCATACTTAATAAACCATACGTAAATAACTCCCCTTACCTGGATTCCTTGCTAAAACACGAATTTGATGTGTCTCCAACCCCAAAAACACTCTTGTCTCTTGCTTGCACCCCCAAGAAAGGTTTTCCACTCCAATTCCTATCTACAATACGTGCCAAATGCCAGAACCTCGCTGCCCAACGTTCACACCAGAATTCCAGGTCTCTCCCTCTCTAATTACTCTCCCTCTCTCCAGATTTAATTCTCTCTTAATTACCCTTTGCCTCTCTTGGCTGCTATGGTTCCTAAACCCTTCCATAATCATATCAAACGAAAATTTGGCAAAAAGAGAGTAGTTATGTTCTTAGCAAGGTTTGAACCCACAACCCATCAATTACCAAGCCAAATGCACAACCAATACAACCAATTCATATTTATGATAATTCCTATAATTTTAGGATTATATTATCACTTCTAGCATTCAAATATATCATAAAAAATGCACAAATTAAAATAACACACAAATGACATACATAAGACTTGAACCCAAGTCCTCTTACACAATCAAAGCACTTTCAACCACTTGAGCTAGTACTTTTCCACGTCATAGTACTTCGCATTAAATGCCTTAAAGGCTTCTATTACCCTCATTAATTAAATAATTATTTAATTAACTATTTAATTTTCTCGGGTCTTACAGGAGCAGATGATATTCTAGGTGATGTTGTTGACGCATAGCTACGGAGCGAGGGATAGCAGGGGTACTTTTTGATTAAGAGATTTTAATTATGTTTTCCATTATTTTTTCGGACTTTTGGAACTTGTAATAACATTATTGTTTAGCTTTATTTTAAATATTGGCGCGCTGAATAATGTTTTAAATTTTCTCGCGTTTGAGAATAATAAAATTATGTCGATTGATTTTCTATTTTATTTATTTATTTTAATTAAGTAATTTTCAATAGGGACGTTATAGTTGTGAGGAGTAACGATGGGTCTAGAATTCTTGGAAATCAGATTAATGTTGAATGTGGGATTGAGAAATTGCCTATAACATGTTAACATAAATTAATTTAGAGGTTAGTGGAGAGTGGGAAGTATCATTATCATACTAACAGTACCATAGGGAGTCTTATTAAACAAAAGCATTACTAGAATTGAGAGTTATAGTACAATTAGGAACTAGAAGTACTAAATGAAGATGCACTAGTGGGATATGCGATATGGGTTAATTATATGATAAGGTTATTACGTGGGAAAGATTCCTATTGGAAGTGGGCAAATTGTATTGTGCATGACTAGACAGTAATTTGGTAGTGGTGAATATGGATCCTATGGTGTAATGAAATACTTGACTTTGAGAGTTGATAGATATAAAGACAATGGGTATCTATTGATTAAGAGGAAAATGATGAAATTGTGGTATATGAGTCACATAGCATGATGGAATTACCTAATTCAGAGAGTAAGTATGTTTGCAATGATTGGGAAACATGTGAAAAAGGGGTCTGTAGTACCTAACAAAAACCAGTACTACGCAAGTACTGGTGTAGTGCATGGCAGTAGTGATTGACCTGCTATGTGATAGCTACAAAAACAGTGGGATTTTGGAACGTGTGGCACCTAGCGGTAAGGGTGGGGGGAATGTAAGACCCGGGAAAAAATTAAAATAGTAATTAAATAATTATTTAATAAATGTGGGTAAAGAGAACCTTTAAGGTAATAAATGCGGAGTGTATGGCGTGGAAAAGTACTAGCTCAAGTGGTTAAGAGTACTTAGTGTGTGTGAGAGGACTTGGGTTCGAGTCCTATGTATGTTATTTTTTTGTGTGTTATTAAATTAGTATTATTTTTGTGTATATGAAAACGTGTTGTGGATTTTTATAATAATTGAATTATATTGGTTAGTATGAAACATGAATTAGTTGCATTAGTTAGGCATTGAGTTGGTATGTGCATGAGTGTGGGTTGGAATCTTGGAAGAGAAGAGAAAGGTTTCTGGAGAGTATTGTGAGGTAGACAGAGAGTGCGAAATTCAGTGAGGAATTGAGGGTATGAGTGGATCCGTGGGGCTGAATTGAGAGAAGCCAAGGGAGATCATTTTAAATTATGTGTTATTGTGTGTTTATATATTGAATGCATGGTGTGGTGATAAATTCCTAGAATTGTAGGAGTTATCATAAAATCTGAATTGGTTGAATGGTTTGGCATTGGTTTGGTATGTGCATGAGTGTGGGTTCAAACCTTGTTGAGAACTAAATAATTTCTTTTTGCCAAATTTTCCTTTTGAATGAATGTGAAAGGGTTAGAAACCTAGCAACCAATGGAGAGGTAAGGTAACCTAAGGGCTGGAAAACAGAGAGTTGATTAAACATTGGCTAGCCTTAGTGTAATTCTTCATTAAAATTCGTGTAAGACACTAAAAGAGTAATTAAGTGAGAGTGATAGTAAGAGAGAGGATCATAAGAGGAGAAAAGAGCATTGTGGGTTCGTGTTAATCACAAGCAAGAGTTTTCCAGAGGATTGGGCTGATAGGGTGAATTGGTGAGGTTGAAATCGCAAAGGTTGGAGTGGAAGGCAAAGGCTAGGAAGGTTTTTGGTGAGGGATAAGCATACCAATCCGAATTTAGCAAGGAATCCAGGTAAGGGGAGTTGTTTTTATTTGTTTTGACTCGTAGCAACTGTACTGTGATTGAATGAATCGATTTGGATGAGTTTTTGTGCCTGTTTATGTCATCTGTTTAACATTTCTGGGTTCTCGCCCAGAAATCGCCAAGCGGCACATCAGTAACCACTATATTGCTGGGTTCGCCATTGAACTGCCTGGCGGTGAGGCTGAACCGCCAGGCGATGCATGTTATTAGGGCACTGTTTCATTGCGTTTTTGGAAAAATTGGGATGGATAGAGTCCCAAGGTAATTCTGTGTTGGTGTGATCGCGAAATTCGTTGTTTAATTGGTCTGGGGGTGCCTGTAAATTATACTGTGAGGGTATAATTGAGTGAGTTACGTCCAAACCTAGGAGTTCCATTAATAATCTGGTTTTAGGGTACAAGGATAGGAGTGAAGGATTCATGTTGGAGGAGGTTTCGTAGAAATCGTGATTTGAAGCTGATAAAAACAGGAAAAAGAAATTGGTAATGAGTCGTTGGGATAACTTCATGGTTCGCACCTGGGTTGAGTTGAGGAAGAGTTGGAGGATTCGTAAGTGCAGCAGAGAGGGATGAATCAGAACCTGATACACCGCCTGGCGGTTTACGAGCTGCCGCCAGGCGATGACTAGAGCAGTGGTCCAGTCTGTGAGTTGAGAAGTGGAGGATGAAAGGAGAACCTAGGTGAATGAGTGGTACTAGAGAATTGTTAATGAAACTGTAATGAGCCATATAAGTCTGCTATTGAGTTGTACGAGTAAGTATACGTGTGAAGGTATGAGCATAGTGTGGTGTGGTTGTAGGAAAGTTAAATTCAAGATAGAGGGAATAATGATCCTAAAGCGTAGTTTAGGGTTAAAACGTATAGATTAGTTAAATGGTGTGTAATTGGAACATGAGATGGTGTGTCTTAATAAATTGAGGTACTAGTTAAGATTTGTGTAAAGAAGATTGAATGTGAATGAATAGACGTTGTACTACTGTCATAGTGGGAGGCAGGTACGTAAGGTGCAATAAGATACTATTCGAGTGGTCTCATTGGTGGAATGAGTCATTGGTTATGCATAGAGAAAATGGAAAAGAAAATCCTATGTCTTGTTGAGTGGTTAGGGGAAAGGAGTTTTATAGGCAATGGGTTCACTAGTGGAGTGCCAAGAAGGTGAGAATACGTATTTAAATTGATTTAGGGTATGGCTGTGGTAGTGTTCTAGTTTTGGAACAAATAAGGGAGTGTGCCAAAATCAACAGTGAGATACTTCTAGTATGGCGCCTGGCGGCCTGCTGGTGTCGCCAGGCGATAGGAACAACAGGGAAGATCACTGCACCGTGATGCGCCTGGCAGCAATGGAGTGTTCCGCCAAGCGGTGTTGGGAAAATAGTGGCGTTGGAAGAGCGCTGGCACATGGCGGCGGGCAGATGCCTCCAGGCGGTCTGGGCCTGTTTCGCCAGGCGGTGCTGGCTGATGCGCCAGGCGGCCGTGCATCAGGTCACGAGTTGTGTGTGTTATTTTTAACTTACAATGATGTTTTGGTTGGATCAGGAGATGTTGTGCCATGAGCGGGTAGGTTCATGGATGGTGTTTGACATGTGATGATATGAGCGAGGAGGTTCATATCCAGTTACTCTCACGTGGGGATACGAGCGAGGTAGGTTCGTATGTTCCATGCTCACGTTGAGAGATGCCACGTGCGGGGAGGTACGGGGCTTGTGGATCACATGTGTTGGACTACGAGTGGGCAGGTCCTAGGAGCATGACTACGAGCGGGGAGGTTCGTAGAGGCAGGACCACGAGCGGGCAGGTTCGTGTGAGCATCATGTTCCCGAGTCCAAGGCTAACCAGTTATGTGATTTGAAGGCTATAAAGCCTTGGGGTTAAGGTCTTGGCCAAGAACTATGTATTATGAATAAGATGGGTATATGCTTTATGTTGCATGTTGAATATTTGTTATTTTATTTTTTCTCAGCTCACCCTTTCTTGTTTGTGTGTTTGTGTTTGGCGATGATCGTGTGACTCGCTACACGGGAGCAGATATTGAAACAGGTGGAGCTGAGGATGATCAGCCGACGGAGTGAGGGCTAGCTATGGGGATTAGAGCTAGGGATATTCTCTTGTGTATTTACTATATTTTATTATAAACATGAATTTTTGGAACTTATAACAATTTAATGTTATGTTAAGAGTTTTGGCGCGTGCTTTTCTATAAAATTAAATTCTCCCGCGTTGGGATTATTATCCAGATGACTTTAGTTTTAAATTATTTCTTTTATTTATTTATTTTTAAGTAATATTTCTTAGGGATGTTACAGTTTATGTTGGTTTTATTTTGGATATGATAAACTACGCCATGTGTGATTTGAATTGCATTGTGTTTTTCTGCGTTTTATGATGTTTTTCGTAGTTTTCTAGATTTTTCCCAGAAACCGCCTGGCGGTGTTGAAGGACCGAGCAGGCGACTCATACGTTCAGGACCCAAAAACTGGGTTTTCTTCATGCACCGCCTGGAGGCAAGGTGCTGCCCGCCAGGCGATACAAACTGGTTTATCCAGTTCTTACGAGTTTTGGGTGTTTCTGCGATGTTGGACATCTGGGTTAATTTATATGATGCATGTATGATTGAGTTGTTGTGTGATTACTTATAATCGCAAAATTGGTGGAAGATTTCATGAATTTTCATGTGAGTTGGTATTTTAGGTTTCGCTTGGGTTTGGGAATGAATTGTCATAAGCGGTGATTGTGAATGGTGAATTGTTCGTGTGTGATGGATGATAATCTGATTGTAATCTGAATCTGGGTGTGATGCGTGTGAAATTACATTATTGTAAGGGTGAACTGTGAAACAGTGGGGTGGGTGAGTCACAAGGAATGCGGGAAGAATCTGGGCAGAGCCCAGTTTTTCACGTACTGCCTAGCGGTACCGAGGTTGCCGCTAGGCGACCTGTCAGTAAAGCAGCAGGTTCAACTTGGTTGGTGTTCTTGCCATGGGGCGCATTGATTTGGGGTTCTTATTGGAAGTATTTTGAGATGGGATAGGTTGGGATTTCATCATCTAGGATATTTAGATAATAAATGGAAGATTAAATATGTGCATGGTGTGTTTCTTACATGTTGGTAGCTGTTATGTTAATTTGGGTGTCCAAGTACATATAAAATAATGATCAGATTGGGGTGGAATAAATAAAAGAGTGTAAGGGTTTAGAAACCGGGGTATATTGAGTTTGAGAACCAGTTTAAGGTAATTAAAAGGAAAAAGGATGGGTGTAAGAATTAATTGGGCATATGGCAATACTTTGGGTATGGTAATGTTCATAGAATAACATGTATGATGATAAGTGGTAAGGATAATATTGTTATTTGTGGCTTGTTCTGTTTGAGAACCAAAAGAAGTATGGTATGACGATAATGTTTGAGTTGGGCATGAATTGATTGAGCTAGGTGTGTTTTAGTTTTGGTGATATGTTTTAAATACTATGATTAGTGTGTGGAAGTAATATTGCAAAATGAGGTATTCAGACCTGTAAAAAGTGCCAAAAAACTAGTAGCATTTCGCTACTGGTATGGCACTTGGCCGTGCAGGGCAGACCGCCAGGCGGTAGTGCCTTAAACCAGTGGCAGTGGCCACTGCCTGCAGGAGGCGCCTGGCGGCAGGGTTGTGTCCGCCAGGCGGTGACGGAGAATTACGGGTTCTGTTTGGTCAGCGGCGCCTGGCGGTGGGGGTGTGACCGCCGGGCAATTTTCTGCCAGTATCCGCCTAGCGGTGTCTAAGCGGTGCCAGGCAGTTTTTGTGGCTGTATAATTGGTTTTTCTTGGATTAGTGGACTTGAAGGACTAAGTTCACTTCTTTTGTGCTTGGGCTTGATGGGCTAAGTCCAATAGGGGTTTGGGATGTGCTTGAGTGGTTGAATGCACGATGGGCAAGGAACCGTGATGTTCCCATCGGCTACTATTGGGCAAGGAGTCCATAGTGTGGTGATTGCGTGCGTGTCAGGGTCCAAGTTGAGTAAGCTTGGATGTTTTACTACAGGCAAAGAGTCTGTAGGGTTGGACTATGAGCAGGATTGGCTCGTAGGGTTGGACCACGAAAGGGAAAGTTTCGTGGAAGCACAGTAAAAGTCCCAAGACCTAGTTTCATGCATATGACTCAGGAAGGAATCTGAGATCAGGGATGTATACTTTGTAATTAACATATATCAGGAAATTTTTTATTGGGATGGGTATCATATTTAATTTGTTTTATATGCATAGCTCACCCTATTTGTGTGTGTGTGGCGATGATCGGATGATTTATTATCCGGGAGCAGATGATTTGGCAGGTGAGCCAAGAGACGCTTGAGATTGGAGAGCGGGATCATATGGGCTTTTTGAAGATTGAGATTTTAATGTTTTTATGTTTTGAACATTAGCCATTTTGGGCTTTTATATTTGTAATAATTTTGACTGCGAACATTTACAATGTATTAAACTTTGCGATTTTAATTCTCCCACGTTTTGGGAACATGTGTTTATAAATGAGGAATGATTTATATTATCGTAATTATTTGATTGCTTATATTATTATCAAAGTAATATTCCTTAGGGATGTTACACTCGGGATGACAGATGAACATGAGGAACTCTTGAGTTGTGGCTCGGGTTGGTGAATGTTACCGGTGTGAGTGTACGAGTTGTGGCTCGTACGGATGGATCCAGATAGATTGCCTTCCTTAGTAATTAGCTGATGATTTTGGTAGTCTTGGGACGTTACGACCTATGTTCGTATTGGGAACTCCACCTGGCGTTACAGAGTATGGTCCATAGCAGGTTTCCCACACATGCTCTACAAGTTGTGGCTTGTAGGTGTGGCAACAAGACATCTTGAGGTATTCGTCTAAAGACGTAGACCACGGATGACACAGAGGATAGTGTTACTTTAAGATAAATGTGCTTAATATATATGAATTGTATATGTTTCATATACTGTTAGCTCACCTTATCTACTTGTGTTTGGCGATGATCGTGTACGCGGTACATGGAGCAGATGATGTTGCAGGTGGATCTGGTGAGGCATAGAGCCATAGCGTGGGCTAATTTGGGAGAAGATTTTTATCAGAGTTTTATTATGTTTTGAAGAAATTGTAAACTTTTATATTATCATACCTAGATATTTTATGTGAATTTCATAAGCATGGTTTTATGATTATTTATAGTGAAATAAAGTTTTAAATTTACCGTATTTTTGGGAAATGAAATTATAATAAATGATGTTTTATCTTTATTTTCTTATTTTATTATTTAAATTCGTAATATCCGATTGGGATGTTACAAGGGGTATTTAAATCATCTTAGGCCTTGACTTCTAAGCGATCTAGAATTATTGAGTGTGGTAGAAACAACTAACATACATTATTTTTTTGTGCTAGGTGGTATCTTAAACTAACCTTTTGAGTAATATGGATACATGTAAGAGAATAAAATCTTATTTCAAATTCAGAAAAATTAAAGAGAGCCTATAATCCTTTTCAAGGTATAAAATAGGATGATGGGTTAGATATAATTTTAGGCCCTGAACTTTGACGCGAAATTTTCCTGTCTGAAACTTTGATACATTTTGGTTCCCAAAACCTTAAAAATAAATAGATAAAGTCCTTTTAACTCAATTATGTTAATTTTTTTAACGTGTTAATCTTACATTGAAATACATTTACATTTATTATCTAAATAACAAGTACAATAAAAATACAACAATAGATATTGTAAATATAAAAACATATTTTTCATTGCTTAAATGAACAACAAATATAAAATTTCATTTTAATTCACCTTTTTCCTCTTTTTCTCTTTTCTACCAATGCAATGTGAATTCTCTCCATTTCTTCATGCAACCTTCTTCTCCTTGCAATCTTACAACCTTCAACTACCTTAATTTCAATCACTGCTACATGAATTCATTCAAAATCATTTAGATAGAGCTAATTGTTGGATCCTTTAAACTCATTTCATCAGGAAATAAAGTAGGTTTTGGAGGAATTTCCAAGTCCTCAATGCCTCCCTCAAGCATTTCCACTACTTTGTTCATTGAAGGACGATCGTTTGGTTTCAATTGTATACACCAAAGACCAACTATGATAAGTTTTTTTGCTATTATCTTTTCCTCTTTAGTCAAATCTTTTATATCTATATCTTCCTCTTCTCTAATATGATTATATATCCAAAGGGGAAAGTAAAGTTGACTTGAGTGTTCTACATGGGGATTTAGATTCTTCCTTTTGCTTGCCATCTCCATCAACAACATTCCGAAGCTATAAACATCAGCTTTATGAGATATTCCTCCAACATTATTGTAGAACAATTCTGGAGCCATATATCCAATAGTTCCTCTTGTTGTCGTCATTGTGACAAAGCTATTATCTATTGGATATAGCTTTGCTAATCCAAAGTCAGAAACCTTTGGGATAAAGTTTTCATCGAGTAAGATGTTATGAGGTTTGATATCAAAATGCAAAATCTGCATCTCACACCCATGATGGAGATAAGCAATTCCACGAGCCACCCCAATTGATATATTATATATTTTCTTATAGCTTAAATCTATACTTCCAACTTTTGAAAATATAAGTTTATCAAGAGATCCATTGGACATGAATTCATAAACAAGAGCGCGCTTTGAGCCACTAGCACAAAATCCAATTAATTGTACCACATTTTGATGATGTATCCTTCCAATGGTTGCAACTTCGTTTATAAAATCTTGTCCATTTCCTTTAGATTTACTTAACATTTTGATTGCCACAAAAGGTCCACTCCGTAACTTTGCCTTAAAGACAAAGCCAAATCCTCCTTCACCTAACTTCTCTTTAAAACCTCCTGTCATCTTCTTAATTTCCTTGTATGAATATCTAATAGGTGCCAAATGATTTTGTTCAAGGTAGTTTTCAATATTTGCATACGTTGATGCATGTCTTTTCCTCCATTTACATATAAAAATCACAATTAAGAATGGCAATCCAAACAATATTTTGTAAGCCCATACGAGAGAACATGCGAGAGAAATATAAATACCGAGACCTGTAAGAATTTTTTAATTCAGTAATTATATTGATAATGTGAAGTTCAAATATATAACCATCATTATATAATAAGGCATTTGTTAAAAGAAAATTTGCATTCATAAAATAAAATTATAGCATAAAAAACTATCAATAAATTCCATTTTTGACATTGTTATCTATAAATAACTTTGTGAGTAACATTGATGTGTCCTAAGTAGGGATGCCAATAGGGTAGGGTAGAGACGAGTTTCGCTATCACATACTCATCGTTAGAGAAAAAATTCATTCTCATATCCAAACATAATGAGTATTGAATTTTTGTCTCATTCCTATCCCCATTGAGTAACAAAGATATATTCGTACTTGTACTCGTACCCACTTCTTATTGTTTCGATATCAATTAATTAATTTTTATAAAATAATAAAAAATTACAATAAAGAAAATATATTATTGTCAAATTATCAATATTAAAAGGAGTTTATTTTTGTTTCTTCAATGTCAAATATTTAGAAATAAATTATAATTGTAAACATTTCAAATTAAAATACCAAATAAAAGTTTATGAGAGTCAAAATATTTATCAAATTTGTAAACATTAATGTTACCTAGTTGATGAAAGTTAAAAATATTTTTAGCAGAATATAAAAGGAAAATAAATATTTAAATTAAAAAATATTTTAAATGAATGTGATAAAAAATATTCATAACAATTAAATTATTATATTATAATAAATGAATTTTATTTATACAATTATAGTAATAAAATTACACGTATGATAATGAGTTAGAAAATAAAAATAATTAAAAAATATCAAAACAATATTCTACATGATAAAAGTAAACAACAAATAAAAATACTAAAAAAAGTTATCAAATGGAAACAATTTGATAGACCATTGAATGAAATTGCACAAATGAAAACAAATGTATAGTTAAGGATATGATAAGATGAAAAAAATTATAGAGATCTAAGAAAAGTTTTTAAATATCAACCTAGTCAAACAATAAATAGATAATAAAAATTATTTTAGCGAAACAAAAAAATAACAAAAATTAATAATAATAAAATACAAAGATAAATTTTTTATATTATCTAATAAATGGAATGTTTATGCTATTGAGCACCTAAATTAATAGTGTTAAACATTTTCATGTGAAAGAAAATATATAATAAATAAAAATATTAAAACAGAGTAAAAATATTTAAATGTAAGAAATAAAAAATATTTAATTGACATACATCATTTGAACATAATTACACACAGGTTGTAATAAGAGGAAAAATATTTTATAGAATTGATGAGTCAAACAATTAAAAGAAATAAAAAATAGAAAATGTGAGAGTATATATATATATATATAATATAAGTGTTGTTTGTAATTATTAAAAGAATATAAAACATCTAAAATGTATTGTCTAAAGAATAGATAACGTGTAAAATATTATACCTAAAGAATAGACAATATCTA
>Ga0209589_1004365_pt1 | contig 24474 bp, 15 predicted proteins | sample CowpeawhiteBW_FD_187525 | JGI IMG/M metagenome (GOLD analysis project Ga0209589, IMG submission 187525) | Root nodule microbial communities of legume samples collected from California USA - Cow pea white BW (SPAdes) (version 2) | ecosystem: Host-associated > Plants > Roots > Nodule | place: USA...
TGTTGTTCTCTTTAAAAGGTTTGGGTGTTGGTTGAGTTGTAATTTATTTTCTTTTCTTTCCCATGCATTTTATTAAATATTTGGTGTGTATTAAATACACGAGTGATATATGAATTTGGTTTGGTTACGAGGCTTTATTTTTCAAGTATGATGTGATGGTGTATATTTTGTTGACAATTTTCAAGCATGGTTACAACGTTTTTGAACCCAATATTTTCGCATGCTAGGAAACACAACCCCATTCACACTCCAGGGGCCCCACTCCTTTAAAGGAGAAAAAAAATTAGACTATATGCCATCACATGATATAATATGCATTATAAGAATTAAAGCACTTATACTCCACAAACCATAATTTCTTAAAGTAGATAAATAGCAACTCTAATTACTTATATTGAGTTAAGTATGTTTTTAGTCCCTGAACTTTGACCCAAAATTGGAATTCGTCCCTGGTCGAAACTTTGATAAATTTTGGTCCCTAAACTTTAAAAACGAATGAATATAGTCTATTTAACACAATTTTGTTAACTTTTTTTTTAGGTTCCGAATACATTTCTCAGTAAATATTGAGCCGAGAATGTGTCAAATGGCGTAAACAACTCCAATATTTACTGAGAAATGTGTTCGAAACCTAAAAAAGAGTTAACAAAATTAGGTTAAAAGGATTATATTCATTTATTTTTAAAGTTTAGGGACCGAAATTTATCAAAGTTTCGACCAGGGACGAATTCCAATTTTAGGCCAAAGTTCAGGGACTAAAAACATACTTAACCCTTACTTATTTAATTAAATTTAGTCTTTTGTCATGACTAAATTTATTTATAGATCCATACCAAAATATAAATCACTATTTAATTTTACCTAAAGTGTTCCAAGTTGTTCTTGAGTCTTATAAATATCATTGTTTATGGTTAGCTTACCCCTATTTGTTTGTGTGTTTGTTGCCTGTGCGATGATCGTATAACGTGTGTGTTATACGGGAGCAAACGGTAATGCAGATATTTTTGACTCGAAGTAGATTTCGGAAAGGATGGAGTGGACTCGGGGAATTATGGTTTATTTTGTTGATTTAAATCAAACATGAAGACTATGAAAGTTTCTTTTGATTCCTAGTATTTAGTTGGAACTTTGTTTTTTAATTATTATTATTATTTCAAATTAACATTTGGATTAGCTATTTACATTTAAATTTTAAGTTTTTTTTTTATTTAAGTGTCTTTTCGTGATACAAACGTTTTACTTTTAATTAAATGAACCATAACACCTTCTTGTGACATCCTAAATTTGGGGTGTTACACTCTTAGCAAAAAGAAATAAGCCAAAAAGGATTACAATGCAAATAATAAATCCTAGAGTCTAGAAAGTAGGTCTACAAAGGAGCACATGGACACATTCTAGAAGCCTTCTTGGCCAAGCCAAAATGGATGCTCCTTCTAGATGTTTCTAGACTTCTTGGTGGCCAAGGCATGTGGTAATCCTTTCTAGATATTTCTAGAAAGCTTTGTTCTTTCTCTTTCCTCCACATGTGCTCTCCAAAAGCCATCTAAATGTGTCATTTGTCCTTCCTTGTCCCACTTCTTAATCAACCTACAAAACAAATTAAATTTGAATTAGCAAGTTAGCTTAAGATAAGCAAATGCAAAGTTTCGCAACTCAATAATATTTTTAGAATGGCAAACATTTCACAATTATTTTCATACAAAACACTTAAAATATATACATTATATAGAACATCTTTATCAATGGTAAGAATAGACAATATTAAAGCATAAATTAATATAACAACATAAACATTAGCTATAAACATCACAAAAAATTATTCAATGAGCAGGAATATCATTTATCTATAATTTCATTTATTATTACCAATAGAAATAGAAACAATTATACACATCAATTTTTAGGCTTAGTTGAAACTGATTTAATTATAATCATTAGAAACACATTAGTTCACAAAATGTGTTTTGCAGTCTTCAACTTTATATTGTTTTTAATTTTAGAATTGAATACAAACGAGTAATCAAAAAATAGAAATAACAATTTCTCTCTAAGAATGTTAGAAAATGATTACTCAAATAATACTAATAATAATAAAAATATAAAATGATATAATAATAATTATTAAAGCAATAATAACACTGAGACATATATATAAATCAAAGAATATTAATAAGAGACTTGATAATTATTATAACAATAATAAATAATAGATAAAAGGTAAGGAGTAGAAATAGCCTAGGTTGAGGCACGCATAGCGTTATCCTTAGAGAGAAAACGCCCCTATTGCACAGGGTTAAACAAATACACAATATATGTGTTTCAAATCATATGTGTTTCTCTCCCAAGATACAACAACCCGTCAGATCAATCGAGTGCAGCGAAGGATCTCCGAACCTTATGAACACCATTGTTTTAAGATAATATAGAGAAGAAAAGAAGAACACTTGTAAGAAAAACTCTAGAGTTTGTTGTCTCTGTTATTGTCGTTTTGTTGTCTTTTCCCATGCACCTAGGTGTATTTATAGGTAGCAAAAGGAGACAAATGAGTAAAGTGTAATAAGAATATAGTCGTTTGCCATAAAAAACATTAACCCATAAATTAAAAGTCTATAAAAACATTAGTAACAGCAAGTTCTTTTATTTTAATTATTTATTTTTTAAATTATATTAAAACATTTCTAACAATCCCCCACATAATTTAAATAATAAAATAAAACAAAATATATTAGTATACATAACCAATTTTTTTTCTCATTAAAAGGTATTATACCTTTACAAGACACCCCCACACTTTGAAATATTTTAAATTTGGTTCTTTTTTCTTTAATAACTCATAAAAAAAATTTATCACAACCTTTTTTGTTCAAAATATGGTAAGCTGAATATAAAGTTTCACCCTATATAATTTTATAGGCAAAGACAAGAACTTGAAGCATAACATTTATTATATCAAATAAAAGCATTTTTTTCTTTCTTTCGCTGCACCATTATATTAACACCATACACTATATGAAGATGTTACTTAATGAATAATACCATGAGTTTCACAATAAAACACTCATTTATAAAGACATGTATCATCACTTCTCTATTTAATTAATTTTGTACCTCAAAATATTATAATTTGAATGGTCTCTAACCAAACTTCTCAACAATTATAATAATAGCATGTCATAAATCACAACTTAACATTTTGTAATAATCAAAGAAAACTTATAAATATTTTATTACAAGATAAAGGTACTTAACACAAACAAACCATCACAAATATATCATTTATCAACCAAATAACAATGTCTAGAAATAATAATCATATTGCACTCAAAAACCACTCCATAACCTTGTTGAACAAAAAGGAAGTTTATGAAGTTAGAAACATGAAAAACTCCTTTTTAAAAAAAAAAACAAATTTATGGAAGACAAGTTTAGTTTTACTTGACCATCCCTTCAATTTTTTTTATATGAAGATTTCTTCTTTTATCAGCATTTACATTATCTTAAACATGATATCAATTAAAATGATTCATTTTCATTTCATGTCATAACAATAATTTTGAATTCATAAATTTGATAAAGATTATATTTATCATCGGTCTTTTTTGTTTCATATCAATATCAAGATAATTTTTCTCCATGCAAATGCAAAGTTTCGCAACTCAATAATATTTTTAGTATGGCAAACATTTCACAATTATTTTCATACAAAACACTTAAAATATATACATTATATAGAACATCTTTATCATGGTAAGAATAGACAATATTAAAGCATAAATTAATATAACAACATAAACATTAGCTATAAACATCACAAAAAATTATTCAATGAGCAGGAATATCATTTATCCATAATTTCATTTATTATTACCAATAGAAATAGAAACAATTATACACATCAATTTTTAGGCTTAGTTGAAACTGATTTAATTATAATCATAAGAAACACATTAGTTTTCAAAATGTGTTTTGCAGTCTTCAACTTTATATTGTTTTTAATTTTAGAATTGAATACAAACAAGTAATCAAAAAATAGAAATAACAAGATATTTTTTCTCTCTAAGAATGTTAGAAAATGATTACTCAAATAATACTAATAATAATAAAAATATAAAATGATATAATAATAATTATTAAAGAAATAATAACACTGAGACATATATATAAATCAAAGAATATTAATAAGAGACTTGATAATTATTATAATAATAATAATAAATAATAGATAAAAGGTAAGGAGTAGAAATAGCCTAGGTTGAGGCACGCATAGCGTTATCCTTAGAGAGAAAACGCCCCTATTGCACAGGGCTAAACAAATACACAATATATGTGTTTCAAATCATATGCGTTTCTCTCCTAAGAATATAGTCGTTAGCCATAAAAAACATTAACCCATAAATTAAAGGTCTATAAAAACATTAGTAACAACAAGTTCTTTTATTTTAATTATTTATTTTTTAAATTATATTAAAATATTTCTAACAGGGATTAATGAACTCCCTTTCTCCTAAGCATGTGTCATGGGCCATCATCATTGGTAGGGATCAAGCCTTCATCATCCTCCTTTTCTTGGAGAGATATTAACCTCAAATTCTTGATGTCTTTGTTGATGGAGCTTGACTTGAGTTGATAAAGTAATTTCTCATGAGAACTTTCTCCATCTTTAATGATTCTACCCCTAGCCTTGGAGATGCCATCCTTATTTTCAAAGCCACTCTTCCTCTTTTGCACGCGCATTGAGTCTTCCATTTTGGCTTTGGAAGAGAAGGAAGAATGATAGTGCATATCTTTGTTTGAAAAACTCTTTTTGGAGGCAAGTAACTCCATGGTGAAGGCTTTCCCTTTTTCTTTTCCATCTTTATCTTTCCTTACTTTATTTCTATCCTTATTAACTTCTTGAGGTGATAGAGGTAGTAAAGTGGTCTTGTTCGCATTTATGAAGAAAATGTATTGGTTGGTTTGGCCATCACGTAAAGTTTGTTTATCAAATTTCCATGGACTACCTAGTAAGATATGTGTAACTTCCATGAGAACAACATCAGATAGGACCTCATCTTTTTAGCTTCCTATAGAGAAGTTAATTAGGACTTATTTATTGACATATATTTTTCCCTCTTTACTTATCCAAGCAAGCTTGTAGGGCTTACCATAAGGAATGGTTTCTAAGCCAAGCTTTTCCACTAACCTTGTGCTAGCTACATTGGTACTACTTCCTCCATTAATAATTAAAAAGCAAACCCATTTGTTAATTTGGAATTTTGTTTGAAAAATGTTTTCTCTTTGAATTAGCTCAAGCTCATTTTGATCTTGGCCTATCATGTGCCTTATCAACATAGGGTCACTCTCAAAATTTTTAGTTGTACTAGAGGAAGAAGATTCCTTTGAAAGAGAAAGGGGAGATGACTGTTCACTTTCAATATCATTACTCTTTTTTAAGATCATGGTCCTCTTTTTTAATTTTTCTTTGTTAGTTTCTTTTATTCCAACCCTAAACATTTGAGACTCTAATTCTTTAAAGTACTTACTCACACACAGAAGGCCTTGGTGAAGCCTTTGGAGCTTTAAAGAAGTTCCTTCCTGTAGGAGCGAGGAACAAATCTAGCACACATAAGAGTTTTAATTTTTACAAAAATCCTTACACTACTTGATCAACTTGTGCTTGATCCTTTACATGATTTTCATTGAAAATTTATTCTACTTGAGCTTCCCAATCACGAAAGATTTTGGGATCAATTTCACCATAGAACTTAGGAAACACATTAAACAACATGAAAAAAAAAGAGAGAAATAAACTTAAAAATGGCCAAGCAAGGAATGGAAAAGATGGAAGGATCACGACACTACAAGGCTAGGCTAGAAGCCATGACAACCTTGAAGATGAGTGGTGAATACCTCCACTTTTAAAGGCAAGATAAGGCTTGAAAGAAAATGCACTCCCTAAGGAGGAAAGCTTCTCGCAAAAAGATTGATACACAAAGGTGTTTAAATTTTCCAAAATGTTCAACCCTTGTCCAAGTGGTAGAGGTCCCCTTAAATAGAAGTGTCTAAGGACCTCTTAGCAAAAACAAATGAGCTAAAAAGGATTACAATGCAAATAACAAATCCTAGAGTCTAGAAAGTTGGTCAACATAGGAGCACACAGACACATTCTAGAAGCCTTCTTGGCTAAGGCAAAGTGGATGATCCTTCTAGATGTTTCTAGACTTCTTGGTGGCCAAGGCATGTGGCCATCCTTTCTAGATGTTTCTAGAAAGCTTTGTTTTTTTCTTTTTCCACATGTGCTCTCCAAAAGCCATTTAAATTCATCATATGTCCTTCATTGTCCCACCTCTTAATGAACCTACGAAAAAAGTTAAATTTGAATTAACATGTTGGATTAAGTTAAACTAATCTTTAAGTCAACTAGTCAACCTAAGGTCAAGGTCAACAAGTCAACTTAAAATAGTCAATGAAGCTAACTTCATGGAATTCAAACTAGAGTAAAATAAAATCAAAGGACGGAATTAAGGAACTCCCACGACCATGCATACAAACAAAAGAAAATAAATAATTAAAACATCATACTAATGGAATACACAAGATTTGAACCCAAGACCTCTCAAAATCACCTAAAACACTTAACCACTTGAGCCACCAATACTTTTTCTTATCTTCAATCCACAATTATTGGTAATTAAATATTTATTCTTTTTTTAATTTTCACAGGTCTTACAATGCATACTTGATTAAACATAAAATAATGTTATAAAGTCATAAAATTAGAGATTATTTCTGTAACATAATATTTGCATAAATACATCTCATGGACATCAAATGGGGATATACCTCAAATGGTAGAGCGCTCGCTTAGCATGCGAGAGGCACGGGGATTGATACCCCGCATCTCCAAGTGTAAATATATTTTTTCCTTTTTTTGTTTATTCTAAACAATCCTTAACTTTTGATTCATGGAAGAACATTATGAATCTCAATGTCACTACTCAAAACAACAACTCTCATTCTCCTCGATGTTTCTAAAATCATGTTTCTTCCTGTGGGTTTACTCAGAGGATCTCCTACATTCTGTTTTGACTTCACAATATCAATGGAAATAGTTCCCCTCTTTAGCTGTTGCTTCACCAAATTATGTCTCAATTGTATATGTTTATTCTTTCCATTGTAGTTCTTGTCTTTAGCTATAGCTATTGTCGATTGGCAATCACAATGTATTGACACATATGAGATTGGCTTCATTCCTAGTGGAATGTTTGCCAAAAAGTTTTTCAACCACTTAGTTACACTAGTAGCCATTTTGGGACTAATAAACTCAATACACACATTTATCAGCATCATTAGGTGAAAAACTATCACAAAGTAACACATTATTAGGTTTTGCATGCCATTGTTTTGTGTTTGTTTCAAATCGTACGAAGATTATAAAAGCTTGCACACTTTGTTCTCATCACCACGTACAACACACCCTTCAAGTTGAGTCATATTAATCTCCTTCTTTAATTCATCATCAGAAAATTCGTTTTAACATCCATTTGGTGTATCCCTAGCTTAGGGATAGTTGGTAGGGCTAACAATATTCGAATAGAGCAAATCCTAACCAAATAAGCAAAATTATGAAAGTAATCTATGTTGGATTTTTTAGTAAAACCTTTTACTAATAATCTAACCTTATACTTGTCAATGGATCCATCAAGGTGGTGCTTTTTCTTATTGACTTCTTGAGGCATGTGGATTGTAACACCTAGGAAAAAACTCAGAGTAATTCAGGTGAAATTAAAAAGTAGTTGATAATTAAATATGGGTCTATGTATAGTACTTATTTTAGATGCATGGAAAAATTAATTTATTTAAGTGAGTTATGTTTTGGTTTAATTAATTTAACTATTTAATGTAATTACGATTTTATGTTTGAGATGTGCAGGTACATGTGCTCGAACCTGGTTGGGATATAATTGTTGGTTTTGTTTCCTACGTTTATGAATTTTTCTCTTTCTCCTTTAATGGTGGGGCCTACGTAGTTTTTTGGTTTCGCTCTCCAATTCTGTGGATCACGCAAGATCAAGGTTCTTTTAATTCTTTGTAAAATCTGATCCAACTGTCAAATTATTTTCTTTTATTTTGTTTAGAGATATCGTTTTAGCAATATATTTTATAAATAAAGATTTTAGAGTTATCTTTAAGAATTTGAAAAGAAAAGATTACGCAAGAAATAGTTAGGGCTACGGGAGAGGAACTAGAGTATGAGAAACGAGAGTTGGAGGCTATGGGAGGGCGAAACGTGGAGTGAAAGAAGCAATTTAGGTAGGGGAAGATGAATTTGCTTTTTGTTTTTGTTTGAAGCTAGGTCTTGTCTTCATTCTCTTTATCTATGCATGAGTTCATATAAGGATTATGAATGTTGTTTTGTTCGGTCTTTTGCTTTGTGCGTCTGAATGTTATGCTTCTTATACTATGTGAGATGCTCTTGCAAGATTGTTCATGATGGTTTGTGCAATTCGTTTTCTCCTTTTTGGTAGAACATTGACTTGACACTTGCAACATTGACTTGAAAACCAATAAGCCTATTACTTTCTCATGATTTCTTCCTTTCTTCTAAGTCACTTGCAACATTAACTTAAAAATCGTTACATATTTTCGTTTTATGTGCAGCCATACAATGATTTTTCTCTGATATGTATCAAGTCATGCATCCTAATCCTTATTTTCTTTTTCTTTCTTGTACTTACGTGAGATGCAGTGCACATGGTTGGTTGAGTGAGGGGATTAGGTTTCAAATGTTGGGTTTCATTAGTCTGGTTTAGATTGGTACCGTGGTTGAATAACCATGATCTACATCTTTCTCTTCTTTGTTTTCTTCTTTTCATTGATGGTGAAAAAAGGTGGGAGAAACTCAATAATTATTTTCATTTCCGAATGGTTTGTTTGGTGCAGCCTTCTTGTTTCCAACTGCATTTTGGAGTAGTTTTAGTGGGTTGAAATATTTTAAACATTGGCTCATTATTTTACTGTTATGGGGCTTAAGGGATACCTTTGGAATGCAAAAGTTTGGGTTATTCACGTGTGTAGGCTTTGTTAATCTCATATCATATAATGTGTTTATGGCTTTGATGGAACATTGCATTTTAGATGAGTGAAAACCATGGGCTCACGGGTTTTGCTTTTCTCTTTCTTCCTTTGCTTATACTTTCACGTAAACACATAGTGTAGTATAATATAGTTGTTGTTTTCCTTTCGTTATACTTTTGGTGCATTCTACACATGATTTCATAGTGCATCTTTCCTAAGGGTTCTTTTAGCAAATGCGTTAGTTATTGATTCATTGACATATGCATTGTTTTGGTCGTTGAATTTTCTTATTGCTTTATTTTTCTTTATGTTGTGGTGCTTGGGAATCATGTGTTTAAAGAAATCATGTGTTGTAGTGGTGTGTCCTATATTATGTTATTTTCCTTTGTACTTTTAATGTATGTTCTTGGACTTTCTTTTGGGTGGCATTATATAAGAATGTTAGAAAGATGGGTTGATTTGGTGCGTGGATGATATAATTGTGAGTGCTTTGAGGCGTTTCATTATGGAACTTTATTCTTCCATGTATGATATGGTGGTGTGTATTAGCATTGGAAATCTATAATTCTCATGTGTTGCATGTTGGGAGTGTTTTACTTGGCTTGAAGACTCTTGGTGAAATTAAGTGTTGTGTAAGGTTTTTCGTACCTAGAGACCCAGTGAAGATTCTTTCGCCTGTGTGAAGTAGTGGAAAGGGGTCCTTTTTACTTGTGTGAAGCAATGGTAGACGACTGGTCCGAGTACTGAACTCTCTCACCTGTGTAAAGTAGTGGGGAGAGGAAAGATGTTTCGCCTTACTTCCAGCTCGTTGCTGAGTATACTGCTAGGTGTACGATTCATGACGTTTTTACTCATAAGTCTTTCAGGAATAAGGGAGATTTTTATGTTGTTGCGATGGCCGGACTACTCAAACCTTCTGATTTTAGGAAACTCGATGTGTGGTGGGGTAAAAGGTGGCGGAAAACCAAAGTTTGATTGTTATTATAATGCTTAAGGTTTTTACTTATTTTTGATGTTGAGTATTAATTGCCATGTTTTATTTTGCTAAATTTATTTTAGGGTTAAATATGTTTTTGGTCCCTTAACTTTTGGTGGATTTTGGAATTAGTCCATTTTGGAACTTTGTACCTATTTAGTCGTTCATGTCTCGAAATACGTGGATTTAGTCCTTTTAATCAAATTTTGCTCAATTTATTTAACATTTCAAGCGTGTTTCATAATAGTATTTGACTTAACATGAAACCAAAAATATGTCAAACAGTATAAATAACTCAAATACAATCTTGAAATGTGTACGAAACATCAACTAAACCTAATAAAATTTGATTAGAAGGACTAAATCAATGTATTTCAAAAGATGAAGGACTAAATTGGTCCAAAGTTTTGAAATGGACTAATTCCAAAATTCACTGAAAGTTAAGGGACCAAAAACATATTTAACCCTTTCTTTTATATATCATTCTTTATGGTTAGCTTATACTTATTTGTTTGTTTTTGTTTGTGTGTGTGTGATAATCGTAAGACGTGTGTGTTATACAGGAACAAGTGATAATGTAGATGTTTTTGGCATGGAAAAGATTGCGGAGAGGATGGGATGAATCAGGTGGTTTATTAAAATTTATTTCGTTGTTTTGCATCAAATAATGAAGACTGTGTAATTTTCTTTTGTTTTGTAGTTGTTATTTGGAATTTTCCTTTTACCAATGGACATTTTAAACTACGTATTTACAATTAAAATAAACTTTTGTCTAAGTAAGTTTTTAGATAAAATCGGTATACATTAAAATGTGCATGTATTATATCTTTCCGTTACATCCTAAATTAGGGTGTTACATGTATTCACTACCCTAAAGAACTTATTTGTGGTGTACAATAAGAATTTCCTGAATTTTTCGAGAATCTTAAAAACTAGCAAGGAACTCTTTAAAATAGTAAACAACTAAACCATGTAATAAAAGAAAGAGATGATAGAAAGAAAATGAGAAAGTGAGAGATATTGATAACACAGGTTGTGTTTTCAGAAGAGCAAAAATGGATCTATTTATAGACCGTTTGGAATAACTCACCGTTCCTTGGCTTGCGAAAAGGGCACCAAATCTTAGGGCTAAAGGTGAGTAACATTCTATAGAAAAAGAAATGCCACGACTATGAGAATTGGGAAAGATGGAAAATACTAATAAGGTAAAGGTGAGTAACATTCTTCCCAAACCATATGTTACTAGGCCATAGGGACAAGATTATCAAAGTAATTTGTGTTGGGTTTTGAGTAAAACCTTTTACTACCAGTCTTTCCTTATACTTCTCTATGAATCCATCAGGGTGATGTATTTCCTTAAAGTCTTCTTGAGGCGTGTGGATTCACTACCCTTAAAGACTTATACGTAGTGTATTGCGCAAGTTCCCCAAGATACAATAGAAACTTCTTGAGTTTTTCGAGAATCTTAAAAACCAGCAAGGAACTCTTTAAAAGAGTAAACAACTATAATAAAATAAAGAATTGAATTTTTATTTTTATTTTGAAAGTCAAGTAAGTAAAATTTTGTAATATTCTTTTACAAGTAGACCGAATCAAATATTACTTAATAATTAATTTTGACTAAAAAAAGGTTATGTACCCACCTCTAAATATACTAAAGTCTTTTTGCAATATATTTTATCTTTCACTAATAATACATCCTTCATTAGACATGAAACAATGTTATAAAGTATAAAATAAGACAATTTCCTTTTATAAAATAATATTTGCATAAATAAATGTCATGGACATTGAATGGGGATGTAGCTCAAATGGTAGAGCGCTCGTTTAGCATGCGAGAGGTATGGGGATTGATACCCCGCATCTCCAAATGTAAATATACTTTTTCCCATATTTTGTATTTTTTTCAACAGTACTACACTTTTATTCCTAGTAGTTCTTACTCGTACTGTTTTTTTTAATTCATGGAAGAACATTTTGAAACTCAATGTCACTACTCAAGACAACAATTCTCCTTCCCAAACGTTATGTCACCATCGCCCTCAACTCTACTCCTCCATAATACTTGTTGTTATCATTGTATTGCGCTTATCAAAGTAATTTGTGTTGGGTTTTTGAGTAAATTTTGTTACTACTAATCTTGTATACTTTTCTGCAAATTCATTAGAGTGATACTAATCTTGCTTACAGTAGTACTGTGAGATAGAGTTATCAACTCTTGTATTGTGTCTTCTGCCTCCTCCATTGGTTTCATGTTGTCCAATATGTCCATATGTAATCTGAAATGATTTTGATTATTTGAGAAATCAACACAATCATTTAGCATAATCTTTTCATAACCCAAGATTTAAAAGCATGTAAACGCACCTTGAGAAATATCATTCTAGGTTATGCCACTGAACATAGTTACTTGTCAACAATTGATAAGATTTGGGTTGATTAAGCAAAGCATGTATGTGCAGACAATCTTACCAATTGTCGCAACCTAAATCGCGACAAGACGGCGAATCAAAAAGAAATTGGTTTGCAAAATGATATTTGGAGTCGCCACCATAGTTTATTTTGGAAAACTATGGAAAACCATAAAAATAAAATAAAATCCACAAAAACTAGATTTTGGGTTCGGGAATCGATTACACATAGGGAAGTTATTAGCACCCTACAACGTTCATCCAAAGGCGGTACCTTTAATTAAATTTGCAAAAGAGATGTGTTTATTATATAATATTTATTTTCCCAAAAATAGGAAATAAGAAATTATTGAACATACATAATTTTTGATTGAAAAGGACCCAACAAGGATTAACCTTGGTTCTACATATTCTTATTAAAAATGAGAAATCAGGGCTACGTAGTTCTCTATAAAAAAGGTTTGATTAAATTACTTAATTTTTGAAAGTTGTCTTTTGACATTTTTGAAAAATGAGCGTCATGCGACACGTGCGGCCGGGTTGACACCAAAAACATATTTTATATTTATATTTTTAAAAAGGAGTGTCGTGTGACTCAAACAATCGATTATACACCAAACACTTCTATAATTTTTATATTTTGAAAAGGAGTGTCGTGTGACGCGAATGGTCGATTAGACAAAAAAACTATTCTATGATTTTTATATTTTGAAAAGGAGTGCATGTCACGCGAGCGGTCGATTAGACACCAAAACAATTTTTATAATTTTTGTATTTTAAAAGGAAGTGTCGTGCGACACGACCGATCGATTAGACACCAAAACTATTTTTATAATTTTACTATTTTAAAAAGGAGTGTCATGCGACGCAAGCGGTTGATTAGATACCAAAACAATTTTTATAATTTTTTACTTTAAAAAGAAGTGTCTTGCGGTGCGAATGATCGATTAGACACTAAAAGAAAAAATAAAGAAAAAAATTTTGAATTTTTATTTATTCTTATTTTTATCATTTTTGAAAACTATTTTAATGTTTATTTCAATGTAAAATATTTTTATTATTTTTGAAAATGATGTGATTGAAATGTGAGATTTAATTAGAAAAAAGGTAAAATTGGAAATAGAAAATGGGAGTGCGTAAGTGAATATGTGGGTGCAATGAGAAAAACTATACACAGGAATGGGGTGTATAAAGAGAAATATGTGATGCATAAAGTAAACACATCCTATCCTAAAAAAAGGAAATTAGAAGAGTGAAGTGTGTGCTTAGTGAAAATGTAGTTACATAAGGTAAAATAAAACTTAATATAAGGGTCTGGAGTTATTACATTTGGGAGTGTACGAAGAAATTAAAATGAAAAGCCCAAAATAGAGTAAAGGTGCAAAGATTAACCACAGAGGTGCAGAAAGTATTAAAATTAGTAACCAAGTTAAAATGGTGGTGGGAGAGTTAATTATGGGGTGCATGCCATATTATTGGAACTAGTAACTCAATTAAGATGGTAGCTCAAAACCATACACCCTCACCCTCACCCTCTGCACCCCAAAACGCACCCCAATAAAGCAATAAGAATCAGATTCCCTGCACCCCCAACGAACATATGAAACGGATCCCAAAACCCGTTTGCAAAAAAACACATGAAACTTGGTGAAACGGATTTCAAATTCCGTTTCACATTCTTATGAAACTTATGAAACGGATCACATACTCCGCTTCATCAAAAAAAATTTAAAATTTGTGAAACAGAATACGAATTTCGTTTCAAAAAAATGTGAAACGGAATTTGAAATCCGTTTCAAAAAAAAAATTGGAAATTTTTCAATGGATGGAATGGGTCCCAAAATGCATGTGCGTCACAGTCTGGACATAAGTTCGACGCCATCGTGACTCGGGTTGCACAATGTGGTTTGGCCATGTCCATAGGAAGAAGAAGCATTCCGAGAAGAAGCTTGAATCCGCTCCAAAAGGCGTGGCATCCAAACAAAACGCACAGCATCCCTAAACCGTTTGTTGTTCACATCACATTTGAGTTGCTTCGCTTGCTTCACCACTCTCGTCCTCCAATAGTTCTTTATTTCATTATCTGTTCTCCCAGGCAATTGTTCTGCTATTTTAGCCCACCTTCTATAAATAATAACACAACACAACGTATTACATTATATTATATTAATTAGTCTGATCAACGTGCAAAACTATAGGAAGTTAAACAATGATATTCTATTCTTCTACACAACATAGTACGTAAATAATATCATAATACACGTACCGGTTGACCCAGCGGGAATGGAGTTCGAGAATCAAGAGTTGTTCTTGAAGGGTGATGTTTCCACGTCGAACATTTGGACGCAAGTAGTTCAACCATCTTAGCCTGCAATATTAATACATATAAAATATGAAAGTTAACATTCTTCCTCATCCTAACCACTTTAACAAACGCTTTGCACAATTATTATTATCCATTACATAATATAATAGTCACGCTAAATTTTAGAATCATAATATATTTCCGAATCCGAAAATACATTACGAAAGGGAAATACATTCCCTCTCCACTGTGTTCACCCACCACATATGTACAATCAGAAAAGAGGTGCATTTCTTCTCAATGAACGCTCCACCTTCTCCCACCACACACCCAGCGTACGACGTGGTGCAACAACACTAAAACAAGAACAGGGGTGGAGGGTACTTGACGAAACTGTGAGTACAGAAGAAATGGGATCACGAGCGAGGTACACAAAGTCACCAACACCAACGGCCGAAGGAGATGAGCACTCTGTAGCTCCTCTGAGCATTCGGCATTTCTGCCTCCTCGCATGGCTAATTCCGCTGGAACAACCCAGTGGACCAGTTCTTGTCACCAACACCCTTCGTGCTCCAAGATCACACAACCTCTGATCCAAGTCCATGCATTGTGCGTGTTTGATTTTTTGTTAATTTTCTCACACCACCTAAGTATTTCAAAAACGGATTTCAAAATTTTAAAATTTGTGAAACGGAATACGAATTCCATTTCAGACAAATGTGAAATGGAATTTGAAATCCGTTTCAAAAAAAAAATTGGAAATTTTTTGAAACGGATTACAGAATCCGTTTCACATTTTTTCTGAAACGGAATTCGTATTCCGTTTCACAAATATTTCAATTTTTTCGTCAAACGGATTATGTGATTCGTTTCAAAATGCTGTGAAACGGATTCCAGAATGAGTTTCATGAAGATTCCGTGTTTTTTTTTTGAAACGGAGTGTGGAATCAATTTCATACTTTTTGAAACGGAGGGACCACCACCAACCAGAGAATGAAAGAATGAAGCAAAGAAAATTTAACTTCAAGGACCACACGAGAGAATGAAACGGAGAAAAATTTAAATGAAGGCACAGTAAGACAGAGAAGAATGCAAAACGGGAGAAGAAATAGTATGAAATCATTTTGGGGTGCAGAGAAGTTGGCACGCAGTAAATGGAATTTACTGCTTTTTACCCACTTTCACTTGTATATTAATAAAGAGTATAATAATAAATTTTGGGGGTGCAGAAGAAGGCTTGGAGGTGGAGGGAAAAGCGCCCAAACATTGCATTCAAAAGCTTTTTCTCTGTAAGTTCGTGTTCCACCTCACGACACACTGTTGTAGACAAGAACATCAACACCTCACTCACTGCCAGGACCGTCGGCAATGCTATCAGCGACACGCTAACATGCGTCATCGTGCCACTACCAACGGCGGTGCGAGCCACCACTTATCCTCTCTTTAGTCGCGAAATCCTAACGCACAACAGCCCCTGTGGTTTGCGCTTACCATGTTCGTCGTCGGAATGCTTACCCGTGTTGCCAAAACTTGTCATCATGGCAATCGTTGATGTCTGAACAAAGCCACCGCGACATACTTTTCTCTCGCGCAAGAAGTTCACTTCTTCTCCAAAACTAAACCTAAAATTACTCCAGCATCAACTCAATTTTTCCCGTTTTATTATTTTGATTTAATTAACATTTTCTATTTTTATATTTTTTTGTTTTGAGTTTTTAGTTTTGACTCCTATTTCTAAAAAATTTACTTAAACACTTACTTTAATTATTTTTTTAAACAAAATTTAAAGAAACTTTTTTAAGTAATTTTATTATTTTTTAAGACAATATATTTTTACCCCTTTTTAATTAACACTTATTTTTTTGGATTTTTTGACAACAATTTTTTTAATCACACGGACGAAATTGGGGTTGACAATTGTCCCTCTCTTTTTATAATTTACTTGAAAATATGAAAATTTGACATTTTCATTTTATCATAGTAAAAGATAAAAAAGACAAAAATACTAATTTTGTGTGGGTTCTAAAAAGAAACTAAAGAAACGATGACAAACAAAACTAGCTAATTTAAACAGATACACCAATTCCATGAAGATAAGAAAATCAATAACCTTTCCATCGGAGATGGCCTTGATATAAATATAAAGAGATCAATGACCATTCCAACGAAGAACACCTTGATATTAACATAAAGAGATCAATGACCATTCCATTGGAGAGGGTCGTTGATATGAAAGAAAATCGATGATCATTGCTTAGTAAAGGGCCTTGATATGAACATTGAAAAATCAATGACCATTCCACTAGAGAGGGCCTTTATATAAAAGAAAATCGATTACCATTACTGCGTAGAGGACCTCGATATGAGCATATGAAAATGAATTATCATTCCATCGGAGAGGGTCTTGATATGAACATATGATAATCAATGACCATTCCATCGAAGAGGGTCTTGAGATACGAAAAAAAAATTGATGACCATTGTCTCTCAGAGGGCCTCGATATGAGCATATGAAAATCAATCACCATTCCATCAGAGAGGGCCTTAATATGAACATATGAAAATCAATGATTATTCCATCGAAAGAGGTATTGATATAAGAAAAAAAAATTGATGACCATTGCCTCGTAGAGGGCCTCGATATGAGCATATGAAAATCAATGACCATTCCATCGAAAAGGGTCTTGATATGAACATATGAAAATTAAATTCCATTGAAGAAGGTCGTTTAATATAAACAAAAGGGAATCAATGACCATTCCAACGGAGAGGGCCGTTGATATGAACAAAAAGAGATTAATGACCATTCCATCGGAGAGAGTCGTTGATATAAACAAAAGGAGATCAATGACCATTTCACCGGAGAGGGCCTTTAATATACCTAAAATCGATGACCATTGCCTCATAAAGGGTCTCGATATAAACATAAGGAGATCAATGACCATTCCATCGGAGAGACTCGTTGATATAAACAAAAGGAAATCAAAGACTATTCCATCGAAGAGGGTCTTGATATAAATAAAAGGGAATCAATGACCATTCCATCAAAGAGGGTCTTGATATGAACATAATGAATGTATGATATCTTAATTGCATGTATAATATGAAAAACGAATTCGCTTGTTTTTTTCCTTTTATGAAATGTATGTGTACATGAATGCATGTTATGCATCGATCACCTAAGACATTTGTCTTTTCCTTTTTCTTTTTTCCTTCCTTTTTTCTCTTTTTCAAAGCTGAAGGTATCAAAGCCTTGAATGTATGAATTTATGATGCAAAGCTTCCATAGAAATCTTATATATTACTATGTTTTTTTTTTGTCTTTTTATAATTCTTATTAAGCTATAGAAACTGAGTTTTGGACAATATGAAACCAGACTAAGTGGGCCAGTATGAAACTCGGCTTGGTGGTCAAGTAAACTAGGCTTGGGTTAGATAAAACTGGGCTTGGGCTAGACTAAACTGGGCTTGAGGGCCAGACTAAACTGGGCTTAGGCCAGACTAAACTAGGCTTGGGGGCTAGACTAAACTAGGCTTGAGCTAGACTAAACTAGGCTTGAGGGCCAGACAAAATTGGGCTTGGGGACCAGACTAAACTGGACTTACGCCAAACAAAATTGGGCTTAGAGGCCAAACTAAACTCGGCTTGGGACAGACAAAACTAGGCTTGGGGGCCAAAATAAATTGGGCTTGGGCTAGACTAAATTGGGCTTGAGGGCCATATAAAACTAGGCTTGGGCCAAACAAAATTGGGCTTGGGCCAGACTAAACTAGGCTTGGGCTAGACAAAACTGGGCTTGGGCCAGAATAAACTAGGCTTGAGGGCTAGACAAAACTAGGCTTAGGCCAGGCGAGCTAGGCTTAGGCTAGGCAAGCTAGACTTGGGCCAGACAAAACTAGGCTTGAGGGCTAGACAAAACTGGCCTTGGGCCAAACAAAACTAGGCTTTAGAGGTATATAGGTCATTCATATGCATGATGAAAACCTTGTAATGCTTTGTCCTTCTTACTTCTTTTTTTTTCACTTCCGATTCAATTGTTCTATTTGCAATCATCAAACTCATTGTTATTTTCAATATTTCTTGAAAGTGAGGAATGTCACACACCTTGAGGTCTATTGTTTAAAATGAATATAATTAACTTTCTCTTTCACAACATCAGTGCACGTGTGCTTGAATTTACAAGTGAGTGAAAAGCCATAAATTTTTGAAAAGTGTTTGGAGGAGACTAGGATAGCCATGTGGGCATGTCGTTCCTCACACAGTCCTCAAAGGAGATGTAATTTGTGATGTTGTTGTGAAAAACACAAAAGACCCAAAAGCTGCCTAGTTATGGTGTTTGGGAAAAATGTATGGGGAAATGAATCTATGAATGTCAAGGTGGAAAAAATTCATGTGAAACCACAAAGTTGTCTCAGTTTTAGGATATGGGTTTTATTCAGGAGAGGTAATGGATATGAAAAACATTGGCTAAGAGAATTGCCCTAGTTGATTTGATTTTTTTTCACTTGCTTTGGCCAATTAGTAAGGAGTTCCCCTCTTCTTGAGACACCATTTTCATTTTTTCATTTTTCTTCTTTTTTTTCATTCATTTTTTTCAATCGCATTGTTAGCCATGTGGCTTTATCACAAAATTAAGCTTATAAAAATCAGAACAATCAATATTCAATCTGTGTGGACTTTTACTTGGCTTGTAATGTGGCTATGGGCTAAAAGGCTTTCAAAGAAAGGATATAAAGGCACAAAATAAATTTTTTTTGCAAGTTTTTTTTAAACAAGAGCTACCATCTAGGTATTGCATCAACTATTTCTCAAGACTTTTTGAACACTTTGCTTTTTTCAATTTTTATTTTCAATTTTTTTGCATTTGCAATCACTTTGTGATTATTTTTGCTTTTTGGTTTTATTTTTCTTTGACAAATTCTCTTTATTTAACCATTAAGTGCTTTTTGCTTGCATCTCAAGCTGACTTCTAGTATGATAATAATCCTTGTTTGTGAATAATTTTAAAAGAAAACTTTATTTTGGCACAATGGGGTAACAAAGGATATTTTACTTTATATATAGAAAAATGGCCACACATCATTTCAAATTTTGATTGCTTTATTTTCATAAGATTAACTTTGTGATAAAGCTCAATGACTTCAACACGAGACACTTTTTCTTTTCCTTTCTTTCCTTTATTTCGTCTTTTTTCTCGTAGATTGTCCTCTTGGGTTTTCAATCTAGCAAACTTTTTTTTTCTTTTTTTTTTGAAAAGTGTTTCTTATTTGTCTCGATGGATTCAGGGATCATCCAACTAGTGCAAGCAAAGATAAACATTGGCAAATTTTCCCCAATATGAAAAATCATTTTTTATTATACGAGTAAAACCAAAGGTGTTAGGATAAATCTTTTTATTTTGGGAGAGTGAAGGGTTAAGGCTTTCAAGCCATACATGCACAAATGTCCTAAAAGAAAAAGTCAATTGGTTATTCTAGATTAAAACATTTGACCACAAAACCATATGACATCCTTTATTATTTTTTTTCTTTTATTCTCTATTATATTTTTTATCAAAATATGAATGTATTATGCAAGATGACATGAGGATGCAGGCTAAGTGTTTAAAAAACTATGTGCCCCAAGAAACATTTTATTTACTTTATATGTTGATGTGATTAAGGAACACCATGCATGATATGCGACTAACTGAAAACCTACATGAGATGTATTGGTGCTTTAAAAGGCATGTATTCATATGATATAAGTATGAAAATGTGATGCACTTATTTAAAAACACCATGCATGATATGCAATCAAATGACAATGAAATGCAATGAAATGTATATTTGCCTTATTCTCATGAGATGTGATGTATGATATAGAAAAAATGATATGCATGACACACCATTGAGATAATGAGATGCATGATTGTGTCTTGATAGGCATTTATTCACATGTAGAATGATGTATGATATATACAAGAGGAGGTGAAGGGTAAAGGACGTAATTGTCTCCCTTTTGTGCCTTAACATAGGTGTAAGGCTTAAAGTTCTAAGGTGAAATATATGCGCTCACTAGGATAGTTCCCTAATGCCTAAGGATCAAGGTCACTAGAGTTATGGTCCACTTCATGGCATTTTCCACAACAGTTGGTAAACAACACGATGTGAGAGTACCAAATGAAGCAAACAGACTCTAGTTGGGGTTCTCATAGTGACCACTTGGGATGTACACAATCCCCTCTAATTCTAAGATGCACAGACTTGGGTATAGGGCCTCACTCATGTCATGTACAAGAATTTAAAGTGAGTGTGTGAAGGGAGAAAAATGCACACCTAAACCCACACCTGAAAAACAATCAGAAAAGACACACATGTTTACTACCCTAAGGTTCAATGTCAACAATTATTTCATGCACAAACTCAAAACTAAATGAATATACACAAAATTGTGAAAAAATAAACATTTAAACTAAACACATCATTTTCGCATATTCAATTAAATAGGCCTAACTCTCTCATGTCCCAAGTGGAGTCATCATCTGTCGCAACCTAAGTCGCGACGGGACGACGAATCAAAAAGAAATTGGTTTGGAAAAAGATATTTGGAGTCGCCACCATAGTTTATTCTGAAAAACTATGGAAAACCATAAAAATAAAATAAAATCCACGAAAACCAGATTTTAGGTTCCAGAGTTGATTATGCGTAGGGAATGTATTAGCACCCTACAACGTCCACCCCAAGGCGATACCTTTAATTAAATTTTCAAAAGAGATGTGTTTATTTTATAATATTTATTTTCCCAGAAATAAGAAATAAGAAATTATTGAACATACATAATTTTTGATTGAAAAGGACCCGACAAGGATTAACCTTGGTTCTACGTATTCTCATTAAAAATGAGAAATCAAGGCTACGTAGTTCTTTATAAAAAGGGTTTGATTAAATTACTTAATTTTTGAAAGTTGTCTTTTAACATTTTTGAAAAATGAGTGTAATGTGACGCGTGTGGTACATTAAAACTGCATTTTTTAATTTTTAACTTAATTAAAATAAAATAAATCAATTTTGATTTTTTTATTTTTTTTAATTAACATTTTCTATTTTTATATTTTTTTGTTTTGAGTTTTTATTTTTGACTCCTCTTTCTAAAAAATTACTTAAACACCTACTTTAATTAAATTTTTTTAAATAAAATTTAAAGAAACTTTTTTTAATTAATTTTATTATTTTTTAAGACAATTAATTTTTACTTCTTTCTAATTAACACTTATTTTTTTTGGATTTTTTGAAAAAAAATTTTAATCACGCAGACGAAATTGAGTGTCAACAGCGATGAAGTGTTTTTATTACGAAGAAGAGATGCAAATGCTGCATAAAGAGATGTAGGGTACATGTTACCAACTTGCTTTGGGATTAGTGTGTTGGTCACCTTTGCATCATATACATGTTAGATAGCTTGTTGATTTGCCTATTGAATCACAATGATGACAAACCATTTAAGAAGTTCATTCAAGCAATCATAAAACTATTTGGCAGCATTTGTATGATATAAGTTTTGTGAGTCTTAAAACAAAACCTTACCAGCAGATGGCTTAACCCAACACGGCTTTAGGTCATCCACGTCTCCCTTCCAAAGTCCTATATTCTTTCTCACATGTAGCATCAAACTTAGCAGTCTCAAACATCCATCCAAGAGCAAATAAAATTTATGATAATTATTTAGCATTGTCACTATCAGAACTTTGAGGAAAACGACAAGTAATACCAATATCATAGACCATAAAACTAGAGTAGAGGAAAGGAGTACCATCTGTAGTTGATTGAACAAAGATACAACAAAACTGTATAAATATTTCTATTATAGAGCTAACTACAATCAACACCATTCTAACAAAACCTATTTATAAGCTACATTCCATTTGTGACTTAAAGAATTTGTTAAGACATAGATGTTTGGTCTATTTATATTAAGTGATGTTTTAGAACGTATAATTAATATAGAAAAGAGATAAACATTTTTCTTCCTCTTCTCTATTAATTTAAAATTCGACATATTTTGTTTTTGGGTTCTCTATCCATACAACACCATCGCTCTTGATTTAAATATTTTTTTCAAGTGATTATTTAATACAAATAACTAAAAACTCATTTCTAGTAAGATGGAGGGACTAAGCGCATAAAACACCAACAACAAAGGTATCAAATTTTCTTAAGGCATAAACCATAGATGACGCTGATAGGTGCAAAGAGAGACGTGTGAAAACCATGGATTTGACATAAAGTAGCAAAGAGAATCATGAACAAAGTAACAAATCTAAACTTTCAATATTAAAAGCTCTCTTACCGGTTGTCTTCACGAATCAATTCTTCAAGGAATCCAAAGCTTATATAACAAAGAAAATTTTACTTCCAAAATCCCACATCACAATAAAGGAAATGAACAATTTAAGTGCTCTGAGTTGACAACCATCACTCATAAAATGACATAACTGGTGTGGAAAGAGAAATAGGGTTGCAGAAAGAGGAAAGTAGAAGGAAAGAAAAAGAGTTTTTATAAAAATACTTTCAAAATTATATTAGATAGGGAAGTACTGAAAAATAAACTAAACTTTTACTCAAGAAACACAAATAAATTTTAAATTATGTTTTACAATAACGATATTAAAATTAAAAATATAACATAATATTAAATAATTAATAATTTAATATTTTTTAAAAGTATATAATATATTATATTATAATTAATTTTAATTTGTGACATTTTTTACATTTTATGTTTAAATAATTTAACTTCTCACTAAAAAAAAAAATTGCATTTAACGGGATTATTTAGCGAAGGTTAATATAACCTTAGCAATGGATTAACTTAACTGAGGCTTTTAAAATTTTTGTTAAATTTCAAAGATATAGTGTTAAACCTCTACAAAATATTGTAGGTTTTCAAAACCTCCGTTAAATTACAAAGGTTTAACTTTAAACTTTGTTCCTGCAGAGAACAAACAAGATAAGTTAGACACGAGTGTCACCTTGCCTATGCAGTCCGCTATTTCCTCAGTTGGCCTCTTCCCGGTTGATACATGTATGCTTAGACCCAGGAGGGGTTACCTGCAGAAGGAACTCCGAAGCTCAAGTCAGCCAAAACTCTCCAAAAGTCAAATCTGGTGATTAATGGAGTAATGAATGCGTACCTTTAATTATTGGGGTCCACACGTATTTATAGAGTATTAATTATGTTTGGCCATGTTATGGGTTGGGCCCTAGTTTGGGCCGTAGGGGGGCCTGGGCCCTAGCCCAGGCCCTTAGTTCGATTATTGTGGACTCATTGAATATCACGGGGTTTTGATTTCGCTAAGTCTTTTGGAATGGTCTGATCCGGTTACTTCCCTAGTTGGCTTATGTCGTCCCGGTCCGTGTACTGTCCTAGGTTGGTCGTTCCCTTTTGCGACCTTTGTTATGAGTTCAGGCCGGTTTAGGTTTATGTCGGCCCGAGCCGTGTACCTTAGTTATTTCCGGCATATATGTGGGGATTGTTTGTTGTTACGAATGGGTGGCGGTGGATGTGCGGACACAACATTTGTTGTTTCGGTGGTCGCGTTTGCTGAGGTCTTGGTTGAACTGCACACATATTTTTGAAAAGGGTGTTCAAAGGGACATAGTTGCTCCAGAGCGGGTGACCGCTGTGGAATGTGTTTGTTACGGTCGAGAAGGATCAGCCGAAGAATTCTTATATATATATATA
>Ga0209589_1004367_pt1 | contig 24461 bp, 5 predicted proteins | sample CowpeawhiteBW_FD_187525 | JGI IMG/M metagenome (GOLD analysis project Ga0209589, IMG submission 187525) | Root nodule microbial communities of legume samples collected from California USA - Cow pea white BW (SPAdes) (version 2) | ecosystem: Host-associated > Plants > Roots > Nodule | place: USA...
GCATAATAATAATCACTGACTCATTCCGTACACTTAAAAGATTTTACGTGATATTCTAATAATCATAAAATATCATATATATATATATATATATATATATATATATATATATATATATTTATATTTGCAATTGCCTGTGGTTGAAGTAAATTCCCGTGAATGTGTCCTTGACTTCTTCTGTCGATTGTTTGCCCTATCATCTGTATTAATTTAAATTGTCAACAAACTAACAAACACAGAGTGACTTTACAAATTGTTTTCATCAAAGGTTAATGTAAAAAATGAAGATAAAATGTAGATCAAAGGTTAACAATGCGTAGGATTCATTTAGCTGAACCCACTATATAATAGGTTTAAACCATTTCATTCTTATTAACCCATATAATTAAGAAAAAAAAATATTATTCTATCACTACTGTAGGTAGTATCATATTTAATGCAATCTTAATAAAGAAAAAAAAAAGATTATTCTATCACAATTGTAGGTATTATAACCTTTAATGCAATCTTTCTTTTATATAATATATATCTTACTTTCATACATTAGTTGGTCTTATTTTATTTATTGGAAACTTGCATATATAATACTTTTCAGTTATTTTATAACAACTTATATTATAATTTAAATATTATATTGCTTCTTTTTTGGATATATTCTTCTCATCTTAACCTGCTTAGTTTGATTCTATGTTCACAATATCTCAGCTTAACTTGCTTAGTTTGATTCTATGTTCACATTCCGCAATTTTTTTTATATTAACAATCAAAATTCTAAATCCTAAACTCTAAAATAGATAATCATAATCATAATGTGTATATGCAAGAAATAGACTTGTGACTACTGGCACACTTTCCATCAATTTGCAAGTTTATGAAGATGTGCAGTTATGGTGGGGGGTTGAAATTAGATTGGCAGACAAGTCATAAGATAAGCTTGTTTATAGGAGTTGTGCACCTAAAGGTGAGTTTTTGACTCATTGAGTTGGCTTTTCATCTTATTATGTTCAATTTAAATTAGTTAAAATATATATTTGGTTTCTATTTTTCTTCATTTTTATCATTTTAGTCATAATATTGTTTATTTTCAATTAGGTTCTAATTTTTGTCAATTTTGTTTAATTTGATCTTTTATACTAATACAGTTTAAATAATTAATGGTAATGAATAGTGACGACGACATGTAACATCGTGGTTTTTTTTTTAAAAAAAAAAATCCACATGTCAATTTAGCATTATGTTGCGTGTCAAAGTTAATGTTTTCTATTCAATTTAATACTTATATTCATTATTTTTGTTCAATTTAATTTTAATTTTTTAAAATGGAGTAATTTTGTCCCTTTTCAAATTGAGACCAAATTTAATATTTATATAAATGTTGTAATGATGTTTTTTATTAAAATTCACATTTTTATTAAATATTTTGGTTTAGGGTTACAATTAGTTTAAAATTAGAATGAAAATGGTAAAAATGAGAACGAATTTTAAACTTTTAGATCTACGCTGTTAGATATCATCCTTAAAATTTTCATTCTAATTTTAAACTAATAGTAACCTTAAACAAAAAATATTTAATAAAAATGTAAATTTTAATAAAAATATAATTATAAGTTTTATATAAAAATTAAATGGTATCAATTTCGAGAGGAACAAATTACTTAATTTTAAACAAAATTGGGATTAAATTAGACAATCATAACGAATATAGAGACTAAATTGAATATAAAATATTGACTCTGACATATGACATACTACTGGATTGATATGTAGACACTTTTTTTAAAAGTTAAAAAAAAACCCACAAGTGACACGTGGTAGTCACTAGTCATTACTTTTAATTATTAAACAAAATTAGCAAAAAAGAACTAAATTGAACAAAATTGACGAAATTTGGGATCTAATTGAACAAAAAAACAATATTAGGACTAAAATGACAAAATTTAACAAAAATAGGAACCAAATTAGTATTTTAACCATTCAAATTTTATTGTGATTTGAAGGAAAGTATACTCCAACAAGAGGAACAAATTAAACATATTTTTCGGCACATCTAGTTGGAACACTACTAGAAATTCTCATATTACATGGGATTTTCTTGCAAATTTGTTAAAAAAATTGTAAGAAAAGATTTTTTTCTGCTATTTTTTCTAAGAATTTTAATTGGCAGGTAATTCCTTCGTGGGTAATTATTTGCTACAAAATTATAAAATTTGCAAATATTTCCTACAAAATTTGTTACAAAAAGTGTTTTATAAAAAATATTTTGAAGAAAATTGGTAGCAATTTTTTTTCACAACAAAATTTGTAAGTATTTCCTACGAAAAAAATTTCAAAACAAAATTGGTATGAAATATGAGTTTTTTTTAGTAATGAAAAATCTTATGTCAGGCCCTTCTGATCTTCCTAACAATGGAGATGATGTAGTGAACCGTTCTAGTGATAGTACCTGTAACATCCAGCCCAGATATTACGGATTTTAAATAAAATAGAATAAAATAATATTAAAACCTCATTTAATATAACTGTAATTTCCCAAAACGCGGGAAATTTAAAACTTTCATTCATCATAGAATAAACTTTAAAACCATAATTATAAGCTTCATAGCAATCATCAAAGTCTAGTAATATAAAATATTACAAGTTATTTAAAAACATAAAACATAAAACTCAGAAAACTCTTTTCTCCCATACTAGCCCCGCTCTGACTCTATGCCTCATCAAATCCACCTGCAACATCATCTGCTCCTGTGTACTGCGTACACGATCGCCAAACACAAGCAGATAGGGTGAGCTAACAATTAAATAATCATATATATATATATAACATATATATACATACAAACACACCAAAGGAATCCCATCCTTTGATTCCATATCACATGGCATCCACCATGTTACCCGTGTTCTACGTTTTCTGATGAGTACCTCAAGATGTCTTGCTGCCACACCTACCAGCAACAACTAGTAGAGCATGTGCGGGAAACCATGCTACGAACCACACTTTGTAATGCCAGGTGGAGTTCCCAATACAAATAACATTCGTAACGTCCCAAGACTACCAAACTCGTTGGTCTCATACCAAGGAGGGCAATCTATCTGGACCCGTCGTATGTGGCACAACACGCACACTCACACTGGCAACACTCGCCAACCCGAGCCACAACTCAAGAGTTCCTAATGTTCATCGTCATCCCGAGCCACAACTCAAGAGATACCATTCTGAGCCACAACTCAAGGAATGCCACGTGCTTAACCCCTATCCTGAGCCACAACTCAAGGGATACGTTCTGAGTCACAACTCAAGGAACCCAGCAAGCCAACCTTCGAGGTATCACCAAAGCTTTGTAGATCACGCACATCCAAAGCAAAAAAAGCTTATGCCTTTGCATCATCGCCTGGCGCTGCTCCAGAGTCGCCATGCGAAACTCGCTTCCAGACCGCTTGGCGGGGGATACGTGCCGTCAGGCGCCAAGCGCTTCTAATGCTACTGTTTCTGCAAGTATCACCTGGTGGGACAACCCTTACCGCCAAGCACCACCATAACTACAAATTCTAATATTACATGGGAATTTTCTTGCAAATTTGTTAAAAACATTTGCAAGAAAAGACTTTTTCCTGCTATTTTTTCTAAGAATTTTAATTGGCAGGTAATTCCTTCGTGGGTAATTATTTCCTACAAAATTATAAAATTCGCAAGTATTTCCTACAAAATTTGTTGCGAAAAGTGTTTTATACAAAATATTTTGCAAAAATATTGGCAGCAATTTCCTGCAAATTTTTTTTTCATAACAAAATTTATAAGTATTTCTTACAAAAAAATTTTCAAAACAAAATTGGCAAGAAATATTGATTTTTTTAGTAGTGCACACACTTCAATATTCTACTGGTTTTGTAGCTATCGCCTGACGGTCAAAGACCACTGCCAAGCACTACACCAGTACTTGCGTAATACTGATTTTTAAGCACCCAGAACAAAGTAAAATCAATCATACTCTTATAATTATGCATATCCACAATCAAGAATATAGGTTTCCAGAAATCAACATGACTCTCATGCACAATCTCAATTTCGATGGCTTCATCATACGCGTACACTAGTGTCACCATATATCATATGCATCAATTCACACATATTCATATATATATATATATATATATATATTCCACCCTTTATATCCATGCTAGCATTCGATTTCAACTTATGAATAATGTATGCTCAAACAAATATAAAGCAGCAACACTCTGACAACTTAAGTACATGATCTTATGCAACAATGCAAATTAATATAGCATTATTGTCTCTCCTATGCAACAAGTTAATTTATATTGACACACATGCATTCACTAATAAATCAATTCTCAACATGTGACTAAACTAAAGGAACATTCAAATTCATAGAGACTTACAACATAACCCAATCATGCTTCATTAGAAATTACTTGAAATTGTCAAGAGCTTATTCATGCATTTTAAAGACTTCAAAACCAACAATACTGAAAAACATATATCTCTAGCTAGTAACCTCCAAATCAAATCTCTACCGTTCAAAGTGAAGAAATACATGTTATGGACCACCTGTCAAAATTTCACCTAAATCTGACGGTTAACGAACTGGGAAATGCAGTTTTATGAAAACTGCGCAAACTAGAAAAATTTGTAGCACCTAGCGCCCAGAAATCAAGAGCTTGGCGCCTGGCGGTATAAAACCCGTGCCCGACGGTTCCTGCTGCGCAAAAAGTACAAAAAATAGTATTTTTGCACAGTGTTCGCGTTGCCTGGCAGAGTCACCCTTGCCACCAGGCGGTTCATCACAAAAAACCCAGAAAATAACACATAATTCATGCATCGCCTGGCGGACATTTAATGCCACCTGGCAGTTTCTGGAAAAATTCCAGAAACGTGAAAACAACGAAGGTTTTGATCATACCAAGGCACCACATGCACGCATTATACTACACAAACATCATAAAATAGTTATACACATAAAAGAGTTCTCCTAACCTAGATTCCTTGCTCTAAAAGTGTGTAAATCTTTGAGTTCTTGATCCTAATTGACCTTAGCTTGTGATTCCTCCTTCAAGACTCCTTCTCACTCTCTCTTTTCTCTCCTTGCACGCACTCAACACACTCTCCATAGTACTCACTCTTTGGTAGCTTTAGAAAACCCTTTCTCCTCTCTCACAATGCTCTTAATTCATTTGATTAAGCACCATAAATTCTAAAAAGAAAATGACATTAAACTTGGAGTTTAATTGCCATTCAAGGTTCATAAGTAGCTGTTTTTCCAACCCCTTTTGGCTGCTAGGGTTTCCTTGCCCTTTCCCATTAACGCCAAAAGAAATTTTGGCAAAAAAAAAGTTTAATTTGGATCTACCAAGGTTCAAACCCACAACCATGTCACTGTCAAATCAATGCAGAACCATTCAACCAATTCATGTTTCATGATTATTCTTATAATTCTAAGATTATATTATCACTCAACTTGTTCAAGCATTTTATTAAAAATAATCAATTAATTAACACATAAATGGCATACATGGGACTTGAACAAGTCCTCTCACACAACCAAGTACTTTCAACCATTTAAGCTAGTACTTTTCCACATCATATATGTCAATATTAAAATGTCATAAAGGCTCTCATTGACCGCATTTATTAATTAATTATTTACTTAATTATTTAAATTTCTCGGGTCTTACAGTGCTCTACATGAATACTAATGGTGTTTAATGTATATTGATGTTAAAACTTGAATATGTAATTTATAATTAATTTCATTTTTTGTTTTATGTTGAATTATGTATTATAATACTTTTTACTACATTACATATTAGACCTTTTTGTTATTTAACATAATTAAATATGCAACAATTATAAGCAAGTTAGGAAATTAAATATAAGTAGGTTCATTTAGCAATCGATTTCAACACCAATTTAGCCACTATTTCAACCACCGATTTAGCCCCGTTTCAACCTCCGAAAACGAATATTTTGGTGACTGTTTAGTGATCAATTTGGAAACTGGTGGCTATCTGTTTTGGGATTAGGATTTTTGCCATCATTTATATTTGGTGGCTAATTTGATTAGTAGGGGTGTTTGCAATTTAAAAGCTACAGCTATTAATTAAAAAAAAATTCATAGATACAAGTTATTTAAATTAAAACTTCTACATTTTGATTATCACATATCTTGTACCCTTTCTTACTCAAATAAAATAAAGAATTTTTAATTAACAATTTATATCTAGAATTAGACTGTATATGTAAATTTATCTTTTGTTGTTAGTGGGAAAGTTGAACTCACAATCTCTTTCAAACCCATCAAACCAACTTTCTAATTCTTAAGAGTCAATGGAGGGAGTTAAACCCACAACCTCTTCCACATTCTCTTTCAACTCTACCACAAAATCAACCTTATATCTATAAAGGAATAACTTGTTTCTGATTCGTTTTGGATTACATTCAATTTTTTTTCCAACTTAATAGTATTTTACTAAATAATATATTTGATTATAAGCAAATATTTTTTATATAATTTATGACTTATAATTTTTTTAAAAATTATTTCTAATAATAGCTAATCTCAACTTAAAAGTTAAAAATTAAGTATTTGTAATACCAAGTCACTCTTAACACTTTTAACATTAACAAATTACTCTTGAAAAATGGACTTTAAGTTAAATCAAACTTACAAAACTAGTTTATAAGATGAGATTTGCACCCACTTATATACTATAAATTTACATTATATATAATCAATGTGAGATTTTCAACATACTTCGTCACGTGAAGACATGTGCATCTCATATGTGAGGCTAAACATTAATGGTGGTCTGATAATATTCCGATAGCGAGTGACAAGATAGACTTAACAAACAACAAATATTGCTAAGATAAACTTCAAATGTCTCAAATAAAATATTGATAAATAAACTTTAAGTTTAAGTCAACCTCACAAAATCGACTTATAGAGTAGAGTTTACATCCACTTATATATTGTAAATCTATCTCCTATATCTCTAATTAGTGTGGGATCTCCAACACTAACTTTGTTCATAAAAAAATAAGAATTAAAGTTGAATGTTTTAAACTTATTCTACCCACCGTGTATAAATAAGTATTGTGTTCACTTTTTTTTTATCTTCGAAAAGTCATTTATGTATAACAATGGAAATTATAGCCATGATGGTAGACAATTTACCTTTTCTAAATGAGATAAAACTTTGGTTTTGACACATTGTCCTTTATCAAAACGAAACAAATTTTCACATGTTTGAATGTTTAAGGAAAGTTTATAAATTTTTTATTTCGGTAGAAATTTCATCTTAATAGAGTTATGATTTTCTACAAATTGTCTCTAATGCTGGCAAAATGTATTTTTGGATAGAAGATCAAGATAGTTTGAACAAATTTTGTATTAGAATAAGTATTTAGTTCCTTATTATTCATTCAAATCTTTCCTTTCAAATAATGATTGCACGATACCTTACTGATTTAAATTAAGACATTCTAGTAATCGAATTGGACCTTGGTCATATGATTTTGTTGGCTAATAGACATGCTTTCTCTAGGTAAGGATAGTTAATTACATCTAAATGAGATGTTAATTTTTAGATATTTGAAATGTATACGTAGGAGATTGATTACATACATAGTTTAAGCATATGAATTTCTTTTGGCATTTTTCAAGATGTGATATACTATATTATAGTTTGATGATCGATTTTATAAGACACATTAAAAAATGAAAGAAAGAAAAAATTATTTAAACTATTTTAGATTTCAATTTTTAAGCAATGTTGAACGATCGAGGATAGGAATAATAAACAATACTGAATACAATGATGTTTTTTTTTTTTGAGATATAACCTGTTATCGATGATGAGTGGACAAAAGCTAATGATGATCTCTCGAGGTTAAAGAAGAGACCCTTTAGGCACAACATTAGGACAACAAAGCTTTTGGAGTTTAAATCTCTATTGTTCCTATTTACATTTCCTACATGGCACATTAGAGATTATTTAGTAAATTTTCATATTAAGTATTTCAATCATAGAACTCTAGACCATGTAAATTATCTATTAATTTGTGATTTTGAAATTATTATAATTACATTTAATAAAACTTTTACTTGTTAGTTATAGTGACAAATTGAGAATGAATAAAGGAAAATTCAAATTATATATATTTCTTAAGTTTCACACTACAAGAAAAATTAAAATTTTTCATGGTCAAAATTTGTAAAAAACACTCAAAATAATTTGTTAGTAATAATATTTTTTCCATAAATTTTCCATCAATTTGTGGATAAAATGCTTATAGAAAACGTTTCCTACGAATTTTTACTTTTATTAGATAACTTACGACAAATATATTGTTGGGAGAGTTCACATTTTTATGGTCAAAATTTTCCACTGATTTTTGGTAGAAAAAATAGTACAACCTTTTTAAAAGATTTTCCCATGGATTTTGCCTCATGAAATCTCAAACACATTTAACACAAACAAAAAGTTGTTGAAGATATACAATTTTAAAAAAAATTAAATTATTGAATATTAATTTTACTACATACTATTATCAAATTTATGCATTAAGAAAACATTTAAATAACCAATTTATCGTAAAATAACTTTTTTTTTGTATTTCAAATTATCCAATTAATTTTTTTAGAATTAAATCACATTTAGAAATTTTAAGAAGATAATTTAAAATATAAATCTATCAAATATTTACAAAGTTATAAACAAAAGGATACATTTATCATAATTAATAATTTAACAAGTTTAATCAAGATGTCCAATTATTACACTGACAGATAATCATAAAAATTTAAATTTGAACATAACAAAAAATAAATTTGAAATATTTAATAGTATATTTTATTATCTAATACAATTATTTTATAAAATTATCCAAATATTATTTTAAATCGGTAATTGTCTTTTTCTAACAAAATTAGCATTTGTAAAGCAGTGAACCAAAACTTATGTGAATTACCAAAATGTTTGAAGTGCTTGTGGTAGTATATGGATTGGTATCGCAGAATGTTTTGTTCTTAAAACTCACTAAAATTTCCATCCATGAATAAATTGATTATATCACTATCTTTGCCAATTGAAATTAACATTTGAACAAATTAACTTTTCACTTAGAGACACTATCACTAACTGATCCTATTATATTTTTACCTTAATAGTGAAATGATGATAGCTAAAAAGTGTTCTAAAGATGTGATTACTGAAAAGACATAACTCTTGTTAATCGTGAACAAGAAACATTATTTGAGTGAAAAATGGATTTCCTACCCTTAAAGTTTTGAAAATGAAAAATCAAAATCGTTTCAAACTAGTCATATTTTAAGACTGATAGACAATTTGCAAAGACCCAAAGTGATGTAGATGGGAGTGTAGTTACAAGTCTTGGACTAGTTGGGTTTGGTGGATTGCTAAGAGACCAATTGGGGCCTTTTAAATATACTTTTTGGCAGTGTATCATTTCAAATATAATCCATGCCAAAAGTTCATTTTTGTTTTAGTTTTTGAAAATTTTAAATTGTCACTGTATTTTTAATTTCATCCCTATTTAAAAAAATTAACTTTTTTTTCTCTGTCTTTTTACCAAAAGACCATGAGTTATTTTCCCCAACTAAAGCTCTGATATAAATACCTTTCGCGTGAAAATTGTAGAAGATGGCAAATGCGATTGAACATTCTGTACAAACATAAAAAAAAGTAAAATGTTTGAAAAAACAAAATCATTGTTAATGCTGATTCGTTTACCAATAATCTTTACAAGAGCATTCGCCATGCTTAAAATGATGAAACCTGTTTCTGTCTCTGACAATAATTTCCCTGTTATAAATTTTGGATATCATCTTTGCTACATTGTGGCAATCCCAGCAAATCCTGAGGTTCATAACAACCCTAACGGGAACACCCTTCAAACTAATTAACCCAAAAGCAATGGCTATCTTCTCACTATGTTTACTCAAAGCATCCTCCTTCTCCTCTTCTTCTATATCAAAAAGAACAGGGTTAGTGTCAGCCACATACCCTGCTAGTCTTAAACACCTAGAGATTTCTTCCAGCTTCAATTCAATCTCACCATATCTTGGGTGAGATTTGTCCCCAACAATGAACTCATGAACTTCACCATCAACTTCTATGACACTACAACCAGGGAGCTTCCTCACACCCTTAGCTTTCATAGTCTGCCTCAAACTACTCACCCTTTCCCAATTCTTATACTCAGCATGTATATTTGACAAAAGCACATAAGCACCATCGTTTTTGTCTTCTTGTTCCACTATCTTTTTCAGAGCAAGCTCACCCAGTTCCTTGTTTTTACACACTCTACAAGCATGAAGCAAAGCACTCCATGCACCAACATGAGGCTTCATAGGCATGCTATTGATGAAGTTCAAAGCTTCCTCGACGCGCCCTGCTCTACCATAGATATCAACCATCAGGCCATAATGCTCAAGCTGGGGGTCAATTCCATAAACACTCCTCATTGCGTCAAAATGCTTTCGACCTTCCTCCACCATCCCAACCACACTGCACCCTTTCAAGACAGAAATGAAGGTCACTCCATTTGGCTGAACTCCCTCTCGTTTCATAGTATAAAAAAGATCTAAACTCTCCTCACCAAGACCATTCATGGCCAACCCACCTATTGCACTACTCCAAGTGTAAACATTCCTCTCCTTCATTCCCCAAAAAACCTCCATTGCCTTATCAATGTTCCCACATTTTGCATACATGTCAACAAGTGCAGTTCCCAGAGTTACTGTCATTCCAACCTTATACCTCCCCACATATGCATGCACCCATCTCCCCTGATCCAATGCACCCAATTGGGTACATGCAAACAAAACCAAAACCATTGACACCTCATTAAGTTTCACACCCTCCAATTGCATCAAACGAAACATATCCAACGCCTCTCTGGGCCTTCCACTCTGCGCATACCCCGCAATCATCGCGTTCCACGCAACATAATCTCTCTCAGGCATTTCATCAAACAACTTTCTCGCAAAGTCTACGTCACCACACTTGGCACAAGCATGCAACATGGCGGTTTGAGAAACCAAGTCCGGCTCAGTGACCCCTTCAAACACACCGTAACACGAACTGAGACAACCCAGTTCAGCGTACATGAAAACCAACCCGGTTTGCACATGTGGGTCGTGCTCAAAACCATGCTTTATGACTGCAGCGTGAACGCACAGGCCTGTCACGTGCAGGTGGAGTTGGGCGCACGTGCGGACCAGGAAGGTGAAGGTGTAGTTGTCAGGGGAGAGGGTATTAGAGTGAAGAATGTAGGTGTAAAAATGGAAGCTTTTGGAGGGAGTGGAGCTTTTGGAGTAGGCTCTGATCATGGAGTTGAGAGTGAAGAGTGTGGGGTGGGTTTGTTGGGAATGGAAAATCTTGTTGGCATATTGAAGAAGATTGGTTGTGTTGTGAAGGGCTATGGTGGCAACAAATTGGCCATGGAAATGGGGATTTTTTAGGGTACCCTTAACCACCAACTGAGCATGTATTTGCTTCACCTCTTTCAATGTGGTGCATGAAATTAGCAGTGAAATCGTGGGGTGCTTCGCGATCCTTTTCAAACCCTTCATCTTGATTTGCTGCATCAACTACAAAATGCTCACACTCCAACTAATCTAAATATTGTCGTTATTTTATTAATGGGTAATGATACACAATTTTTAAAGACATGATAAACTTTTTTCTCTCTAAATTTAAATGTGGTGTAGATGATTATTTTAGGTGAACTCCCATTGCTATTTCATGTATTGTTCTTATTGGAGGAGGGTATGGGATTTACAATAAATAAATAATATTCTTTTGTATGGTTTGCGAGGGTTTGTTCAATAAGCCAGTTATGAAATATAATATTTTTATATTGTTCGAAGAGTAATAAGTTAGATTATTTTAAACAAAATGTCATTAACATGATTATATTCAGGGTGGAATTTGGAGAAAATATTCCGGTGTTAAATTAGATTTTTTATATATAATTTTTTTAATTAAAAACAATATTTTCTTTACTTAAACTATGTAATTCAAATTTTTTAATTTTTAATTTTTCTAATTTATTGAATTCACAATAAATGAGTATTCTAATTTTTATTTTAATTTAAAAATATTCATTTCATTATATGAAGTTGAAAATACAAAATATCAACATTTTATAATGTTGATTTATTCTAATTTAATAAAATATAATTAAGGTTCATACTAATTTCATACAAAAAAAAAATCCTAAAATCATAGTTGGGGTTCATACTATTTTGGAGAAACTTAATTTGGGAGAAATATCGTAATGGAAGAATAATAAATGTAACATACATAAATCATACTAAGATACTTATTCATGAGATCGTGTGAGTATGCATTATTTGTTATCTTTGTTCTCCAATTTCTTTTTCCTAATCTGTTTTTCTTTTATTTCACACTTTTTTTTATGACTTGTTGTAAAAAAACCTTATAACCAGATATAAAACCTTAATCTCTTTAATCTAGTTATTAATTCATCAAATTAATTTTTATTTTACTTTTTAAACAATAAAAATATAATATATATATATATATATAATATAATAATATAAATTGTAAATATAATAATATAATATAAATAATATAATAATATAAATTTTAAATATATATATATATATATAAAATTAAATTAAAAGCTTGGGGAGCCGTGGCTCCCCTTAGTCCAAACAAGGTCCGCCAATGATTAGATTATACACTAAACAACTTATCCAAAATTAAATTTTTATATTGTTGTAATTAGCTCTTATGAAAGTGAAAATATTTTTCTTTAATGCTATGTTCGTTTTTTATTTATATGTTGTGTGAACGGATGGTTATACAAGCGATGGTGGTGTTCGTTTCAACCGATTAAGATGGATTTGTGATGACGGATTCACAAGATGTTAAAAATAAATTATTCTCGCTTTCAGTGACTAACCTATGTGTACACAAGGATTGGTAAATAATTCGTTATCTGATGGGAACAAGGATGAGACAAAAATTTGATACTCGTTGGGTTTAAATATGCATATGGGATGAATTTACTCTATCGGGATGGATATGAGATAGCAAAACCCGTCTCCGCCCACTTTTGTTGCCATCCCTAGACTTAGCAAAACAAAAAGAGTTCTTCAAATGAAACAAAAATTAATAATAGAAGATTATTTTTTATATTACCTAGTAAATGAAATGTTTATACTATTAAAACATAAATGAAAGGCTCGAGAGAAAAAAATGCGGGACAGACTGAAATTTGTATGCCTGTTAACCTGCTAAAGCCCGACCCACATAAGTTGCAGCTCGCGGAGACCTAGAGCGAGGTAGGGTGGGCCAGTCCGTCAACTCGTTTTATATAGGTTTAATCCCTCGAAACGTCATCGTTTAAGTTGTCCTAATTGGGTCATATTTTTTAAAAATTTGTTCCAATTTGGTTCTTTCTGTTACGGCATCACTAGCGTCATTAATTGTGTGTCACATGTCAGCTCTCGTAGTGTATTTTTTTACTCTTAACTTTTTTTTTAACTTTTTTTTCTTAAGAAAACAACTCTCATATGTCAAATTAAGGTTTTGTCACGTTTCAGCTTGTGATTTTTTTTTTTAAAAAATCAATATATTTTTTTAATTCTTAACTTTTTTAATTAAAAAAACTTGTCACGTGTCAAATAGTGATCCTGCCACGTGTCAATTGTTTATGTGTAAAATCTCAATTTGGTCATGTATTTGTCATTTTTTTATCAATTTAGTCTTAATTTCTTTTTAAACTAGAGTAATTTCATCCCTTCCAATTTGAGACCAAGTTTAACTTTTATATAAATATTATAATGATATTTTTATTATAATAGATATTTTTAAACAAATTAAATTTATTTAAATTTAAATTTTGCATTGAACTTTATTTAAAATTTGTTTTAATAATTTATAGACAACTTTATAAATTCAAATGTAAAATTCTAAAACAGGTTTATAACAATTACAAAATTCAAATGTAAAATTTAAATATTTGTAATGGTTATAAAATTGTTCAAAAATTTTACATTTGAATTTATAAAGTTGTCTAAAAATTGTTAAAACAAATTTTAAATAAAATTTAATGCAAAAATTAAATTTAAATAAACTTAATTCGGTTAAAAATATCTATTATAATAAAAATATCATTATAATATTTATATAAAAATTAAACTTCTCAATTTGGAAAGGGTGAAATTACTCCAATTTAAACAAAAATTATGACTAATTTGAGACAAAATAATAAATACATGCACCAAATTAAGATTTTTCACATAAACAATTGACATGAGACAGGATCATAATTTGACACGTGACATTTTTTTTTAAATTAGTTAAAAAAATTAAAAACTTAAAAAAAATTAAAAAGTTTAAAAAAATCACAAACTGACACATGACAAAATCCTAATTTGACATGTGGTGTAAGGCCTGTTTATTTTCCTGCCTTATTTTAAAGGTTGCCCCAAAGCTAGTTGGGCCTAGGGCTGGCCCAAAAAGGAAACCAAACCCTTAGTCTGCCCTAATATAATCCATTCACTTCACTCTGCAGAAAACACAATCGTCATGTTCCCTACCCAAAGCTCTGCTAGGGTTTAACCCTAATCTCAATCCAGTGAGCTCAGTTCATCTTCTTGATTCATGTAAGTACTCTACGACTCATACATCCCTTTTCCGTTCGTATGTTCATTTTTCTAGCTAGGGTTTCGTTGTGAGCTTGTGTTAAGACTTGTTCCGCTTTTCTTTTCTAGCTCGTTCATCTGTTCCTGGAACTGTTGTGTCCCGTGTTGGAGTTGAACTCTCTTTCTAGCTAGTTCCAGGTAAGGGAAGCTAGGACTCATTATTTTATTCGATTTTTTGGGGTTTTGGTTCTGTTCACTGTTTGGAAATGCTTGGTTACTGTTATAATGGAGTGGAAAACTATTTAAACCTTGTTTGACTCGAATACCTGACTGTGCCCACGCGAATAGTGGAGGGTTCTGGTCTTCTCACCCAAGCAAGCCTGTCTCGCCTAGGCGAGAATAGTAGGAACTCGCCCATTTTTCTACTCGAGCACTCGCCCAGGCGAGGGGTTGTGTTTTTGAGCGACGAATTGTCTCGCTCAAGCGAGACAGCCTTGCCTAAGCGAGAGCTCGTGAAACTTTCATGGACACTGTCGCAGTCTCGCCTAAGCGAGAGTCTGCAGCTTGAGCGAGAGCACTCCTCTCGCCTGAGCGAGGGCTCCCAGCTTGAGCGACACCTAGCTTGGGTTCTTGTTGTGCTTCGTTTCATGAATGTTGTTGGTTGTTTGATTGGTTGATTCACTGATTTATTATATAAAAGGGAGTGGATATGCATGTACTATGTATGTTATGGGTGGGAACTAATGAGTTGGTAATGAGCTTGGCATGAGATATGATTGATGGTTGGTTATTTATACTAAATGACATGTTAATGGTATGCATAGGAACTTCATGATTGGTTGATAAGGTATGAGTAAGGTTTGAGTAGGACGTAATCCCATGACCCTTGTAGTGGGGGCTCGTGGTGGTGTCTCATCATATGGACATAATTTCGTGGGCCCTCCTAGGGGGGAGTCCATGTTGGTGCCTCATCTATTGGACTTAATTCCATGAACCTCGAGGTGAGAGTTCATGGTGGTGCCTCAACGACAGGACGTAATTCCACGAAGGTAATGTGGTGGTGCCTCAAGGCCAGGACGTAATTCCACGAAGGCCAAGTGGTGGTGCCTCATGTAACGATGTAATTTCGCGAAGGCCTCGTGGTGATGCCTCACTGCTAGGACATAATTCCACTGTCTCGTGGTGGTGCCTCATTATGCGTATCCGGATAATCTAATCTTGGAGTTTGAAATGGTTTGGTACCTCATGTGTGGTTTCTCGTTATTTATGCTTGACTATGTGATTGAATGTTGAGTGTTATGATGTAAGAATCTTGTGCACTAGCTTACCTTTTTCGCTTGTTTGTATGATTGTGTGTGGTTTTCCTCCCTTGCGATGATCATCAATGTTATTGATATGAGCAGATGTGAGAACCCTTGACAGTGGTAACGATAATAGGGATGTTGCAGCTTGATGGTTATGGACGGGTATTGGGCTCACTATGGAGCCCATCGCTGAAGGAACTTTCATTAGTTATGATTCTCTTGTCTGTACAAGACCTAGTATTACTTTTTCACCAGTGCACTTTGTTTTAGGTCGTGTGGGGCCTCTTTTTATGTAAAATGGGTATGTTTGGTGTACTGTGCCTTCATACTCCAAACTCCGTAGTCTCTGAATATTCATGTATATGACGTTTTATTAATTTGAAGTTATCCAGTTTTTGGGACGTTACATGTGATAGTTTTTTTTTAAAAAAAAAAGAGTAAGAACTAAAAAAAATTAGAAAAACCACGAACTAATTACATGTGACACACTGATAACGTCATCAATGATGCCCTAACAGAAAATCTAATGACCAAATTGAGATTTTAGGATAAAAACGAAGACATTGCACGATATTAAACATTCTCTATAAGAAAAGACTATATGATTAAGTAAAACATAATAAATCTTATTGCATAAATTATATTTCTTTTATGTATGTTAACGACAGAAAATATATTCTTTGATGTAATATTGTTTTGGATTCAATAAAATAATTGTAGAAGTTACTTGTTTTAAAAAATAAAACTCAAATGTATTTCTTCATTGGTAATATATATATATATATATATATATATATATATATATATATATATATATATATATATCATGTTTCTTCTTTTTAATCATATAGTATTTTCAATCACAAATTTTAAACGTTGTCAATTTTATTTCAGTCTCAATTCTACAATTCTATAAACAAAAAGAGAGAATAATATTAATTGAAGGAAATTCCCAATCATGTAAACCATTCAAATCGTGCACTCAAACTGTTCCATAGTTTCAAGCTCAACCAAACTCAACGTCACACTGTTTGATAATGTAATCTCATTTGATTCTGACAAACTCTGCTTACCGATATAATCATTAAAAAAATAGGTTAAATCATTTCTGAGGTTTTCATTTTTGTAACGAGATCTTAAGTAGATTTCATTTTTTTTTATTCGACTCAATTGGGTCTTTATTTTAGAAAATTCGTTGCAATTTGATCCTTTCTGTTAGTAGTATAATAATGGTGTTAATTATGTGCCAAATGTTAGCATGTTATTTTTTTTTTAATTTTTTAATTTAAAAAAATTGTCACGTGTCAATCTGACATTGTGTCACGTAGTTAAGACACTGTGATGCGCAGTGACAATGCCACGGGTCACTATTGGATGTAAAAAGTCTCAATCTAGTATTGTATTTGTTATTTAGTCTCAATTTTTTAAAACTGAATCAATTTCATCCTTATATCAAATTTAATTTTTATATAAATTTTACAATGATATTTTTATTATAATTGTTATTTTTAACAAAATTAAGTTTATTTAAATGTATAGTTTGCATTGAATTTTATTTAAATTTTGTTTTAAATATTTATATATCTATAATTTATAGATAAATGTTATAGAGTTGTTTTAAAAATAAAAACTTTATAAATTCAAATATAAAATTTTAAAAAAAATTTATAACAATTTAAAATAAATATATTTATTTAAAATTTTACAATTCAATTTATAAAGTTGTTATTTTTATATATTGATTTTATAAAATTTATAAAAATTAAAAAAAATCACGTGCTGACCCGTGACATATAATTAACACCGTACGATAGTGTACTAGTAATGGAAATAACCTAATAACAATGAATTTTTCAAAATAAGGATCCAATTGAATCAAATAAAAAGGAAGAGACCTACTTGAGATCTCGTTAAAAAAATGAAGATTTCTGAAATGATTTATCCTTAAAAAATATATATAGTAAATCACAAAAATCACAATTAAAAACTAAATACATATTACATAATGTTAGAATAACAGGTCAACCTTTCAGTCCTAAATCAAGCAGAATGCAGGATAAACCAATATATTCAGTCTCATTTACAAAATAGGACGGGTCAGTTCGACTCATTTGCATGCCTAAACATGATAAACTGACCTGATGTGTCATATATGAGAAGAGCGTACTCGCTCACTCCAATAGTACACCATCACCTGAGTGATATGATTTTCCGAAATTTTAATTCTTAAATGCTTGATCAATAATAACAACGGTTTGAATAACGATGATTATCATTAGTTGAGTGTCACTCAAGATTCAGGAAAAAAACTTAACAACATTAATTTAATAGAGTTAACAATCTAACCAAACGATTATAACCATCTTCACATGATTCAATCATCAATATAAACATATTTTTGCATTCAAAATGTCAAAGTTAAAATTTACTAAACCAAACCTTGATTTAATTCAAGACAGGTATATATCAAATTAACTTTAGGTCTTTCCAACCAAACCTTGATTTAATTCAACACAGGTATATAACTTTAGGTATTTCCAATAAATGGAGTGTCAACACCAATCCACAAAATTTCATCGCATTAAAACACACACGAAATAAACTTAATTAATTGAATAGACGTAGATTGTTAGCTCCTTTTATTTGAAGACAATTTAACTTCCAAAAAAACAATTACGATATCTAAAAACTTCTAAAGTAAATTGATAGAATTTCCGAAATTCTAACTTCTGCAAGCAACATCTATACTTAGATTACTAGTACATATTCTTCTATTCATTGCGGTAGAAAACTTCCACAAACTTAGAAAAGTGAGGAAACATATAGAATCAATGATAAGAAAAATAAGAATTTACCCTTCTTGATTTACTCATCACAACCTCTTCATTTATGTAATTTGATTGTGAAAAAGAAAATGACTGATCACAAAAGAACATTAAGAGAATGTAGAGTATTTAAAAGTTTATATTAATTTAAAATAATTGTTTTGAATCAATCTATTAATATTTTTTTTTAAATATCTAATTTTATATTTACTTTAATAATCTCTTAATCTAAATATCTAAATTCATTAAAATAAACCAATGAACACATGTTTAGAGAGATTGTTTGAAATTAACTAGTAGTGTTGAGAGTTTAAGATGCAACTACATAAATATTTATTTAGAGAGAAAACTTTATAATCCATGAGTGAAGCAAATTTCAATGGACCATAAAAGTTACTCATAATATTAAAGATAAAAAGTTAGCATGCAGGTGTAGATTTTTACGTTTCTGAGATATAGTTAACTCTGAAAGAATGATAAGAGAGTTGAATTTCATTTGTGTAAAAAAGTACGAAACTCTTAAAATCAGCATGAACTTACCAGTCCTGAAATCCACAGATTGATAAATGGTTTTGGTTTGTTCATGCATGTGCGGCACACTTTATTCTGTTGAACAAAAACTAGGAGACAGAACCAAGTGAACAATATACTTGCATTCATGTGTCTTGTCTCTTCATTCAACAATGACAGGTCCATGAATGCGTTTATTAATTATAATTCTACTTCCTTGGGCGCTTCAAATTATATTTCTATGCATCAAATTCATGTCTGCGTTTTCTTCATATATTGAAACCAATGGAACGCAACATTTTCAAATCTCTGCTACTTACGAGTACGCCAACTCTAACACCATGCAATATCTTAGGAATCTGTCGAGACCACAAACAAACCGAGTCGTACCATGCATCAAGACAAACACCCCAACTGTGATTATTCCAACAGATAAAGAAGGATTAAAGCGTTTCTCCAACTTTTTCATGGTACATTAATTATTCTTGACATTTCTCTTTCACCGCTAATTTTCTCTGTAAAGGGGAAAAAGGAGGATCTATTCTGTAAAGGAAAGGATCAACAAACTCAACCACACATACAATGCCACAGATTTCACCTCTTCAAATTACTGCTTACTATATTTTATATATACATATCTGACATTATGAATCTGTGCTGTTACCAGCGCCAATAATACGTCATTATCCTATACCTAATTTATGAAAATCTTAATAGATCCATTCATGTCAAAGGAATCTAATTCGTTAAGAATTCTTCAAAGCGATCGAATTTGCTTACGTGTTTGCATTATACTGGGTATTACGACTAGCTCTCACAAACTCTGCTATTTTTCTTAATTAATATGATAGATATGTGTAATTATTATAAATTGCTTTTGTAATTTGAAATATATATAATAATGCTATCCCCACAACATAATTAATTTGTTGTTTTCCGAGTTTATATCAGCATTAGAGATGTTTTTTCGTTATATTGTTTTTGTTTTCAAAATATATATATATATATATATATATATATATATATATATATATATATATATATATATATATATATATATATATATATATATATATATCCTCCGATCCTCTTTTAATAATTTACTTTCATTTATCTTCTTTGTATTAAATAAGAAACTATAATTAATCTTAAGAATATCAAAGTTATAAACATTTTTTTTGTATACAAGTATGACATGTCTAAGAAGTTCTAAGACAAAACACAATTATTGCTATACCATTTTGATAAACTAGTTAATTACTTCATTTATTATACCAAAAACTTGGATAAAGTTTTTAACTATTTTATTGTTTTCTAAAATATAAGTATTTTAATGTTATAGTATATATAAATAATTAATAAATACTCAATTACTATAATCTAGACAAAATATCCATAATTTTTAGCTAACTCAAGCAAGTCTAGTCGAGTATATCTTGAGCAGAGTCAAATTAGCTCCATCTCATATTGAATCGATTCGGATCTATCTTTAGTCGAGTCATGTCAAATCCACCTTTGGTTGAATCATGTTAGACGCATTTTTAGTTGAGTCATGTTAGGCTCATCTCTAGTTGAGTCGAGTCAAGTCAAGTTTAATCCACTTCAAATCGAGTCAAGTCAAGTCTGTCTCATACGAGTCAGGCCTCCTCTAGTTGAGTCATGTTAGGCCCATTTCAGAGTAAGTCGTGTCTAGCCCACCTAAAACCTAGTAGTCATAACCATTTTGGAGTAAGTATAGAGTTGTGTCCTTGTTAGGCTAAGTAGAATCAAACCACGAAAATTAAGTTGCTTAAGCTGATGTTGGGTTGAACCTAGTTAGACCTACATAAGACTGAGTTGATTTGACCTACCTTAGACCGAGTTAAGTCAGACCCACCTTTGGTTGAGTCAAGTAAAACAACCTTTGGTTGAGTTGTGTCAGGCCTACATCATACTAAGTTAAGTTAAGTTGACGTTCGATCGAGTTAAGTTACACCCACGACGAGTCAATTTGGATCATGCCATGCTAATCCAGATTGAGAAAAGGACAACCAAGTTCGAACCCATGTCAGATAATGTCATGCCTGGTTAAAGCCAAGTTGGTTTTGTTTGACCCAATTGAACTACTTGGGTTGGGCCTAACTTTCCTGTTAAGTTGCAAATAGTAAAACTTAAATAAGAACCAATTTATAACTAATACAAAAAATTTTGGGATGAACTTGCAATTTGAAATATTTTAAAGATTTTAAAGACTAGTACTATTATAAAAAATATTTAGGAGTTAATTAAAGTATTGTAGTGAGGTCAAACCCACTTTGACCCTGATCCTAATCCACTTTAAGAAGGGGGGTTTTGGGAGATAAAACTGTTTTCAACCAATCATTTGGTGGATAATAAAAAGAGAATTTATTTAGGAGTAAGTTGGGGTTGACCTATAAGTTATGATTCAAATTGACACCTCACACAATTATCTATCTTATTACGTGTATCATTATACTACTAAAAAAATCAAATTAGGTTATAAATTTTAATGTTGGCCAAATTAAAATGCTACTAGAACCGACTCTAACACAATACAAAATGTTAAAAAATGAAAAACATAAAATAATTTTTAAATGATTTAATTATTGATAGAGTCGAGTTAGTCAAGTATAGGCCGATGCTAATTATTTTTAATAACTAAATATTTATATTAATGTTGGATTATTATTGACTTAGTCAACCCTAATAGAGTCCACTTAGTGTTGGTCAGTGATAGAGTTGTTAAGTCGATTATGAGACGATGCTAACTATTTTTAACTTTCTTTTAGTAAGTAAACTTTTTATGTTGGTGTCGACATAATTTATGTTAATCTTTTCTTTTTTTACTATTTACAATTATTTAAGTTATTGTCAATTAATCTGACACAAATTTTATTTAACTTATTCTTTTTTTTTTAAATTAGCATCAATTAGGTCAACACTATTATAATCAGTGACGGATCTTGACCAAAATTTCTGGGGGAGCTAAAATAATATACTTAAAATTTATATATTTAATATTACTGTTACTAATGCAATAAAAATGAATATATAATTTAGTATAGCTATAACTATAAAAGAAATTACACATATCTAAAGATTATCTATCATTTTTTTTATATTCTAGAACTTATAACTACATTTTTCAGCTATTATTTTTCCAATATAAATAACCATATTATCTACAAAATATTCATTTTGCATTTTACTAACGTGCACATATCGATTCAAAAGTCATCACAAGCATCTCATTTCATTGTTATGCGATGAGTAATGATATTGTCCTTTTTGATCTTTACTTTTCTTTTATCAATTTAAAAAAAATGAATTTATTATTTTATTTTCATCAATATACCCATTTAAAAAACAAATTTAATACTAATTTTTTTATCATAATCTAATCAAACATTAAGAGACATAACTACTACAAAAAATTATGATAATCAAGTACACTTAAAAATTGTCTATAAAAAATCACATAATATATTACTTACTCTTCTATATTCATAAAAAATAAATAATATACAAAATGTCATAAGATAAAAAATAATGCTATATATTAAACAGCTATTTCATTACCAAGTGAGACAAGAGAAAGTTACCTTCTTTTTTCTTTAAAAATGAAAGAAAAGATTAAAAAATGAGGATAAAAATAATGAGTTTCTGTTTAACTTTTTTTTTCTTGAGTAATAAAAATAATTAGGTAAAAGTGAGAGATGAGTACAACATATGAAAAACTCAAAAGAGAGAAAATGAAAATTATCTTAATAATTTTTTTTTCTTTATTATATTTAATTTTATATTTTATTATTTATTAACATTAAATATTATACTTTAAAAAAAATACATAACTTAATTTTTATTAAATTTTTAATATATTATTACCTAACTTAAAAAGATAAACATCATTTAAAAAATTTAATAATATATATATAAATTAAAAAATTTTAAACATGTAATTTAAAAAAATTGAAAAAATAAAACAAAATTAAAAAATATTTGGGAGACCGTGGCCCGCCAGCTATAAAGAGCTCTGCCACTTATTATAATATATTTTCAATATTTACTTAAAAATAAACATCAATTTTATATGCTATGAATCCAAACACCTTCGTAAAAGCTAACACATTCAACTTGACTTTCATACTAGAATCCGACCTAAAATCAATGTTGATCATGGACTTTTTTAGTTGTCTCATTGGTCAACTCTAGTCTATATTTTTCTTATAGTATTAGGCCTTGAATAAAATGTGAGTTAAAATTGATCATTCTAAATTCTCAAGTTCATGTACCTAGTCACGTGCCTATCCACCATAAATTTATTGAATTTCAAATGAAATTTAATCTTCACATCAAAGTAATTAAAAAAATTAAAAAACTTAAAATGAGTATATACTTAACCAACTTCCTTTATCTTAGAGTTGTTTTTTCTCCAAGATAAAGAGATATCCTAGAATAGGAAAGAATCTAAACCTACTCTTAGTAACTTTGATAAGTTGAAAAACATAAAGTTGATATTAACAAAACATCATTTTTCCATCTTAAACATGTGATTTCATTGTAGCTATCATTTATCCATCATTTGTAATTTTTGGTACGGGCCAAAAATGAAACCGACCAACTAAGAATCCGGCCAATCTGGATCACCAACATGGATAAAAAAAATGCCTCACTTATTGAATGCTTTTTCCTACACTTACCTGCCTTTTTTATTTCATGCACCTCATTGTTTCTTTTGAAATATAATGGTGTGTGTAGTCCTCTAGATTCTTTTCTTTGGAAATACAAGAAGCCTAACTTTTCATATTGACAAGCTGCATCAATATCTATAGTATTTTTGATACGTGATAACACTAAATGTCTTTTCAAAGTTAATGTAGGAAAGAGTTTATATAAGACCCACTTTTATTGAGTGCCCTAATGTTAAGAGCTGCCACACTGTTGGGCCTAAAGGGCTGGCCCATAGGGTGTCAAGGCCCCTAAAGCAGCCAAGGTCCCTCAATTGCAAGTCATTCTGAAAAATCAGTGTCCTAACTCACCCATTTTCTCTCCACAGAACCTCTGCTAGGGTTTGGAGATCTACCCAAGTTCAAGTGAGCTCAACCTCCGTCTCCCGTTCACGTAAGTTAGTTCTCGAACCTAGCCTTTCTAAGTTG
>Ga0209589_1004373_pt1 | contig 24431 bp, 10 predicted proteins | sample CowpeawhiteBW_FD_187525 | JGI IMG/M metagenome (GOLD analysis project Ga0209589, IMG submission 187525) | Root nodule microbial communities of legume samples collected from California USA - Cow pea white BW (SPAdes) (version 2) | ecosystem: Host-associated > Plants > Roots > Nodule | place: USA...
TATATATATATATATATTATGATTTTTTTACAATTTTCAATACAAATACTTTTAAAGATGTATTATTACGATTTTTCAATAAATTCATTTTTTCTTCCTATTTGGCTCTTGCATGTGTAAGTCATTTTTATTCTTTCCTTTGTACTTAGAGTACTTAAAATAACTTGTAGTTTCTTATTTCCTATTTGTTTATATTTCTACTCATTTATATTCATTTCTATTTGGTTCTTAATACTATTTATGAGTAGTAAGAGCTGGGATTTATGTTTAAACTTTATGAATTGGATATGAACTTAAAGGTATGATAATATTTAAATTTTAAATTTCTTTGTAGTTATTATCTTGAAATATTTTTGAATTATTTAAGATTTTCATTTAAATTCGTAAATATTTTGGTTTATTTATCTAAAATGTAAGCATTTAAAATTTTTGGAGCTATTTAAATTTTAAAATCGGTTTTCTTACCGTTATTTGCCCTATTATTATATTTTTAATTGGTTGGTACATTGTCATGTTTCATGATTCTTTAAATTTTTTAAATTGCAGTTGAGATGGAAACTGTGCCAGTACAATTACATGCTTCTTGAGCCGTATATGGTTTTTTAAATATGGTTTGCCAAATATTTTTATGATTTGAAAATTTTTAATGTTTTATTACACACTATTCCCAAATTTGAACCTTTGATAAAACTAATTTACCTTTGTAAAGTTTTACAGTTTTCTTCGACATTGTTCCCAAATTGGTTTTTAACCTGATGTTTGCGAGTTTATGTATTTGTTAATACTAATTTACCTCTACTTATATGTATGTTGCATTTTTCACAAATTCCAATACGAGTACTTTTAAATATGTGTTTTTATACATTTTCTTAACCCCATTTCATTTCATGAACTGGTATTTTCTATTTATGATTTGTGATTTCAATGCTCAAAGAATTTATTTCAGCTTCCTATTTGGCTCTTGTGTTGAGGTAAGTTATTTCTATTATTTTCTACGTTCTTCAAGTACTTGATAAATGACTTTAATTTTCTTATTTCCTATTTGTTTATATTTCTACTCTTTTATATTCATTTTTATATGTTTTTTCAAGCTACCTATGAGTAGTAACAGTCGAGATTTGTGTGTCGGTAAAGTAAGAAAATTTGTGTTGCAAGATTTTGATGATGACAATTGCATGAAACTTTCAAGCAAATAATTAGAAAAAATTATTCTATTATATATTTGTTTAAAGTTTCTTGTAATAAGTTTTTGCTTGTGAATATTTATTATGTAGAAGTTAGCTTAGAAAATCAGCAGCTTGCACTTAATACTTTGTTATTTTTTAAAACAAATTCATATTCATGTTATTTTTTAATCATAATATTTATCATTACAAAAATAATATATCTTATTCCATATATATATATATATATATATATATATAATTATAAAACTTCACAAATAATAGAGTCCAAAGTTATAAAGAAACTAATAAAAACCCAACCATATTGAATAAGTAAATTGAGTCTCGTGAATGTGGTTATGGGTTGATAATCACAAGCCACAAACAAATATAATTGAGTGTAGTGAAAAAAAAAACGTATATTAAACTAAAAGGATGAAATAGGAATGAGACATCGAAAAAGAATAGGAATAAGACATTGAAAGCTTTTTAATTAAAATTCAATATTTTTTTAGAACGGTACAGTGAATGGTGGTAGCACCTACTAGCTAGCTATTCAATTAAGCTACCCCACATTGCACAGTCTAAAACTGACGTCCCTCGAAGGTCTGACCAAACTGCCAATTAGCCGGTGCCACGTTGTAGCTTGTGACAGTTCTACGGTCACTGGTGGTGACTTGAAAAGAGAGACTCTGTCCATTGAGGAAGGAGTTGCTCTGCCAATTTTGCCCCCAGTTCCTTGACATGGGTTGCCAACCAGTTTTGGACCCTTTGATGGAGACTGCATTGACATCCCCTGCACCCGCGACGTTGTGGATCAAAACCAGGTTGAAGTAAGAGTGTCCATTAATTGTGAACCTTATTCCTCCCTTTTTCACACAAGACACCCTGTTTTCATCATAAAAAAAACCAAAACTAAAGATTCTATAATACATATAGAATACGAAATAAACTATTTTAGGTATTGCTTTTTAAACGATGTAAATCTATTAGTATAGTAGGAATAATTGACGAAGAAGTTTACCTTCTAAATTGCACAGGCACAATTCCAGCAGTGTACTGAGCAATTTTGAGGAAGGGTGATTGTGCCAAGTTGAGGTGCAGTGAAGGAGGGGTGCACCAAGTACCTGGAGGACAGAGGTTCGTAGCAGTGACAACAACAGTCGCAGGTTTGCACCATTTTGCGTCATTAACACACCTAACTGCAAAACATGCTCCGCAAGACAACCCATTGTTGAACAAAGCAGTGCTTAGAGCTGTAGTGTCACTTCCGTATCCCTCTGCGATCACATCCCCGTAACCACATGCACCTCCTGCGTATATATAATGCCAAAACCTTTTTACTAAACGCCACCATCTCTATTTATAATTACATTGCCTTTTATGATATTCTTTAATCACGCTTTATCACACATTTTTTTAAATGAAAAAAAAAAATATAGTTTATGAATCAGTTCTCAGCTTACACCCTGTCAAAATTCAAAATTCTAATTTTGAGAAACCAAATAATGAACTTAACTTACACAGTAAACTGTATTATCTATGTAATTAGTAATTAAAAGGACACACTGTGTTATGTGGAGAACAAAATTTTCAATAAAAATGCCCTAAGAACTAAATATCTACATCAGATCATATTTCCAAATAAAGTCATATATTAGGTACACATCAAATCATATTTACAAATCTTTTACTTTGTATACCATTTTTAAAGTTAAAAATAAATATCTACACATCAATTAAAAAAATTATAAAACTATATTTATTAAAGTAGAAAAAGTAGTATATTTCTTGTAAAACAATATTAAAAGACAGTTAGAAACTAATTTAATTTTTTTGAAACACACATCCCAGACCATATTAGGCCTCGTTCAGTGAACAAACCTAATATCAAACACAAAACCAAGAAATAAAAAAAGTGTTAACTAAACGTACCCATGGTTTTAGAAGAACCAGTATAGAAAGTAGCATGGCCACCCTCCCAAGCACCATCGGTAGCAGTGGCACCACCCTGCAACTGCGTTCCAGCAAACACAGAAATCAGAAGAAGCAATGCAGTTGAATATGCATGTGCCATTGCAAGTGCCTTAAACAGGAGAATCCTCTTTTCTATTACTCTTGTTTGAAGTTGAAGGTGCAATAGGAAACCTCAATTTATAGGAAACAATTGGTGAATAGTTTAACAAGCACAGTTGTACAATTCAAACATTTCATTATTATTTATTTTATTTCTGGTTTATAAATTAGTTTCTTTATTTAATAAAGGAGTTATAAGTTTGAGAAAGTGATAAAGTTAGAAGGAAAAGTAATAATTCACTCACAATTAACAAAATGCTAACTACTAATTTAATAAATAAAGATAGTTTTCTTTAATTTATACTTTCAAAACATAATTTTTCGATCCTCGAGTAGTATGACAGATAATAAGTTTTAATGATTTAATTATTTATTATTTATCGTAAATATATTCATTATTTATAGATTTGTCAAAACGGTAACTCGGTCCGATCCAGCTCGACTCATCACAGGTTGATCATTTAGTGAGCCAACCCAACCTGATTTACATATTAACGAGTCAACAAAAATTTCAACTCGATCCAGCCCACTGCGGGTTAGTGGATTAAACGGGTTAGCTCACAGGCTCACTTAATTCAAAAAAATTATAATTTTTTATTTTTTTTAGTCAAAACTAAATTATAATTCTAATTAAAATTTAAATAAACTTTAATACAATTCAAATACAAACCAAAATTACAAAAATACAAATTATCTATGTGTTGGCTAAAAAAAAAAACTAACATGAACCAAATACAAAGTCTAACTTAACACAAAAAATATTTGTGTGACCCTTTATTTGCGGGTTAGTGACACAACGCGGTTCACCACAGGTTCAACCCGGGTGAGTCGGGTCAAAAATTAACCCGTATTAAAATTTGTAAAAAATTTAAACCCAACTCGACCCAAACCCATGATAAGTCAGGTTGACTCGCGAGTTTCAATCCATTTTGACCGCTCTAATTACTTCTTTAATTCTGTTTGACCGTTGAATTTTTAGAATTTTTCTTATTTCTCTATTCAAACGTTATTTTCAACAGGGTAAGATGTACAAAAAATTGCTACAAGGAAAAGTTTTATAAATATTTTTATTAAAATTAAAATGAAGAAAATGTATTGTGTTGATTGGTTTCTAAAAAAACCCTTAAACTAAATTAAAGATAAATTGGTGAAGTATATTTATGGTTTTAATTTTTAAACCTAAACTATTACAATTGACTCATACGTGCTAAAAGTTGCTAAGTTAATTTTACTATGTCATAGATGAGATTAATTATAGTCTAATGGATTGAAAGAAAACAAGGAAAATACTCAAATTATATACTATGCAAAAAAAAGTTTTAATTTTTTATTTTTTCGATACAAAAAATAACTTATGTGATACTCAATTTGTTTAGGTTTATGAAAATAGACTCGTCAAATGAAAAATAAAATTGTCCTTTTATAAGAAGGTTTTAAGTACTTTAAAAAAGAAATTATTCCTTGTTTGTTATATACTTCATCTTTCCAAAAATAAAAAATAAAACTTTTTGTACATTTTTTCAATTTATAGACTAATCATCCGTTATCTTCTTCACCAACTCCAAAATTTAGAAGGAATTGAGTATAAATCAAATTCTTTTAATCATAATCTTAATTCAGGTAAGTTCCCTATTTTGCACAATGAAAATGTTTACTTTTTACTCTTTTCGTTTAAGTGTGAGATTTTTGTACTCATCTTATTTAATCAACCAGCAAATAGGAATTTCTTAGTTGTTTGAACAAGTTTAGATGATAATTTTTTAGTTTATATATTAGAAGCTGTTTAAGAGTTCCTAGAAAATCAAGGTGTGCCTTTAAAAGTCTATGGGCGTTTAAGTTACTCTTACCTAGAAACTCTTAATCTTACTTAAGTGCTATTAAACTTTTATATTGATGTTAGATTATTTTTTAAAACTTAATTAGTACGTAGATTTGCCACCGGTGAAAAAGCCCACAAGGATAAGAAGAAAAAAAACACATAAAATTAAAAGGTTTATACAAGAAAAAGTTTATGAAGATAAAATATCAATAAAAGTTCTATAGGTTTGATCGATCTATAGGTCGAGTTGTATGAGTTAGACTCATATTAAGATAGATATGATTCAATTAGATTTGAGATAATTCGATTGTTCTTGAACTTGAGTTAACTCGACTTTTAATATGGGATGACTCGTCTCGACTCTAACTTTTAGCATGAGCAGATTTGAATCAATTAATAAATGTGAAAAATACTTATTATTCATGTTTGATCAAACATCTTAGTTGTATTCATTAATGTGTTACTTGGAAAGATTTAGGATGGTTTTATGTTTCTTTTAAGATAGATATATTTTGTCTTTTTCACAATTTAGATACCAATTTATAAACTAAAAATTATTGATAACTAAAATAGTTTCTTTTATGAATTGGTCACTAACATTAGCTACCTAGGTTTGGCTAGCAAAAGAATTAGTGTCTAAATTAGTTTCTAATTAAAAACTTGGTTTCTAAATTGGTCTATAAACATATTTTTTAGTCAAAAAATTTGTCAATATTTGATAGTTTTCTTGTAGTGTTGGTTAAAAAATACTCAGGGTGATAATAAGGGCATGGCTCGGCGGGCTTGCAAAAAATGCCCGGGGCGAGCTGAGACATTGAACCCGCAGGCCTGCTATAGCCCGGCCTGCGAAGCAGCCCGCTTTAAAAAAAGAACTTGCACTTATGTATATTGGTTATTTTCCTTCTGGATTCCTGCATGAAGGTTCCAAATTCTTGTATGACTGGAAAAGACAAGTATTATGTATTTTTGAATGTCCTAAAATTTGAAGAATACATCATGTATGTCAAAGTACGAATATGAATACGATGAAAATGTTAAATTATCAATTTATATCCAACTTTTCAAAATCTTTGCTTAATTTTGTGAAGAAGTTAAACTTTCCCAATTTGTTAAACATGGAAAGTTTTATCATAAGATCTTTTTTTAAAAGAAAAGTGGGCTGACCCTCAGGCCCACGGGCTTGCACTTATGTGGGACGGGCTAGATTTTTCAGCTCGCATTGAAAATGTGAGGCAGAGCAGCCTGACCCAGATTTTGCGAGCCAAGTGCAGGTTGGCCTAAATAGACCAGATCAACCCCTATTGCCACCCATAAAAATACTTGCTAGTTTTGAGATTCTCGACAAAATCCGATTGTATCTCGTGGGACTTACACAATACACCGCAAATAAATTTTTAAGGACAATAAATCTACACTTCTCAAAAAGTCTTTTTGTTCATGTTTTCCTTTATTTATACAACAAATTAAAAACAAAAAAAAATTATTAATATTTTTTTTCAAACCGGAAAAATATGACTGAAATTTAATTTTCTTTATAGTCTAATCTTACAGCCACGTTCAGGCATTTTATTTCATAAATAAGAGATAACACTTGATAAATAAGTAAATCTTATTATAGATCGACTCACATATTTTATAAAAATGTAGAGGTTAAATTAAAATTTTGATCACATATTGATTTTTCATTCATTTTTAGTCTTGAAACGTGTGGAAAATTAAGGATTAGATGAAAGTAGTAGTAACTGGAATTGAATATTCAATATAACAGTACATTTGTGAAGTCCCTAGTGGGTGCTCTAATTTATATATTATGCCATATATAAATCACCTCAGCTACTTTCCATAATCAATGCCTCTCTTAACATTTTTGTGGCATCAACAACACCTAAAACCTCTTCAATTATTATCCCGTTGGGGATTAATTTTCACACAATATATAGGTAATCACATTTTTTAATTTACCAAAATAAAGTTAATAACATGTGATTTGTTTTCTCCTAAAACTGACTCCCTTGGAAGGTCTGACCAAACTGCCAGTTAGCTGGTGCCACGTTGAAGGCTGTTACAGTTCTACCGTCACTGGCGGTGACTTGAAAAGATAGGCTTTGTCCATTGAGGTAGGAGTTGCTCTGCCAATTTTGTCCCCAGTTTCTTGACATAGGTTGCCAGCTAGTCCTGGACCCTTTGATGGAGACTGCATGGACATCCCCTGCACCCGCGACGTTGGTGATCAAAACCAGGTTGAAGTAAGAGTGTCCATTGATTGTGAATCTTATTCCCCCCTTTTTCACACAGGGCACCCTGTCATCATCACCACCAAATAAAAAAAAGAAGAGGTTTTAAGTAGGTAGGTTGGTAGGAAACTAGAACAAGTTAAATCAAATTATATATGCTCTTTCCCATCAATATCAAAGATCTCAATACAGAAAACATTTGGAAAAAATTGTTTCTCTTTTTGGTTATTTTCTTTTACAAGGGTTAACCATTTTAAAATAGATAATTTATTGAATTTGTTATAAAGAGGGTGAGACTTTTACTTTATTATAAATACAGAAATTATGAATGTGGGAATTGTTTACGAGTTTTTTTGTGCATGGATGAAGTTTGTACACTCCACACCATGGTGTGGAAAATGCAAACACAGTTTCTGTTAATGGCTTGGTCACGTACCTTCGAAATGCCACAGGCACAATTCCAGCTCTATATTGAGCAATCTGAAGGAAGGCTGGTTCTGCCATATCAAAGTGTTGTAGAGGAGGGTTGCACCAACCACCATCATTGTTCGGCAAAGCAAAGTTTGGAGGACAGAAGTTTGTAGCAGTAACAACAATGGTGCCAGGCTTGCACCATCTTGGGTCATCATCACACCTCATTTCAAAACATGCCCCACAACTCAAGCCATTGTCGAACAATGCAGTGCTTAGAGCTGCAGTGTTAGTTCCATATCCCTGACTGTACAAATTCCCATACCCACATGCACCTCCTGCACGCATCAAACAACAGGGTCAAAAATTACAAAACAAGATAAAAACAATGTCAAAGTTATGTTTACTAAAAGTCTCAGATTCTGAGTGTGTTTTACATGAAGTGGTTCTGAATACTGAGTAAATTTGTTTGGAGATAGATAAAGACAAAAGTTAAACTCACCCATTGTGCCGGAAGCATCACCGCCACCGTAGAAAGTGGCATGACCACCCTGCCAACCGCCGTAGTCAGCAAAGGCACCCTTTAAGTGCATGTGAAGGTGGATAGAAATGAGAAGTAGGACAAAAGAAGATGCATGGAGTGCCATTGGAAATTCCTTGGTTGAAGAGAGGAATGTGCAGTTAATTTGCTCTGCTCTGCTGTGATGCTGAATGGTTTAGCCCATAGAGGGGTGTGTATTTATAAGCATGATCTGGTTTCTGACAGGCACAGTGGTGGGGTTATTTCCTTAAAGTCACAGAACAAGTGCCAAATCGAATGCACATGCGATGGTTCTGGTTGAGATTCCCAACCGCTAATCTTGTAGGCCAGAGACCAGCACATGCATCCCCAACGGCCCAACAAACTTTATAGGCCTATTATCATATTTCTCTTAGCCATCACTTTAGTAGCATTACTTAGGTACTGTTAGTTGGATAAGAGTGATAGAATAGGGAGAGATTCTCAGACTCAAGGAACAAAAACGTCAAGGACATCTTATTAATTAATACTCAAATATCACTGCATAAACTCCGATCACAAACAGTTTTACTTAGTAATTGAAATAGTATCTATTAAAAAATCTAAAATCTCGTTATGGATCTCAAGTTATATCAAATTATCATTTGTTAGGTTTACAAAGAAGTTTTACCGGAAAAATACAACACCAATAAAATCTGAGTCTAACTACATAAGGCATTTACATTATTCTCAACTCAAAATTTTAAGACAATGAAATTTGTGGGTCTTTATTCTTATATAATGCTCTACTTTCTTATTTTTAATCGATGCGTAACTTAGACTCAAATTTGGATTCCTAACATATTATCAAAAGTTTGTCGAGAAAACTTTGTTAAGAAATCATTTTTCTTTAAACAATGGATATCGATGGTTAACAGTTTGTGGTGTAGGTGTTTTGAGTGGGAGTGACAAGAGATATAAATGCACCTCCAAATGAATTGGGTAGGGCAGGGTCTTAATTGAGGAAATCAGAAACCTAACATTATCTTTGCACATGAAAGGGTATCTGTCTATCTGGGCAAGGAAAAGCAGGAGCATCTGAGGGCATTTCCATGATATATGCCTCTCCTTTTCCACGCGAAAAAGACGATAGTATCTTCTATGTGCTTCACAGTTTGGCACATAGACAGGATTTCATAGACAGTGTCATTAACTATGTGGTTTCTTCGATATAATTAAAGTGTTTGGTTCATAATTTATTAGAAACATGCTTGCCAAATCATGGTTGGACTCATACGTGGCCTAATGTATCCCCGTGTGCCAAAAAAGAACTGAAGAATGATTGGGTTGATGTGCATGCTCAGAGTTTTTTTATTAGATCGGATGAAAGTAGTTGCTTCACATATCATTTTCGATCATTGATTATGTGTTTGACACCCATTAATTAAGGCATTTGGATAAACCATTCTAGCAAATTTTGTTCTCTTCAAATATTTGGAAGTGCTTTATTGCATTTAGATGTTACTTGATCAAAATCATATCGTATAATTGTCATCACATGCCATAATCTTAAGAGGGAATGAATCTCTACTCTCTCTAAATATTCTAGAACTTTTTATAGTGATAGACATTTCATCCATTTGAACACAAGAAATATTAAACTTTTACATTATACCTCCAATATATACAATATTCTTCCGATATTCACTATTCCAATGATATTTTTAGATCAATTATTTCATTTAAAAGATTGTATCATTTGAACTTTGGAATTCTTTTATAATTTTATTTTGTAAGAATGCGTTTGTTTTAACGAAGACTTTATTGAAAAATATAAATTTATTAAATATTCAATACAATATAAAAGTTTAATAAAAATTCAATTGAAAATTTTTAAATTTATCACATACTTAAACTTTAATTAAGTCTTTATTTTATTTTCATTTGTACAGTAAGAGTTGTCGTAAATTCTAATGAAATTGGGAGAAGCTGTATCATTGGATTTATTTGTACTTTAATTTCAACTCTTACTTTTATTTTAATTTTTTTGAAAATTTAATTATTTTTTTAAAAATATAAAATAAACTAAACATATTTTTAAATATCTTCCTAGCATAACATTTCTTATAATAATATTGTTGAAAAAACGTATAATTTTCAAATAAAAATATGCAATTCAATTATTTCTTACAATCTTTCTATTTATGAAAATATCAGTTTAGATTAATTAAAATACTAGGTAATAATATTTTATTTTACCAGTTTCATTTGAAAAACTAACCACTTTTCTTAGATTAAATTTCCTTAAACTTGATACTAAGAATAAAAGCAATAAAAGATTTAGAATAAAAAGTTATAAAAGATAAAATTGTAATTAAATAAAATTTGTATTTACTACTATTTTTAAAATCAACAATACTTTTATATTTACATTCGAAACCAAACGAAGTACTCTGTAAATTTTATTTACAATTCTCCTGTTTTTGGGCAAATTATATCAGATATCTTTTCCTTTCTATTTATATATTTAACAGTGGAGTATTTAACAAGAATTCACTGAAAGGGAGAAAAATACATTTTTGAATGTGCATAATTGTTTTGAATTAAAATCATATAAAATATATTTGGTAAGCCACTTTAAGTGTTTATAATATTTTTGTCTAAAGTGACTCTTGATAATTTATCATAGCATCTAGCTATTAAATAGTTGGTTTTCTGCTGTGGGTTTAGGGATCAATGACACTGCCCTTCACAAGGGACTGTCCCAAAGTGGTCACATTGTCATATCAAATTAAGGATCTTACTGTTGTGGAGACCTTTGCTGCCACGTTTTTTCTGTGGGAGGGATCAATCAGAAGCCGCAAACAATGACTACAACTCCGGTCAAGAGTAGGACTGCTCATATGGACTAATTATTTTTCCAATTAAATGACGAAAATAATTAAGACAAAAATTATCCATCAATTTTAATAAGTTTAATTATGTATAAATTTTCGATAAATTTAAAATTTTTTAAAGTTGAATTTTTCTTGTAATTTATTAAGTTCTAAAAATTTAAAAAATTTTTAATTGAATTTCTGTTATTATACTTTTTGTTACACTGCTTCTGAATAAACATTGTCACATAATATATAAAAAAGCACTTTCAAGAATTTATAGTTGTATTTACCTAAAATTATTTTTAAAATTAATTAAAATTATAAACTTATAAAATTTAAAATTTAAAAATTTAAAAATATTTAATATTTTAACTTCAAATATAATATTTATTATTTTTTTTCTAATATATTACACAGTTTTTCCATTTGTATTCTATGTAAGATTTTTAAATTATACTTAAATTTTTAATATATATATATATATATATATATATATATATATATATATATATATATATATATATATACTAGTCTCAAAAGAAAATAAGTGGAGTATTTGATTTTTATTTCTCATAAGATGCAAAATTGTAATATTTTAAAAAAAGTAATATAGAAAATTAAACCGTCATATTTTCAAATCTATGGAATCAATACCTTAATTTTTTTTAATAAGATTTTGTTATTCCTAATGAGTTTTTTTAATGTATACCGTCTTTAAACAATAAATTTCAATGCATAGAAATGAAATCATTTTTATGAATAAAATGAAGGATAGTGAGAAAGTGTTAAACTTAGTTCAAATCAAAACTTGGATGTGGATAACTAATAAAGTTTCTAATGTGAGATTCATATACTCAGATTGGTGCTTGTGTCTAGATTTGTGCATTAAATCAATAGTGGAATAGGAGTTTGTTTTTTTCTTTGGTTAGTTGGGAGGGCTTTTGTAGCTGCCTGAAGTGTAGTCTTGTCCACACAAATCACATGGTGCTTGTTTGTTAGGTGTTTTGAGATATATTTTATTTGCGATATCTTTTTGAAGTTACACTTTTACTCAACTATTTATTTGTGTCTATCTAATTGTGTCATCTAGACGCAGGCTATATAGTCTAAAGATTTCTCTTGCAGAACACAAAGTGTGGGCTTATGGACCGGATGAACATACATAGAAAACAAAAGAGAAATTTTGTCACAAAATTGACCAAGACAATGATTTTTCCTTGAGCTTGTGAAATCCTCAACATTCTTTTGTTTCTTTGTCTTCAAAATTCTGTTCTGTTTTGGTTGTAAAATAATTATCTTAAATTGTTATATATTCTCTTCTTGATAGGTTATCGATGTTGTTTTCTTTTTTAATTTTATACAATTTTGTTCTTTGTTTTTTTATATGTAAAAGGGTTGAAGCACCCTAAATACTTCTCTATTTATATATTTTTTATTGTTGATAAGAAAAAAATAATGAACTTCAACATCGACATGTTACCTTGGGTGTGGTTCTTAGTTTTAACATGAGTTTCACACTTGTGATAATGCTGCAATATAAAATAAACCCAATAAAAATAAAACTAAACACGAAATATAAGAAAACAGAAAACTGCAACTATGCCGCTAATTAATTCAATGTATACCCTAAACAACAACGAAATCCACTTTAAGGAAAAACACGACACTAAAATTTGAAATAACATAGATGGGTGATGTTGATGCTTGGTAATAGCAGATACAGTGCATAATTTAGAGCTTAACATCTCTAAATTCAAAACTACTAACTAATCTTCAGCCTACCATTATTATTAAGTCATAATCAAAATTGAGATTCATTAATTTGATCTTCAATGGCTTTCTTAATCTCCACATTCCTTAACGACTGTGGCTTCATCAATCTTAAGTTCTTCCATCTGCTGCATAATTGTGTTCATACTCGCTTCAATCAAACCCAGCAACCCTTGAAGCTCTTCCTTGGTTAAATCTTTGAGATTAGGAAATTCTCCAGTTTCATCATACACTTGAAGCACGTCAAGGAACAACTCCTTCAATCTATTCTCTTCCCTCAGCTTCCTCAGCTCCTCCTTCGCCTCTCTGATCATATTTTCTACTCTCTTCTCTTCTTCTCTCTCCATTCTTCTTTGTTCCTCTTGTGCCAACTCAACCATTTTCCACTCTTTCAACTTCTTCACCATCTTTTTCTTCTTCTTGAATGTTACTTGCCTCACTAACTTATGCCTCAAAACTACAACTTTCACTCTCCTCTGAACAAACATGGCTTCTTCTAGTGATAAAACACAATTGATTAGGGTTTACACAAGTGCTTCTTTGTTATGTGGTTTTTAGATGCAAAACGATGTGTTATTTATATAAGTAGTATCATACAAATTTCTCTTGGGTTTCTTTATAAGAGAGGAAATTTAAAAAATGAAGCTGTTTATCAATTAAAATTAGTTTATTTGTAAGTTATAAAGAAAAATATTGAAAAAATGTAGTATTAAAAAGAGTTATATGCAGTTTTTTTTTTTTTAAGTTAACTTATGTACAGAATTAATATTAATCTATGTAGAAACTTATCTTTTTCCCTCTTAAAAGTTTATAGGACAAAGTTTCTTTAGACGTACAGATAAATTTGAATGTTTTTTTTACACCTAATGGGTACTATCTATCTCTTAATTATATTATTTGCTGATATAATGGACAGATATAGTTTAATAATTATTAATCAGTTTGACAACTAATAATTAAATGATAAGTTTAGTATAATAAAAATTAATAATTTTAATAATTAGTGAAACTTGAAAAAAGATAATAAATTAATGTGTTAATTGAAATGATTAATTTTAATCTGAAAAATTTAATAATTAGTACTGAAAATTAAGTAATATTGAAGATTATTTATATATTTTATAGTTAGTATAGTAAGTTAAGTCATACATAATAATAAGTAATAAATGAATAAATGTAATGACAGATGAAATTTGAACAAGTATAATTTAATAACTATTTATAGTTAGTGATAATTTATAAGTTTAATATAATAATAAATGATAACTTTAATAATAAGTAAAAGTTTAATGCAGTGATAAATTAATATGATAAATACTCAGCAAAACAATTAATATTTTAAATAAAAACAATTAGTAAACTTAAAACTTTATAGGAAAAAAAATGTAAAACTTAATGATTAATAAGTAATAAATTAATGAGTGATGTAATAAGCTATGAATTTATGATTTTTCTTTATATTTAATAATCAGGAATAAGATAATTAGAGATAAAACATTCTGCCCATACTATAGAATTAATTACCGTTTGATTTTCACTTTGATTTGAAATGTTTCAATGTGGTTCTAGATTTTAAAAAAGTTTCAATTACATAAAAAAATATCAATTGCGTCATAATTTTTTAAAAATTGTTTCAATTATTAAAGACATGTCACGTATTAATATGTGATTTTTTTTTAAATTTTTTTTATACCACGTGTAAGGTCTTTAGTATGACACGACATAACACTTTTTGTGTCACGTGTCAATGTTAATGTGAATGTCAAGTGTAAGTGTCATTGTCTATATTTCAATTTAATCATTATATATGTTTATTGGATTCAATTTAGTTTCTACATATATATCTTTGATTTAATTTAGTTCATACATATGTTTCTTTGATTCAACTTAATCTTAATAATTTTTTCAAAATAGAACAATATTGTCCATTTCCAATTTAAGACCAAATTTCTTATTTGTATAAATGTTACGCTGATATTTTTTTTAAATGACTTTTTAACCTATTACATTATTATATATTATTAATCCATGTCTTGTTAATCATGTTTTTTATAAGATTAAAACTAATTAAGTATATTTGTTTTTTACAAAAAAGTAAGTTTTTAATACTAATATATTATTAAACTATGTTTTTTTATAAGAATAAATTAATTAATACCATTTATACAATAATAAATTTGACCATCTTTTAATTGAGACCAAATTTGATATTTGTATAAATGTCTACGAATATTTATATTAAAATTTAGTGCTAAAAGTCATGATTAATAAACCATGGGTTAATAATATACAATAATGTAATACGCTAAAAAATCATTTTTAAAAAAAATATCAATATAATATTTATACGAATAAAAAATTTAATCTCAAATTAGAAATGAACAAAATCAATCTATTTTAAAAGTAAAGGCCACGGTAAAATGTTCATATCAAAGTAGGACCAAGTGAGTAATTAAACTTATAATATATTTTGTTATTAAAATTAGTTTGTATTCACTTTTATATTTGAACAATTTATTTTCAATATTTTTTTAAAACATAATAAAAGATAAAATAGTAATATAAATATGTGTATTTATTGAGAGAATTATTTTATATATACCAATGAAAATATATGCGCTAGGTGCATGTGTTCTTTTAATTTTAAAAATAAATATAATTATTTTTTAAATTTTATTATGAATATTTTTTTTTATAGATATTTTTATTTATTAAAGATACTTATTTGAAAAAAAAAATATATGATAACATATTATAAAAACATCAAGTTAATTAATAATATAATAAAAATCATTTCATAAAAAAAAGTGACTTACATTAGAAATACATGGGTTAATTATTTTTCGTTTTGAAATTTATTACTATTTCAAAATTTGATCTTGTTTGATCCTCGTATTTAAGAAATGTATGAATGTAGTTTTTCTCACAACGAAATTAGGTTATTTTATACTGTGTCCAATTATATGTGTCCATATATATATATATATATATATATATATATATATATACTTTTCTTCTCGTGACTGTTCCTCATACCCTACCCTCCGTTCCTCCCCCTCTTCCATCCTCTTGGCCTCTGCTCCCCCTACCCTCCCTCCCTTCCCCCACCCTTCTCCTCACAATACCTTTATTCTAATTCTTAACCTCTAGCATGCTCAATAATGAGATTTCACTATTCCCTTCAGTAGCGTAATTCACATAAACTACTTACAAAATATGAACTTTTTCTACCCAAATTCCTTATCTTTTTGCGCTCGAAAATCCAAGCCTAGAAATTTTCATCTTCCCAATAGTAACTACAATTATTCAAACATCAAATAAAGCATTAAGCAAACAAGGGGCAATGATTTGGTCTAGATATATAAGATCATGTTTTAAACAAATTAAACTGATAATAATTGAAAGTAGATAGGGTTTAAGATTTCCCCCAAATTGCAACATACACATTTTATAATTACTACAGAATCACTACAATATAGTAACTTCCATTAATTCAAATTAACAAATCCTTAATTCCGGCTCTCTCTTCTCCATCTCTTTTGTCGATCTTAATATTTGCCACCATCGTCAAGCCAAGGAGTCCCACTTGCGCGCCCTTTACCTATTCCATAAACATGAATTAGGGTTTCTCCACACTCTGAATTCCACTTCATAATCTCTTGATAATGAGATAATGGAGGTTCAGAGACCGGGAGGGTGCGAGAGGAGGAGGGAGGGCCATAGAGGGTGAGGTATGAGGAATAGTTGCGGGGAAGGTGGGGAGGGAGAGAGATGGGTACACATGGACACATACACACACGGACACACATGGTAGTATGTTTGCTACGTAAAAAAAAAAAAATCTAACGTCATTTCGCTATCCGACCCACAACAAAAAAATCTTTTATGTCACTCGTCCAGTTACCCGCCGAATAACCATTTAGAAAATATCCGTGAGTTTTCTAAAACCTATGGATATCCATGGATATCCGCATATATTTAAAAAATAATAATTTAGAATAAAATCCTAATAACATTATAAGAAAAATAGAGTTGAGCATTTTCATTGCCAAGATCTAAAAAAAATAGAACAATAATATCAATATTTGATTAATACAATGGAATAAGGATAGAGTTGAACAACAATAGAGATCGAAAATTAGTGGTAATATTGACGGTCACATTCGACTCCGATGCAAACGACGAGGCAAGGTTGTCGCGCTCTGGCTTCACGACTCGTAGATATGAAGGAAGATCATAATTCCTGCTCGAGAGAGAAGAGGAGACTATGGCCTATTCGGTCAACAACGTCACAATGATAGACAACAATGACACAATGCGACGAAGATGGAGGGATGACATTACCTATGGTTCCAAGAGGATTTTGACGCGTGAAGGAGGTAAAGAACGGTGTCATCGGTGCCAACGATGCCCTGGTTGCGCCACGTCGACGCTGGTGAAGAAGAGTAACTAATTGGCAGTGATTGCGGAACAATGCCACCTGTGGTGGTGAGCTCAATGATGGTTGCTTGTTCTTGCTTGACCATGCATGAAAGTCTAAGAAGAATGAACACAGGGAGTAATTGTTGTTGCTTTAGTGTTTTCACTTAAAATTTTGCAGAAGATCCTAGACTGAGACATTGTTAGAGAAGAGAAGCAGTAGAGGGGTTGTTGCGAGAGGCAAATCTAATTTTAACTATGTGTTAGGTCAGGATAGATTATAAATTATAAATTATACTTTTAACAAGTAATAGATATCGCGAGTACAAGCAGTATGATACTCGACTTTGTCTCATTAATAAGAAGGTATTATTTTACCCATTATCCTCGCAAGTATCCACAAACTATCCGTGACTTGTTTTATTTGTGGATATCCGCGGACACGAGTATTTTTGTTATCTTTATGAGGACTAAACCAGATCCAACTTTGAAATATGAACGAATTCTAAAATTGTATTATACTTTAAAGACAAAAACATAATTAACTCAAATACATAATTGAATAATGAATCAATATACATAAAAGATAATATTAGATTCAATAACAATTGATATATACTTTTCGGAAGACTAATATTAAGTAGTCTAACTATGGAACTTCTCCATGTTATAGGGTGCTTTGGCCACCACATTTTTTTAATATATATAAATTAATATGTAAAAAATAATTTATTTGATTGGTATAATTTTGTGTACATGGTATCTCCAAAAAAAAAAATCATTTTTTTGACACTTCCAAAATACTTATTGAAGATCTATCACTAATGTCATACAAAACACTAACACTTGACTCACTCAAAGATTTATATTAATAACGAGCCTAAGGTCAAGGATCACTCAGAGTTCATTATAACCTAAGTCATACATCTACAAATGTTACAATGTGCAAATACTTTTTATTTACTTCTCATTACATGATGCCTTAGTCTATACAACTTAAACCATCAATAAGGAAATCTATATTATATCATAGATTCCTTTAAGTAATACACAAATTCAACTATGACCCACATGTCATCACAAGCTTGGGAACTTTAATTTTCATACATGTATATATCATTCGTAAACATAATATTCATAATATCATACACCATTTAAATAAACTAAACCAATAATGTTCAACATTGTCATCATCATATATCACACCTTTTTACTTCATTATATTTCATTATATTGTATCAGAACATCATATATTACTCTTTCATATATTACTTTAATTTCCATACATGTATATATCACAACATCATATTGCATGAGAATTTTAAAATAACTCATAAAACACAAACATTTTATGACAATTGTTAAAGATAATAAGTCATGTCGAGTTTCTCTCATCCAACCATACTCAAATATAACTCAAACAAAGCTAAGACGATAAACTGCTATCTTTTTCGGACCTTAAGTTCAAGAGGAATAATTTACTTAGTTTAAAAGTTCAAAAATAATAATAACTTCAACTAAAATTATCAACTTGACCTTTGCTCACTAAAACAACCAGAATTATAGTTTGATCTTTTGTATGATGTCTCACATAATATTGTCCGATCATTTTGTTACCTACAAAAGTATTTTGATGCTCAAGTAAGTATTTGATCTAAATGGTAATAATAAATGGAAAAAGTTTCAAAAATATTAAATACTTCACTTACATACTCAATTTATAAAGTCCTTGAAGAGTCTAATTATGATATGATTTTCTAACCTTCTTTAGCGTGATAATCCAGAAATTATCATGTTAATATTACTTCTGCCATGACGATCGATTCAAGGATAGAACCGGTATGTACATTATTCTTCTTCTTTTATATACCTTCGTTTCTCATCCCTGATACATACAACATTACCAAATCCGAAATCCGAGCAGTGCACTGTATATTTCCAAACAATGTCATCCTATTTTGGAAGACATAACTCCAAATAATAGAATTATTGTTTTTAATTATACATTCCCTCTTGCATCTTTTTATTTGTTATACCAATTTGAAATACAAAGCTAGTTTATAAAATACTCATTTTAAAATTAATTTAATTACTTTTTAAAATATTTGTTTCATAATACTATTTTATCATTTTCCGGAATACTCACTACAGGGAGAAAGATGTATTATGGATCATGTGCATGAAGAGAAATGGGTTTATGTGTTCCAGATTATTGTTGAGGAAGTGACACACTGATAACATTTTGGATTTTAAAAAATTACTTTAAACTTCAGAGATAGTGCAGGCTTAGAATTTTTAAGTGTAGGAAGAACATGTCCTGTTTGCAGAGTCTACTAGGGACCCACTTGAGCATCATAAAATTGTTTCAAATTATGTCCTTTGCCGGCATCATTGATTATGCATCTGATACCAATATGGTTGCATCATCATGCTTTGGGACAATATTTTATAACTATATCGTGCTTGGCCTACATGTATATGCCATCACATCACCTAATATTCAGATTCATTGTTTCTATGTTGGAGATCCAACGTCTGAAAGTCACTGAAATGAGTACTTTATGATCACACTATGTAGAGAAAGAACAATATAGAAACTTAACGCAGAAAATTATACAAGGATAGCACGAAAACTCAATATATGAAATGAAAAACGAAGGTTATGCCGGAGTTACAACAGAGATATAGCTTAAAGAAGCTTGGATAATTACTAATAAAATGCTTCGCTTGTATGGTTGTGGCTAAACATGCTACAATCAAAAGTGTAATATTACAAAGATTTATATTTGGATTAATTTATGTGTGCTCCGTTAGATTATAATCACTAAGAAATGCCAATTACTAAAAAAAGGTCTGATCTCGGAAGAAGCTTTTAATACAACAGGAATCCAAAAATCTTGGATTGTACAACGACTATGAATAACCAAAAACTAAGTAACTAGATTTATAAAAAAAAAAAACGAGTCCATCTAGGACTATGAATGAAGTGAAACACAACAATAAATCACACAGTGTACATGCTATCACGTAAACAATGATACAAAAGATCAGAGGATCGATGCATATCCCAACATACAAAGATACAATGGGAACGACCTTTCATTCCCGATATTCCAGCGCCCAGAAACACCAAATGCCTTGCTGAAACACGATTGTGTGAACTTCACAACAAAACCCCAAGGGTGCTTCCCCTTTTTGGTGAGCATCCCTAATAAGAATAAATAGTTAAGAATTAATCCTCAAATCTGAATCATGAAATAAGGTACCTTCATCAGTTGACTAGACGTCAACACTACGAACAATGAATGAAATGGATAAGTCAGCAGGTCAAGTGATTTCAGTCAATTCAAAATGTAGTGCTACTCTCACTTGCAGAAAGTGAGGGGCCTTCAGACTTCACCAGAGTTGACCCTTTGCTACTAATGTCAAGCCCCTGGAAACGACCAAGCTGGTCATTTTGCAATATTTCTGATAGTGTATGAGAACTAGTTTGATGCAGTGGATGAGTTGGCATTGTTGATGGGGAGTGACCAAATGATGACAACTGGATGTTTTGGTGACCAGAAGGGCCTGATTGTGACACGATTGGACTGAAAGTTGGTCCCGTAAACGGCATATGGTGCATTCCCAAATTAAAGGATTCAGTGTGGCTCATCATCTCACCAGTAGCAACTTTAAGTCTCTCAACTTCCTTTTTCAATGCTTCATTAAGAGCTATAACATATCAGAAACTAATTTCAGTACAATTAGCTAATCCTAATAACACACTTCTAAGAGTTACATTAAAAAAAGTAGTAAAGTACGTATTTTTTATGTATATTAAGAATATAATGATGGTTACCATCTCGAAGCTGTGCTTGCTGCTCCATGGCTTGCAGACGGAGCTTAAGCTCGGTATTTTCAGTACTCAGGCCTGTCGTGTCCCTCTATAAAAAAATCAAAATAAGTATTTGTGTCATTTCTATTTAGCCACAATTGGTTTGTATACGCATACGAAATAAGTCAACCCAGTAAATCCTCAAAAACAACGCCCCATTACATTACCATGCAGCATCAGGAAATCCCTTAACAAATCAGAGTCTACTCCGTAAAATGGAACGTCTAAAAGCACTTTAAATTTTAGACACGCACAAACCTGGTATAATGTCAATTGAGCAGAAAGAGTTGTGGCTTCCGTCTGAAGTGTTTGAACCTTGCGCTCGAGTTCTTGTATATAGCGAGCTTTTCTCTCTTTAGATCGAGCAGCGGATTGCCGATTTGCAAGTATTCTATTCACAAAAACAACAACATCATGACAATAATAATAAACAGAATCCAATTCAAAGCAATCACTTAATGAAACAAGTGAGCACTAGTTTTAACATAAACCCTTCGCTCTCGGCATTTAAATGGTTCTTCATGCTGTAACAAGGTTTTAAAAATGCATTCACATCCTCAATTTCAGCCACAACGACAATTCTTTTTACCAAATTATGACCATAACTTTTGCCACAACAAGGTTCTTTTACACACTCCAACCAAGTGGCAAACGCAATTTAAGGCTACATATGCCTGACTTTTCTAGCAAATGTCATGGATTGCCGTGAAACAGTGACGACGACTGCAACTAAAAACCCTGACCTCTAATTATTCATTAATTAAAACATATCAATTCACACAGCATCATCAAAATATCACAACAGAGAGGTCAAGCAGTTTCAACCTTCAGCAACAAGCCTCAATTTAACTTCATAAACCAATTAAATTTGAAACGCGAAAATCAACTAACGTAAAACCTTAAACTGATAAGACCAACTGTTTACTAATTCACACGTCACATCGAAGTGTAATCATTAGAACCCAAAATCAAAGTAAAAGAAGCATTGCTGAGATCGCAGTTGAGTTGAGAACCTCTTAGCACGCTTAGGATCAACTGTCCATAGCTCGGCTAACTTATCAGGAGGCATAGCCTTCTTAGCTTCCATAATTTCGCCAAACGATGAAGAGCCATCGACGGAATTACTGTGCCGGTGCCTCGCCATCGCCGGACTTTTCTCCAGTTCTCCGGTCGGATCCGCTCCATTTCCTGCACCGCCCGACCCGTTTGCACCTCCCAGCTTGTCCACGTCAATGTACGTCGAGAACAAGTCGTCCTCGGATCCGATCTCGTCCATACTCGCCGTAGATGACCCGCCGGCAAACGGATCCGACGGCGACAGGTCCATCATGTCGTCCGGAAGCCGGAAACTCACCTCCGAGTGAGCTCGCCGGTGGTGAGGCCCGCCGGAGCGTGCGAAAATCGAGGACGATGAGGCGCCGGCGCCGGCGGCCGCTGTTGACGGTGCCGGTCGCGGTGGCTGAGATGCGGCATTGGCATTGTGAGGATTGGGATTGGAATTGGAATTAGGGTTTGAAGATGGATCTTGCATCTGTTCCCTAAAGCTAATAGTTTTGTCACCCAACAGAATTGAACTCTCTTCCTTCTTTCTCTCCACTTCTAACATTTCCGATAGACACGAGTAAAAAAAAAACTATATATTTAAATAATAAGAATAATAATAAATATATTATGTTAAGAGTTTTTTAATCAACTTAACTATAATGTATCCATAAATTCGTTTTACGTTACTTTTACATTGTTATATACGATTTTATTTTTTATTTTTTGCTATTCTTTAGAATGAATGATATTATTAAACATAAACAAAAAAAAAAACACCATTAAAATGTTGAAAGGAAGTATTTATACTACATAACATTTTTTCCAGCTCATGATTATGAAAAATAAAATTTGTAACAGTATACTTAAGATTTTTGATTCATGTATATAAAAACATTATACTAAGCCATTCAAATTAAATGATGACTTTGACTTTGAAATAGTTTTTAATAATTGCATTAGTTATGTATAATTATTATATTCAATCCAACTAAATTATTCTAAAAAAACGTTCCTCTGAATTTTAAGGTAGGGCACTTTCAATATAATAATTAAACACATTAATAAAATAATTAATTTATTTGAATTTTTAAAGAATATTATGAATGTATCATATTATTTTTTTTATTATTAATGGTTTTTAAATTTTTTTTATTATAAAGTATTTTATAAAAAAGATAAACAAATCCCGGAAAATATGTACTCTATAATAAAGAGCAAAGGGAGTAATTACTTTCAAATTATAAATAATTATTTTTGTGGAAATTTTAATTAAACTCTTTTTTATTATTGTTGTAGAAATAGAATAATATTCTTTACTTATAATTTTATAAACTACCTTGTGATCCCCGCCTTGTACAAAGGAAAGCGATGTGAATTAAACTATAGATATTTATATATATTATGGTATATATTGTTGAGGGCCCAAAAGATATTTAATTCGTTGTTGCCCAAAAAGTCCTATTTAATTTGTATCATATACAATTATATATATATAGAATTATAATTTATGCACATCATTTTCAAACATCACGTAATACCACATGCACAATCATGTGACACGGTTGAAAAGGTCCATTGATATGTCACTATACACTCTGTGAATTAATGTTTTGACCTTTTAAAAGGTATTTTTAAACATATTAAGTATGTAGGTGAAGAAGTTAAAGTAAGTAGAATAAAAAAATGCTATGAAATGTTATTAGTTTTAAAATTTAGCTTACATCTTATTTTTTTTTTCATAATGATGTTGTCATACGAATTTGGGTTGAGTCAAAATATCGGTGTTGTATATGAGAATAACAATTTCTCTTGCTATCGACGAGAGGTTTGAAGGTTTGTTCCAGTATATTCAATAGTTTCACAGTATTTAGGAGTTGAGGTCAAACACAATTTAAATACCTATTCTTTTCTTCATCCATTGAGGTGTCTGTTAAAGACAAAACTGTGACGACATTTTAAAGTAGACAATACTTTGCAAACTGTGGGGACAACAACTACCCTTGCCCTTCATATATAATTTTTATCATGAGTTTTGTTCAATTTTTCTTGCTTTATATTCTTTCATTTTATTTTTTATTTTTAATAACTTTTAATGTGATGACAAATGATTAATGGACTTTAGAACATCAATTTTTAAAAGAAAATTCATATTTTAGGTAATACGAGAAAGTGGAGAATGGAATGGTGTTCACTACAAAAAATTTATTGATGAATTATTTTATCTCGAAAAATACAACCAA
>Ga0209589_1004374_pt1 | contig 24427 bp, 20 predicted proteins | sample CowpeawhiteBW_FD_187525 | JGI IMG/M metagenome (GOLD analysis project Ga0209589, IMG submission 187525) | Root nodule microbial communities of legume samples collected from California USA - Cow pea white BW (SPAdes) (version 2) | ecosystem: Host-associated > Plants > Roots > Nodule | place: USA...
CTTGAAAAAATTATAGATGGAATTCAGTTTAGTTCAGTGTCTAATTAACTAATAACAGTGCAGTTTTTTAAAACTGAACTGATTTATGATTGAGTTCAGTTAACTATATAAGTAGTTTAGTTATTTTTAATTTTTTACAGTACAGTTAACTGTAGTTTAGTACAGTTACAGTGACTTTGCCCAACCCTACTTATAATTAAATATATGGAATTTTGTGAGCTAGAATTGTTATGACCTATGTGATGATTACTGATTTATGCTTAAAAGATTGATACCTCGGATTTATGATTAAATACTATTTATGCTTATAAATATTATAATTATTATTATTATAAATATAATAATTATTATTATTATCAATTATAATTATAATTATTATTATTTATATTAACTCTATCTATAATTATAATTATTATTGTTATTAATTAAAATTATTATTATAGTTATTATTATCAACTTTATCAATTGTTATCATTATTATTAATTATTATTATTATTGTTATTATTATTATTATTATTATTATATTTAACTATTATATAATATATATTATCATTATTAAATTTATTAATATTATTATAATTAAATTATTAGAAAAACTAATATATAATATATTAGTATTATTATGGTTATTGTTATTACGTGAGTTTACTAATTATTGTTACAATTATTAATAGAGTTTATTAATATTATTATTGTTATTACTCAATTTTTTAATATTATTAAAAGTTGTAAAATTATTATTTTTATTATTAGCAATATTAATATATAATGTATATGATTATTGTTATTATTAAATTCATAATATTATTGGCAAATATTATTATTGATAGTGTTATTTGTAATATTAATGTATAATGTACGTCCCATTTAACAATTAAACTCAATTAAATCAAAACATCACACAATATAGTATAAAGAGCGAAGATTCGAAGTATGACTTCACCCCACATAATTAACCAAAAGTTCTCCGAGGAATCTAAGACACACCAAGATGCCAAAACCGAACAAAAATACAAGAACTTGACAGGAGTTAATAATGTACTAAAATACAAAACAGTACATGGGCCTTAGCTCTATGAGAAAGCCCAAGACAGAAGAATCCAACCCAGGTGGGCTACGCAGCGGAACCACGGGTGTTCCTCTCATATGCTCACATCAATAAATTGATGATCATCGCAAAAGAGAAAACTCATACATACATGACATACAACAAACAACAAAAGGGTAAGCTAGAGTGGAAAACAATTTATCATATAGTTACATGCTATTTCACAGTCCAAGCAGTATATGTCATCCAAACATGTTATGACCTTTCAATCAATACACTAAGACTTAGACTCGACTCATCCAGATATATATATAATCTAGTCGGATTCAACGAATGCTTGCACTTGTGGTGGACTTCCCTGCTCTACCGAGCTGCTCACCCCCGAGCTAAGTGTTACATTGTCTCAACCCCCCACACACAAGGTTAGCCCTTAATGGATTTTAGGCCTCCTACTACTCTCACCACAAGAGTCAGTCCGCTCTATTTGAGACTAACTGACTCCTCAGAGTGTCAACCTTACCTTGAATTCTTACCAAATTATATAGATGGGGCACCACCATGAACTCCCACTAACAGGGGTCATGGAATTACGTCCCGACCATTGAAGCTCATGGAATTACGTCCTAACCACATACCAATGATATTCAACCAACCAAGTAATATTTATCATGCACATAAATCTCATGCCAACCTTTATAATCAATCCTCATTCATATTCCATGTTGAATCCATTCCAACTCATCCTTCCCAATCCATGTATATAGAAGTGTATTTCATATCGACACCATGCCACTTTAATAACCAACCATCCCATTTAAAACACATGCCAAGATCATACCAAACCTATCATTCACAACCCATGAACCATATTAATCATGCATAATCATTCATCTCATGCTTTTAACATAACAATTCAATTCAAGCAAGTATCAACTATCCAAGAACATAGAAACAACAAAATGGTCAAGCACCCTTGCCAGCTCCTCGCCCAGGCTGAAAGGTCTCGCTCAGGCGAGCTCCTTTCGCCTAGGCGAGAGCTCGAGCAGAGTGAAATAGTGACTTATGCATTCTCTCGCTTAAGCGAGACCTCCTCGCCTGAGCGAGATAGACTCTCGCTCAAAACGGGAGCTCGTCGCCTGAGCGACAGCTCGCGCAACCAACATGGGCGAGTTGCTGCTAATCTCGCCTAGGAGAGATACACTCGCTTGGGCAAGAAAACTAGAACCCTCTGCTGTTTCACGTAGGCCAACAACAATATATTATCGGAGCAAAACACATATTTCATTCAAGAAATCACATACACCATACATACATCACAAACACGAAATAAGCCCAAAAATGGTAAAGAATCGTTTTAAACTCAGTAGCCCTAGCTTCCCTTACCTAGAAAGAGCTAGCAAACTATTTCGACTTTAAGCCCACGAACGCAGCAGCTCCCAGAGCAGATTTTAGAGTTGGAAAGATGATGGACAAATAGGGAACAAGGTTATAAGGATGACCCTTAGTTGGAATCACGAAAATAAGTTGGGAATGTAAGAAGGTGAGTGAGATACGACTTACGTGAAGAAGAAACGAGGTTTAGCTAGCTTGAAGATGACAAAGCTCTAAACCCTAGTAGAGCTTCTGTTTTGGAAAAGAGAAATGAGTCAAACACTGTTTTTGGCAAAGTGATGGCAGGATGGGGGTCTTGGCTGCTTTAGGGGCTTTGGCACCCTATGGACCAGCCATCAGGCCCATCTGCTTAGGATAAGCCCTTAAAACTTAGGGCAGAAAAGGAATAGAAATAAAGTTAGAAATTGTTTTTTATTATTATTATTAATTATAATATATGAGAATTAATACTTTAGATGAATAGTAAAATTATTAATATCACTATAAATATTATTATTTATAATTATTAGTATTTATATAAATATTATTATTAAAATCAATACGTAGATGAATAGTAAAATTATTAATATTACTATAAATAATATTATTTATAATTATTACTATTTATATAAATATTATTGTTATATGTATTATTAGTGATAAAATTATTAATATTACTATTAGTATTATTGCTATCATATATTACTATTGTATAATATATGTTATTGTTATTGTTATTATTAATATATTAATACTATTAGTATTTAAATTTTTTGAGTATTATTATCATTGTTAGAATTATTAGTAATATTAATATATAATATATTAGTTTTATTATGGTATTGTTATTATGTGTTTTTATTGATCATTGTTAAAATTATTAGTAAAATTTATTATTATTATTATTCTTATTAAATTAATTAATATCATTAGTAGTTGTAAAAATTATTATTATTATTAGTAGTAAAATTTTATATTATTATTATTATTATATATATATATATATTATTAATATTGTAAAACAAATAACTAGAAAACATATTATTATTATTATAATTATTGTTCTTATTAAATTTAATAATATTATTAGTAGTAATAAAATTAATAGTGATGATTGTAATATTAATTAATATATCATATTAACATTGTTATTATATATTATTATTATTATTATTATTATTATTATTATTATTATTATTATTATTATGAGTAAAGGTTTTGGTGGGCTGTTATCGTGGTTGCAGAAGGGAGAACGAAAATTGAGTGTTTGAGGATTGAGAGTGTAGAGAAGAACCAAAGAGAGCCAATGGTGATCAAAGGAGAATTTTCAAAGTTCTAAGCAAAGGAGACCAGGTTAGGGGAGTTTTACGCGTTAATTGTATGTTTAGTTCTGATTGCCATGCTAAATAGAGTAACCTTACGTGTTACCTTTATTTTTAAATTCGATTGGCATGCTAAATAAAGTAATTTCATGCGTTATTTTAAGTCTGATTGGCATGCTAAGAATGGTATGATGATGTATGAATTTGGTGTGATCATGATTGATATTTTATTTCCCTTTTAATTTATTGTTTCTGGGAAATTTCCAGAAATTGTCTGGTCGGCGATGAACTGCCGCCAGACGATTCTTTCCTCTTTTAGGTAATTTAGGGTTCCTATAGAGGAACTACCGGCCAGAAATAGGGTAAAATAGCCTATTGGACCACTGTTGACCAAATCTTTGCCAAAGTTGACCAGTGTTGACTTACTAGTGAGAGACTGCCACGTGTCAGAGCAGTCTCCCTCTCAAGCCAGAGTTCTCTTCCCGCAATTAGGGTTTGGCTGCCGTGAGGGTTGCTGTAAGGGGCGTTTCGCATATTCCGTTTGGGGCCACTAGTTCTCCGATAGAGGACCCGTTCGGCGTCTCGTTTATTGCTAATGCGATGTAAGTCGACGACGACGCGGGAGTGAGCGTGGTCAACGTAGTGAATGACGACGAGGCTGGTTCGAGAATGGTGGTTTAGGTAGCGAACTGAACGGAGAAGATGGAGCACGAAGACGACGCAACAGTTCTCTGCGTTGGCCGCTGGTGCGACGCCAGTGCAGCCATGGTGGTTCTGTCGTGAGCGCGACAATGACGCAGGTGCAGGCGCGATTGCAGTGGTTTCGTATGTTGGACGGCGTCAAGTTTGGTGGCTTATGCGCGAGAATGGAGAAATGGTGGTGCGAGTGTTGTCGAAGATTGTAGACTGTTCCGGCGAGCTCAAATGGTGCGACTATGGAGGTTTCGTGAGCGGGACGAGTGGAGAAGAAGGAAGCACGACTGAGGCGCGATGAAGGAGACGTGGTGGCTGGTTCACGGTGATGCGGGAGATGCAGGTTCGAGCCACTGGCAGCGCGACGGGTGGCGGTGTTTTCTGGCGATGGTGTGACGGGGGCTAGGTCCGACGAGCTGCAGCAGTAGTCGGACGTGGATCGGTGGCCATGGAAGACGACAGTTACGGAGTGCGGCGACTGCGAAGTGCGACGACTACAGAGTGGGTTGGTACGGAAGAGAGAGAAAGAGAGATTAGGGTTAGGGTTTGTGTTGGAAAGGAGATGATGACGTGGCAAACATTGATTAGTGATATGAGTTAGTGGAGGATTGATGATGTGGCAAACTGTCATTGGTTAATTAAGTAAGTGGAGGATTGTCACGTGGCGAAACTTGGTGGACTAGAGTTTAAGTGACATTAGGGGTGCAACTTAGTAAAAAGGAGGGGTGCAGAACAGAAATTGAATTACTATTAAAAAACGGGGTGTAAATCTGAAAACAGGGGGTGCAGTTAACTTCAGAAATGTTTTTTTAGAAATAGATATTCCAATTGGAAAAAAAAAGGGTGTAAACATGAGAATTAGGGGTGCATTTAGTACCTGAACTATTTCTCTCCAAAATTCCTATTTTGGGACTTAATTTATGAATTAAAATATTCATTATTTACACTCTTAAGGACCTAAATTAAATTATTGTTGCATTATTAAACTCAAGAATATCCAGTAATATAATATGCAACTAAATACAATTTTTAAGTGCAAAAATAATATTTGTTCCTGTAGAGAACAAACAAGAGATTAGACACAAGCGTCACCTTACCATGTAGTCCGCTATCTCTTCAGTTGGCCTCTTCCCGGTCAATACGTATCGGCTTGGACCCAGGAGGGGTTACCTGCAGAAGGGTCTCCGAAGCTCAAGTTAGTCAAAGCTCTCCGAGTCAAATCAGTGATTAATGAATGCGTACCTTTAAATGATGGGGTCCACGTGTATTTATAGAACATTAATGACGTTTGACCATCGCATGGGCTGGGCTTTGACTTGGGTCCCAGCTTGGGCCATGAGTGGGCCTGGGCCCAAGACAGGTCCTAGAGGGCCATTGAAGGCGGGGACCGATGTCAGTTAACGTTCTAGGCAAGTAGTCGGTTTCGACCGGCTACCTGCCTAGATGACTTGTGCTGGTGGTGTTCGGGTACTAGATGCTAGGTGGTTTCGATGTATATACTGTTTACTTGGTTGAGTTTGGCTAGGTACGGTACACCAGTCCCCCAGCCTTGTCCGATATGGGTTGTCGGTCAAGGATGACATGTGTTGGTAAGCTAGCAAAACCGGCTAAGTGTGATACAATATTAAATTACCAAAAGTTAATTATTGAATGTGAGTCAAGGTTCGACTCATCATACCTTCCAGGCGGTTTGGAAGCGGCAGAGCCTGGCGGTACGTGTCCCCCGCCAAACAATTGTTACTGCAGTAGTATTGGTGATGTGGATTCTGTAGGTGTGATCTACGAGGCTTTTGGTGATGCTTCAAAGGTGGGATTGCTGGTGTTTCTTGAATTGTGGCTTAGAACGTATCCCTTGAGTTGTGGCTCGGGATAGGGGTTAAGCACGTGGTATTCCTTGAGTTGTGGCTTGGAATAGCATCTCTTGAGATGGCGGATGAACAAGAGGAACCCTTGAGTTGTGTCTCGGGTTGGCGAGTGTTGCCGGCGTGAGTGTGCTGGTTGTGGCCAGTACGGATGGGTCCAGATAGATTGCCCTCCTTAGTAGTTGGCTGACGAGTTTGGTAGTCTTGGGACATTGCGAACTATATTCGCATTTGGGAACTCCACCTAGCGTTACAATGTATGATGCGTAGCAATGGTTCTCGCACGTGCTCTATCGATTGTGGTCAATAGGTATGGCAGCAAGTCATCTTGAAGTATTCACTAGAAGATGTAGAACACGAATAACATGGTTGTGGCCAGGTAGTATGAATTTAAAAGATGGAATTCATTTGGGATGAATGTGTTGCCGATATATATATATATATATATATATATATATATATATATATATATATATGTGTGTGTGTGTGTGTGTGTGTGTGTGTGTGTGTGTGTGTGTGTGTGTGTGTGTGTGTTATGTGTATGCCATTTTATATGCTTTATTTGTTAAGCTCACCCTATTTGCTTGTGATTGGCGATGATCTTGTACACGGTACACGTGAGCAGATGATGTTGATGCAGGTGGTTCTGGTGGAGCTTAGCTGCGGAGAAGGGATAGCTCGGGAATCTTTTATTTTTATTGGTTTTGAAATAAATTGTAAACCTGTACGGGTGTTTGTTTTAGAACATTCTGGTTTGAGAAATTTTGGATTTTAGTACACTTTATTTATTTAATAAAGTTTAAATTTTTCGCGTTTTGGGAATATCAGTTAATAAATGAAGTTTTATTATTTATTTATTTATTTTATTATTTAAATTCGTAATATCCAGTCGGGATGTTACAATCTGTGGATATCTCGGTGTAGACCAGCTTGGACTCGAGAGGGGTTACCTACGGAAGAGACTCCAATGCTCAAGTCAGCAAAAACTCTCAAAAAGTCAAATCTCGTAATTAAGGGAGTAATGAATGCGTACCTTTAATTTTTGGGTCCATACATATTTATAGATTATTAATTATGCTTAGCCACGTCATAGGTTGGGCCCTTGTTTGGGTCGTAGGTGGGCCTAGGTCTTGGGCTAGGGCTTTTAGAGCGATTATCGTGGGCCCTTAGGGGCCTTGCGGCAGTGCTCTGAATTTGTCAAGTTCTTGCTTAATTATCCTAAGTTAGCGGCTTAAGCCGGTTACCCTTTAACGGCTTAGGCCAGGTACTATTAACCGTTCATACATGGTGATTACTTGCGTCTTTGGGGGCTATATAGGCGGGTTAAACCGGCTAGGTGTGGTACAAATTTTAAATGAATCTTGAAAGATTCTTCAATCTTTATAACACAAAATAACCAATTTTCTAGTTCTGTATTAATGGACTGATTAAAGCAATTAGGAAAGGCATAAAAGATGAGAGAAACAAAGAACACAACAATTAGGAAAGGTATTTTCACTGCATCAGTGTAGTGCCCTCATATAATCCGTTAACGAGTTCTGCATTTGACACATTCAAGAGTTTGATAGCTGATCTGATTCAGTTCAAGATTGGTTTACATGTAATCCTAGATATACAACACCTACGCAAAAGATAAGTTTAGGACTAAGCTTAAAACAATGATACAAAGTGTTTGTATAACTTTGGACATCATCAAAATCATCTTCATTGAATTGAGCAGGCTCCCCCTCTCAACAATCTCCCCCTTTTTTATGATGGCCAATTGTGTCCTGTAACATAGAAAAAAGATAAACAACCTTTCTCCCCCTTTGGACATTAGCAAAAAGAGCAGAGAGGTGTGACATAACCAAACATGCACATGCATGGAACATCACAAAATAACAATATAAAGTATGACAGTATTAACAATGCAGCAGGTGGAATCAGTAGCACATGTTAACATCAAAGTGCATATAGGCATAAATCATATGAGCAATTAAGTAGTGCAGTATCAGGGTGCAAAGTATGAAGACATCAAAGTGCATATCAGTTAAGGATTACAGTACTAGCATATGACTAATCTAATGAATTATGTAGTGTTCAGAAGTAAATGAGCCATAATAGGAAAACGATAATCGATTAGAGAATTACCTAATGGATTAGCTAGCAAGTAAAACACATAATACAAATCAGCAAAATGTGGTTTAATAACAATCAAAGTACGCAATTTCAATCCCGCAATTTCAATCCCATTATCAAAACACAATATAACAACAACACATGCATCTCAACAGAAGGTGATTTAGTACCAATCAAGGCCACAATTTTAATCAAGCACTCAAAACACAGAATCATAACAACAATCCATTTTAATCAATTTGAATCTATTCTAATGGATTAATTTATGCAGAAATATGAAAAATGCATATTTTACTTCGTTTTTAGTGAACAAACATACAATAAATTCAAAATATGAGAGTACTTTAATCAACAATTATTCTTGATTACAATAGACAAGGAACTTTTTGTAACATCCTGACTGGATATTACGGATTTATATAATAAAATAAATAAAAAGTAATTAAGCCGCAATTAATAAAACCTCATTTCCCAAAGACGCAGAAAATTTAAAACATTTTATTAATTCCAATTAAAACAAAAAACCATAGTTTATAACTGAACATAATAATAAAGCCTCTCACAAGAGTTTACAAAATATTTCAAATCAAAATGATACAAAACTCCTAGGCTTTCCCCCATTCTGCGGCTAAGCCTCACCAGCTCCACCTGCAATATCATCTGCTCACGTGTATCGCGTACACGATCATCGCCAAACACAAGCAGATAGGGTGAGCTAAAAAGATAACACATGTATATATATAAATCAATCATATATATATATATAGAAAACAATACATTAAAAGAAAATCCTTTCTTTTATTCCACATGGCCATAACCATGTATGATGTTATTTCACCACAAAGGAACCTCCTCCTCCTTTTTCACATGGCCACAACCATGTAATATCCATGCACATTAAGGAAACTTGTTCCCTTCCTACCACATGGCCACAACCATGTAATACCAATGCATATAAAGGAAACTCGTTCCATTCCTTCCGCATGGCCACAACCATGCTAGTAGTGTTCTACATTTTCTAGTCAGTATCTCAAGGCGCCTTGCTGCCACACCTATCGGCCACAACCGATAGAGCACGTGCAAAAACCATGCTACAGATCACACACCGTAATGCCAGGTGGAGTTCCCAAATACGAACATAGTCCGTAACGTCCCAAGACTACCAAACTCGTCAGCTAAATACTGAGGAGGGCAATCCATCTGGACCCATCCGTACTGGCCACAACCAACACACTCACACCGTCAACACTCGCCAACCCGAGCCATAACTCAAGAGTTACTCGTGTTCATCCGCTATCCCGAGCCATAACTTAAGGGAAGTCATTCCGGGCCATAACCCATAGAATGCCACATGCTTAACCCCTATCCATAGCCACACCTCAAGGATACGTTTCGGGCCACAACCCAAGGAACACCAACAAGCCCACCATTGAGATATCTTTAGAAGCCTTATAGACCAGGCATTACCATTCAAACACCATCCAATCCAATACCGCAAAATGGATTGCCTTTAAACCCATCATCCATCCATCCTTTGCTTAAACTTCGACGCTTGAGCGAGCATCACGCGTAAAACAAACCTCGCACTCTCGCTTGAGCGAGCCTTGCTCGCTTGGGTGAGACCACCTTTCGCCACAGGCAAAAATCTCTTGTCTAGGCGACGAGTTAAACTTAAGAGCAAGGCCTTCCTCCATTTCTCACCTAGGCGAGAGACTCTCGCCTGAGCGAGATACTCCATCGCCCAACACTTTAACTTCGCGCCTGGGCGAGAGAGACCCCTAGTTCAAACCTGACACTCATGGATTCTCGCTTGAGCGAGAACCACTCGCCTAAGCAAGATGGTTTGTCGCCCAGAACCAGAGTTCTTCGCCTGAGCGAAAAGCTCAATCAACAACAGTACTCGAGTCCCTACTAATCTCGCCTAGGCGAGTCCGACTCGCTTGGGCAGGAATTGCAGACTTTGGCATTGTTTCACGCACGCAAACACCAACACCACATACCAAACCACATCCAATTCATGCCAAGCAATCCAGAATAATGCACCAAACATGTACACATAATTCAGACCCAAAATAATCCCCAAAAACTAAGTTTAACGCATAAGTCGCAATTTCAGTACCCAAACCCTCATTAATTCTATACAATTGCATACTGAATTTCACTCATACAACATCCCAAAAACAATCAATCAACCTTCAAGTCATACCATATATGCGTAGCACGAAATTCCATGGCTTATAAGCATACATATACAATCAGTTCATAAACTAAAAGAAATCAAACGCGGAAGCTCCTCTAACCTGGGATTTCCCTCTTGCAAAAGTGTAATGCTACAGCTCTTCTACTTGCACAATACAAAATCCCTTAGTGCTCCCACAATTTGCCTTAGGTAGTCTCTCAATCCTCTCCAATTCGCTCCACACTCAAAAGGTACAAAACCAGAACTGCAGAAACCCTCTTTTCACATAATTTTGACCTTTTATAGGTGCCTTAATAGTGGTTTTAAGTGCAAAACTAAAATAGCCTTAATGATATTTTAATTGCTATTCAAGGCCATCATTTGGTGGTTTTTCAACCCTTATTAGGGGTCCTTTAGCTAGGGTTTCCTTGCCTTTTCACATTCAAGCCATAACTAATGGTTAGCAAAAAAAGAGTCAATTTTAGGTTCACCAAGGTTCAAACCCATACCATGCTTATCATCAATTCAATGCACAACCACTCAAGAAATTTATGTTTTGTGAAAAATTACATAATCTTATAAGCATGTTATCACTCGACCCGATTATGCTTATTATTAAAATTAATAATAATCAAACAACACAAAATGGCATACATAGGACTCAAACCCAAGTCCTCTCACATAATCAAAGTACTCTCAACCATTTGAGCTAGTACTTTTTTACATCACACTAATCAATATTTAATGCCATAAAGGCTCCCACTACCTGCATTTATTAATTAATTCATTATTTAATTAATTAATTTTCACAGGTCTTACACTTTTCACCGTGGCAATGCCTAAAGTTTGAACTTTGTTATTATCACCTCTTGTAACATGACCATTAATTGGATTTGTAGGATATCCTACAAAAGTTCTTCACATCTCCTTTCATGTGTCTTGAGCATCCATTATATAGAAGCTACATTGTTTTCCTTGCATCAAGACACAATTGAAACATAGATTAAAGAGAAGATACAGGTACCCAATTGAACTTGGGTCCTTTTATATTAGTGGCTTGAGGTGTTCCTTTAGGTACCTATTTGTACTTTCCTTTAGGAACCCCACAATTCTTAAAATAGCAAGAATTAGATGCATGACCAAGTTCAGAACAATATGAGCAAATAACAGATGTTGGTTTGCTCATTTAGAAAATTTCTAGTGCCTAATGCATTAGATTTGCCATTGTAACCTATTCCTTCCTTATTAAGCACACTCCTTTGAGATCCTAACACAACATCAAGGTTTGATCTTCCCAAGGTGAATTTTGAGAGAGTTTTCATTAAATAATCTATCTTTTTTAGCTGTCCTGGGCATTGTTCACATTGGGGAGAGCTTGTGCCATCTTTGGACCTAGAGTGTTTCTCAGATTTTTCTAGTTTTTCAAGACTTGTTATCAGATTTTCATTTTCCTCTTCTAGTTGCTTTACTCTACCTTCAAGCCATTTAATTACTCCTCTACGCTTATTATTTGACTTTTGCAATTTCGTGGCTTCCTTATACAATTCATTAAAAGCATTAAGTAATTCATAGTAGTTATTTTCATCATCATTGGAGTTGAAACTACTCACATTGCTCTTAGATGATCCTATTCTAGCCATCAAACACAAATTATTTTCTTCCTCAGTGCTTTCATCAGATTCACTAGATGTGCTGGAATCATTGTCTTCCCAAGCAATATAAGCTTTCGTTTTCTTCATGTGCTTCTCTGCCTCATTCTTTTCTTCTAGCTTTTGCTTCATCTTGAGTACAGGGCAGTCTGGTTTAATGTGTTCTGTTTTGTCAAACTCATAGCAGGTTGGAGTGCCAAAATGTTCTTGCTTTCTGGACTGTCTCTTATTACCTGCATAATTGTTATTAGTCTTATTTTTAAACTTCAAAAATTTAGAGAACCTTTTTACCATTAAGCTCAAGGCTTCACTGTCAGAATTTCCATCATTTGAGTCATCTCCAGATTTGTTTTTTTTAGTTTTACTACAGACTTCACAACACTCTTCAAGGCTATAGTGTGCCTCTTTTCTCCATCCTCTTCTTCCTTGAGTCTTCCAAGCTCTAGTTCATGTTCCCTCAGTTTTCCAAAGAGAGTGGCTATGTCCATACTAGTGAGATCTCTAGATTCAGATATTGCTATAACTTTAGGCTACCATGTCTTATTTAAGCTCTTCAAAATTTTGATATTGAGTTCTTCCTTGTCAAAGGTCTTACCAAGAGCTAGGAGATGATTTACTATATGTGTAAATCTTTTCTGTACATCACATATGCTTTCTTCAGTCTTCATTCTGAACATCTCATACTCCTAAATGAGAGTGTTCTTCCTTGCCCTTTTGACTTCATATGTGCCTTCATGTGTTACTTTCAAGACATCGCATATTTCTTTGGCTGATTCACACACAGATACCATGTAAAATTCATCCAAAGTTAGTGCAAAAGATATAATATTTTTGGCTCTAACATCATAGTGTACTCTCTTATTCTCATCAAGAGTCCACTGTGAGAACTCTTTAGGAACAATTTTGCCTTACACAACTTTAATAGGTTGAAAAGGTCCATTTACCACAGCATCCCATACCCCTTTGTCCACTGATTCAAGAAAAATTTTCATTCTAATTTTCCAAAAGGGATAGTTTTCACCAGCAAACAAAAGAGGTCTGTTGATGGATGCCCCTTTAGCAAAGGTTTGAGATGCATTAGACATATCATGATCTTTCTAATCGATTAACATGCGATTAACCAGTTCTTGTGCCAATTGTTGAAACAAATATGTCTAATATAACCCAACCAAGAGGGGGGGTGAATTGGTTATTCAATCTTTTACTGATTTTAAATGAATCTTGAAAGTTTCTTTAATCTTTCATAGGCTTTGAATCCTTTTTTCCAGTTCTGTATTAATGGACTGATTAAAGCAATTAGGAAAGGCATAAAAGAAGAGAGAATAAAAGAACACAATAATTTTTATACTAGTTCGATTCAAGATGAATCTACGTTCAGTCTTCTCCTAAGTAACCCACTTAGGAGGATTCCACTAAATCAATAGAGTTGCAAGAATTATAAGAGCATCTATATAATTCAAGACCCAGGCAATCGTTAATTTTTTGGTACAAAATTACCAAGGAGAGTTGCCTCGTGATTTTACTATGCATCATGCACCAACGGTAATATCTAAATCTTCATTAAATTAATATATGTTTGATATTATTATTTGGAAAGTTATTAATTATAATTATTTTTTATATGTTAGGTATCTGATCAAGGAAGTGTTCCTAAGGAAGAAACAAATGATCAACATCAAGCCTCGCATTAGATGATATTATTCATTTACTTTTAGAATTTGTCAACAAATATGCCTCTAGGAAACTTTTGGTTAATTATGCTAACGGGGAACAACTCTAATTTTCTTTTACATTTTGGTTCATTGGTGCACTTGCTTATTATGTCATTATCATTCAAATGTTACCTCTCCAACACTTATTATATTAAGAGCATTATGACTGCTAGTCCACTACTAGTACCATTTGAATGAATATTTGTATTGATTTCTTATTTTGAAGTGGCCTTGGAGTTTTTGCTTTTTAGTTATTGAAATGTGTTATGAAAATGAATGTTTTTATTGAAACTTAGCCTCTAAGAGTATTCAATTTATTTATATTAGGGTAGGGTCATACAAAATGGTTAAGTTACTTCACTTTTTGTTTTTGTTGTATTGTCAAATGTAATCATCCTCCAAAATAATAATGAAAACCAAAATGTTAAGTCATCAAATAAGAAATTCCATAGAATAAGGTTATTTTCATATTCAAAGAATTAACTAAACAAACTAATTATCAGGAAAGTACAACTTTAGCATTATAGCAATGCCATAATAATATACGCATTAACTTTTTGGTATTAACAGGGTTTTTGAGGAATTAACGGGGTTTTTAGAACCCCAAGCATTAACGGGGGTTTCAAAACCCCAAACATTAACGGGGGTTTTCAAAACCCTAGGCATTAGCGGGGACTTTCAAAACCCTGGACATTAACAGGGGTTTTCGGAACCCCGGGTATTAACGGAGCTTTTTGAAACCCCCAATAAGTTTCGATAGTTTCTGGAGTTGCTAAAAACCGGTAATTCGTTAGTCACGCTTGCTCTTCCAGGAAAATTGCAAACCCCTGGTAAAATCATTAGTGGGGGTTAAAACCTCCAAAAATGTCAAATATAACCCCACTAAATACAATTATTTTTTTAGTGAACCAAAAAAAAATTAAGATTGAAAGAAATATTTGAGAAAAAAGTAGCTCATAGAAATGGTCGAATTGTCCAACTCTAACATACATAACAAAAACATTTTCTCAATAATCCTAACCTTCGAAACTCAATTTAACATAACGAATCATATGTTGTATTTCTAAAATATGTTGTATTTCAAGAATATGTCATTATCATCAATAAATTATTTGCTTATGCATGTTCGTTTAATTAAATTCTTATCAATTTACTTCTATCCAGCTTTTATTTGTTACTTAATTTAATTCTATTTTAATAGTTAAGAATATTATTTTACATTTTTAATTAAGCACCAAAAATTTGAGAAAAAGATTGATGAAGGGTTCTTGGAGCATTTTGCAGTTGTGCTTCATTGCTTATCAAAAGTGATGATCAAGAATTCATGCAGATAGTGTAATAGTGATACCAAGCTCTACATTGATTCAGGTGTTGTTGTTCCATCACAAGTTCATCTTCTACGTATCACTATTATTATTGTTTACTGCATTGTCTGGTTTCTTGGTTTTGAAACTTTGTTTTCTAAATATATACGATATTATATTAGTAGGTAATGATATGGTAATATCATTATGTTAATATACAAAGTAAATCAACATTTATTAAAAACAAAGGGGAAGAAAGGCAGAAAAGAAAAAAAAAACTCTTAATGAATATAAAAGAAGAAGAAAATAGTTGTTAGAATAGTTGTATAGAAAACATGTAATAATAATACTTAGTTTTTAAAAATAAATAATTAAATAATTATATTGTAAATGGTAAATTAAGAATAAGTAATTGTGGACATAAAAGAAATAATAAAACATAAAATTAAATATAATAAATAATAAATAAATTTATTGAAATATTTTTTATATTCTCTTTCATTCTCTTTATTCTCTTTGAGTTTCTCACATATTCTCACTCTCACATGTTTTCTTTTGTTTCTAAAGAAAAATATGAACTTTGACACAAACTCATTATTTCTATTCTTGTTTGTCATATGTTCTATTCCATTATTGAAGATAGAAGGAATAACTCTCTATCTATATGTTAAATATTAGTTTAAAAAAAATTGGTATATGGATAAAGAATAAAAAAATATTCATTTTTTTAAAGATGATAAAAGGGAAGATACCCATGAAGACGAAAATAAGACATATTTACATTTTTACATATTTTGAATTCTTCGCCTATTTTGAAGGATGATACTAAAATTAAATTGTTGAATTATTGAGATTTTTTTTTAAGATTCAAATAAGCATAGTGTAGGTGAGGGTTTCAAATTACCTCTTTGAAACGTATCTAAATTTTGAATATATTATTTTGACCCCTCTAAAACTTATGTTTAAGATTTGCCACTTATTGTGATAAATGTTAATAATTGCATGTAGCATTACTGCCTTGCATTTCTTGAAGCATTGTTTCAAGAGTGGGTATCTAGAGTGTAGAAAGTACATAGGTGGATCTTGTATTGTCCTAACTCTTGATGTTTTAGTGTAATTTCTAGTGTGGATAGCTAGAGACTGGAAGTAGATTCGGTTGAATCGAACCAGTATAAATATTTGTGTATATTGTGCTCTTCTTTCATCATATTTTTATATCTTGTTAAATGTAAATGTTTAAAACTATGCATTATTGTATACACCATGTCAATTGATTAAAGATCTTCTCAAAACTGTCTTTAAAGAGTAAGAACAAACCAAACTTTTGTAAAACCAATTCACCTCCTCTTGATTGTAAAATATTGGCTCATCAATTCTAACACAATATTCATTTAACTATTTCAGTCATTTATGGTGTCCAAAACTTAATAAATTTTAACAAATCAATCATATTTTACACTTCTTACTTTTACTCAATATGTAATATATTTATAAACAAAGACATATTCATATTATCATTTTTAATTCAATAAACCTACATAATTAATTCTAACTCTATTTAGTTTTCTAAAGTTTAATTACTTCAAATTTATTTTACATTTTAAATTTATGTGTTTTACCTTATTTATAAGTTATTGTTTACTAAATTTAATTTTATAAATTATTATTCTATACTTTCTTTTTCTCTCTTAAATATTATTACTTAATATAATTTCCTTTCTCATTTTTAATTTTAAAAAAATATATATATATTCCAAAATTTTATTTCTCAAATTATTTTATTTTTGTACTATACTAGATGGATAAGACCGGTAAGATCGAGTACACAACCCTATTCGCCAACTTATAGTCCTCCTTAGTACATATCATTGGTCAGTTATATGGAAATATAATACATACATGTCAGCTAAGGTTACATACTGGTAAAGGCTGCTTACCTTAAACTTAGGAAATAATAGTCATCGCTTCATAAGTCCGACACTTGGGCTCTAATTAGGCACACACAAGCCCAAAGAAGATCCAGCAAGCCCAATATAGGCCCAGCCCATAAGCTAAGTAATTTGTGATTAATATTCTATAAATACATGTGGACCTCGGCAATTAAAGGTACGGAATTCATTAATACTAAAAATTAAGATTTGACTTTGAAAGCTCTCGTTGACTTATTCGTTGGAGTCCTTTCTACAGGTAACCTCCCAAATGTCCCATCCGACACCTGGATACGAAGACATACCCCGCAAGATCGCAAAGTATTTGTTTGAGAGGTTCGAAGATTGGGTAAAGCAATATTTATGTCTCATGATAATCTGCTATTGTTCTACAGGAACAATTGGCGCCCAACGTGGGGCACGAATAGTACCTTACAAACCAAAGAATCTTTGAATATGGTTTCCACCCATAACAAAGTTGGCGTCTCAAAATAGGCTGAAGTAGTATCTAAGGATGTCATTGTAAACCAAGTCGACTTACCCACCATCCTTGAAGGACATGCTAAGATGCAACAAAAGAAGGTCGCCTACCTTAAGCCTTTGTTAAAACCGTTGATATGCTCTTGAATTATATATTCCTTTAAATCCTCCAATTCGCTGTCGATACCGGTATATTTTTCTTTTGGCTCATCATTGTCTTCCTCCAGATCCTTAATTTTTTCTTTCATTTTCTTTTCTGAGTCCAGGCACCTAACTTTCCACGAAACTAGTTGTTTTCTTTCAACCGCCCACTCCTCCCTCTCTTTATCCCAAACCGCCCTCTCCTCCTCATGCTTGGCCTCCAAAGTCTTCAATTCTTCTCGAACTTCCTCTACCTTTGCTCTCCTCCGCTTCCTTAATCTCCTTCTGAAGAAGGTTGCCTACCCTCCAGCCTAAAATCAAGGCCTTATTGTTAAATTCCAGCATAGTCTTTATCATCGCATTAGGCTCCATATTATCTATAGAGGATATCACAGCCTCCGCCAAATTGATGTCAATATCATAGCGGACAAATGTCTCTGGCAACTCTATTAAGCAAGCTTCAGGTTTTATAATCCCTGACGTCGATGTCGATCCCATCAATTTGACCCTTACCTTCTTCATATCTTTCCTAACTCCCTTCTGAACGGAAACTAACGCCTTCCTCTTCGAGCCGCCATGAACGTGAACTTCCACCAGCGGCTCTTGCATATTCGGAACTTCAATACTTCATGAGTTTTTGGATTTCTTAGCCTGCTCTTTGCGTAGGGTCCTAAAAAGGTTCAGGTTCTTTTTCCCCAACTAGGCCACATGTCCTGCAAAATAAACACACTACCCAACATAACGGAAAAAATAAAAAAGAATACCTTCTAAATCAGCAAGCGGATGCACTGATAAATTAACTCTAACTAAGCCCTCAGTGGGCAATTTATCGCTAAATCTCCCCAAAACTTCTATTACTCGTTTGTCATCCACAGACAGCTCCTTTTTCATCCCCTTATAATGAACGAGGATTATCTGTCCAGCTGAATGGGAACTTAGTACTCCCATACTCGTTATAAAACAGTAAACGACCTAATTCCTTCACAAAAACTTTAAAAATGTCGTCCTTAAAATGCTTAAAAGATTGAGAAAAAGCATCCAAATACTTATGCCTGGTCGGTTGACCAAGGATAACTAAGTAACCAGATTTTTTTTACTTGTGTCATAAAAATATAAAACGCATTCAGAGGAAAGGTGCAAGTATAATGATCGGCATAACATCCTGAACGCTTGCAAGTATCCCCAGCTATTGGGATGTAACTAGGTTGGTGCAACGTTCAGTAGCCAAAATACACCCATGGTGAAATCATCAAAGGGAATTCTCATATGCAATTGAGAAAAGTGGCATACGTACATATAAAAGAACCCCTCTTCAGCCTCTCCTTGATCATTGCATACACATTCGACAACATTAACCCGCTCCAAAGAACCGATGTTTGGGGAAGTACCCTTCTCAAAAACAGGTACACAACCTAGTAACGAGTTAAGTAACCAGGACCATTTGAGCAAGGAGTATTGCGTACTTACATCTTAAGCCACCCACTTGTACCCGGCCTTTGCCAACATACTATTCTCTGCCACTTCCTCAGTAGGATCCTCCTTTATGTCAGGAATAACCTCCATTTGGACCCCTCCTTCACCAAACATAGAACAGCTAGATCCGCTAACCGAATCGTTATCCCTACTACCCGAACCTGATGTGGAAGAGCTATCACTATCACTAGACATACCTTATGTGAAAAGAAAATGACACAAAGAGAAGGGGAATATATATCAGACACACTCTACCACAATACCACAAATGATACAATTGTCTTATAGCAAGCAAATAAGATAGCATATGCACAACTTCTACCCTAGTTTTTGTTTATAAGGTAAAAACCAAAACAATTTTCCCGCTTGAATAATCCTAAATGAAGAGTGAAACCTACATAATTAGGATGACTATTCAACATCTCCTAACACGACCCCTGACATTCCTGGTCTTTTCTTTGACATAGCCTCAACATCGTTTCCACTCCCTGAGGCTAGGTTACTACCATAAGGACATACCAAGAATACCAAGAAAAGAGGATTTTTTTCCTTCAAAAGATATCCCACCAAAGCTTGAAGGATTGATGTACTATACTAGGCAGATAAGACCGATAAGATCAAGTACATGACCCTATCGCCAACTTATAGTCCTGCTTAGTACAAATCATTGGTCAGTTATATGAAAAAAATATTACATACATGTCAGCTAAGGTTACATATTGGTAAAGGCCACTTATCCTAAACTTTTAAAATAATAGTCATTGCTTCATAAGCCTAGAACTTAGGCTCTAATTAGGCCCACACAAGCCCAAAGAAAATCAAGCAAGCCTAATATTGGCCTAACCCATAAGCCAGGTAATTTGTGATTAATATTCTATAAATACAGGAGGACCCCAACAATTAAAGGTACACAATTCATTAAAACTTAAAATTGAGATTTTACTTTAAGAGCTTTCTCACTGACTTGATCGTTGGAGTCCTTTCTGCAGGTAACCTCCAAATGTCCCATCCGGCAGCTGAATACGAAGACATACCCTGCAAGATTGCGTAGTATCAATTTTTGAGGTTTGAAGATTGGGTAAGGCAATATTTATGTTTCATGATAATTTGTTATTTTTCTATAGGAAAAATTTCAAACCATTCTTTTTTATTATATTTTTCCACCAATTTTTCCTTTGTTAATTATAAGCAGAAGAAAAATATTTCGAATTTAAATTTTTAGGAATCGAATTTCGAGTACTTTTCCATCAGATGAATCTGATGGTAGTCCAGAATTCTGCTTTTCAAAAATTGGATTTTAAACTAAAATAGTAACCATCTATCTCTATCATTGAAAGCCACATTAACTATTTTGAAAAAATAAAAAGAAAAATGTGTGTTATTTGAGCTAAACTTTATGTTAGGGTTAGGATAAATTCAAATGTATTAGTCACTGTAGTTGTATTTAATATGTTGGTCATTTTTAGTCGTTTTTGTTTGTTTTGAGTAGAATGGTCAGGAATATGTGAGTCTATAATATATTGTTGAATGCATAAATAACACAACAACAACAACAAAGGTGAATTAAGTTATTCACAAAGTAAATTTGTTACAAATAGTTCATGTATTAGTCATTGGAGTCGTACTTAACATTTAGCCATTTTTAGTTGTTTTTGTCTGTTTTGAGTACAACGATCAGGAATATGTGAGTCTATAATGTATTATTGCTTGCATAAATAACAGAACAACAATAGAGGTGAATCAGGTTATTCCAAAGTAAATTTGTTGTCAACAAATTTACATCAAAGCTAAAGACCTTAAGTGTAAGTGTTCTTTGAGAAGTTTCAGTGAGATGGTCAGTCTTACAAACCATATATTGTTGCCCAAGTTGACAAAATTTGTCAACTATAACAATTGGAGTCTCCAGATGAAGACTTTTCTTGGTGCCTAAGATAATTACGAGGTGGTTCAAGATGGTTTTATAAAACCAAAAAACATAGTTTGTTTTACCAATGCCCCTAATAATGTGTTAAAAGCAATGTGCACGAAGGACAAGGTAGTCTTATACATATTGTATTGATATGTTGATGAGTCTAGCTTTAAGAAGATTGCAAGTGCAAAATATTCAAAAAAAGAGAGACATTTTAGAGAAAGTGTACAATGGGATAATAAAGTGAAGTAAATCCACCTTCAAATAGTCAAAGGCAAGTTGGAGAGCATGAAGATGAAGAAGATTGAAGGAGTGTCCGAGTAGATAACTTAGATAGAAACCTTGGTGAACCAACTTCACAAAAAGTGAGAAACGCTACCCACTTCCCAAGTTGTGGAAAAAATATTAAGATTGTTATCGGACAACTTTGAGAACTTGGTATGCATGATTAAGGAGTCCAATGACCTATCAACACTCTCGCTTGAAGAGCTTACCCGATATCTTGAGGTGCGCAAGCAAGAAAAGGGAAGGAGAAGGAGAAAGAACATGATGAGCTACTCTTAATGAAGGGAGAGACTCAGAACACTAAAGGAAAAGGAAGAGACCGAGGAGGTATTGGAAGTGGCATTGGTGGTAGAAGCCGAAAACATGAAGAAGAGAAAGAATAGTCTGACTAGCAAAATTGGATTAGAAGAGTACAAGGTTGATAACTCAATTTCTGTACTAAAATATTAAAAAAAGGAGGAGGAGGAGGAGGAGGAGAAGGAGCCACTTAATCAATTACTCTTAATGAAGGGAGAGGATCCAAACACTCAAGGAAAAGGATGAGACCGAAGAGGTAGTGGACGCGGTCCTGGTGGTAGAAGTTAGGGATAGGAAGAAGAAAAGGAATAGTCCAACTAGAAAAATTGGTGCAAAAGAGTACAAGGTTGATAACTCAATTTCTATACTCTTTTATTAAAACTTATTACACTCAATTGGGATCTTTATTTCTTGTATCTTTCAGTTTTAGTTTGGTTTATCAACTTTTAGGACTTTTAAGAGCTAAAACACTGCCCAATGCCATTTTACTCAAGTTGGGTGCATTTTAAAACCATACCCATTATTGGTATCGTCTCGCACCATTTGATTGGTGCCCAACACAACCGAAAGGATTAGCCTATGTTACGTTATCACTCAGTGTGCATAATGTGGTGCCCAATGCACATAATCTAGCAACCCAAAAATGTAGGATTTTAAACTCTCACCTTTGCTTATTGTTTTGTTCGTAACTTTCACTACATGAGTTCAATTGAGTTGATTCTTTTTTGCGTTGGATTCTAAACTCAAAGAGATTTAATTTGCGTGGTAGAAAAAGAAAAAGAAAATAAGGTCTTCGTACTGTTAGGAGTTCCTTAGTTTTTCTTTTCAAGGTCCTTTGAGACTAAGTGTTGAACAACTTTGAATTGTAAGTTGGATTGTGTGTTTTATTTTAGTTCATGGTTCAGTTTTCATTTTGGTTCTAAGACTGTGTAGTTTGAAAACCATGGTGAATGTTTTAGTTAATGTGTTGTTTCTACTTCTACTATCAACATGAGTTGCCACTTCAATTTGCTATAAAATTTATCCAACCAAGTTCAATATTATCTCATTTAGTTTACTATTTCATTGATGCCAACTTGTTATGTCAGTGATCTCTTTTGCTTTATTTGTATTATCTTTTGAATTTCACAGCTTAGTGTAATATTATGTTTGACTTCTCCGTAGAATTTATGTGTTTAGGATTGTAGTATTGGTTCCATTTCCATTGCTTGTTTGTCAAACATGTTTTCAATAAAAAAGCCTCAGCTAGTGCAATTTATTTCTATTAAAAAAAATGTTATTAAACTTTCAGTTTGCTAATGATCATAATTTTGCTGAGTTTTCAATCACTAGTTGGGCTATTTTTCTATTTTAAGTCCTATTTGTTGTCGTACATATTCCTTGATAGCCTTGGATTGCTTACTTTTAAGGTTTGCATAATTAGTATAGGTGGTTACCACTCGGTCATACTAGTCTAGCTTAGTTTGCTATATTAATTCATAACCTTGAGTTGTGTCTATTTGTTTAAATTGAATGAGTAAATTTTGCGTATTTTGAATGAGTTAGTTTCATTAGTTATCACATTGCAATTGTTTGATTTCAATTTCATTATTTATTTATCATGCTTTAAAAATAGATATTATGTTTGTTCTTCACAATAACTGACATAGAATTTTCAGTTTTCTTCTCCCCCCTTCTCCCTCTCGTTGCACTTCACCATTCTACAACTTAAAGCACCCTCTCTGGTCCCATCTCCTTGTTGCTCTACCTTTCACTGGTGGCTTTCGTTCTCGTCTCCTTGAGGTTTCGTTTTCCTCTTCTCAAGCGATCCCTCTATTGTGATTGCTACTATCACATTCGTTCTGGTGGTGTTGACGCTCTCACTCTTGTGGCCTCTCTCGTTGTTGAAGACATTGTGGTCACTCTCCCAACTATATCACTCTCACAAGCGTTGTGGTTAGGATTTTCCGGTACTTATATTTTGTTGGACGTACTTCATCAATTTGGGCAGTTCCTATCTTGAGGACACTCCAATTACCATTCCAAATCTTTTCCGATTAACAATGACTTCCTTATGTGTGTATACATTAGTTACATTAATTTTAGACTTGCTACTGTTACATTGATTTTAGACTTGCATTGATAACAATTATGTGTGGAAATCTATATTATTACCTTTATTGTATTAATCACCACTAATCTATGTTAATCTTCGTTATTATGTTTTTGGGTCTATGAAAGTCCATGTTAATATTTGTTATTGTGTATATTGGCCTTGTTTACATTTTTACAAGTTGTGCAAAATTAAAGTGTTGGTGATTATTGTTATTACGAATATAAATTGGTAACGAGAATTTTGGAGAGGAAAACCTATAATTGTTCTTGTATTATTCGTTGTGCAACCTTGAATGAGACATATGTCACGTGAAAATGATTAATGTAAGGTTTTCAACCCCATTTACACAATCTAAGAAGATATTAGATTCCTAATGCCATTGTGTGAGTAAACAATTAGATATTAATATCTTAAATTTCTATGTTGATGCAGAACATATGACAACTTCTTTTATTAAGATGATTATAAAATTATAAAATTATAAAATTATAAAATTATAAAATTATAAAATTATAAAATTATAAAATTATAAAATTATAAAATTATAAAATTATAAAATT
>Ga0209589_1004375_pt1 | contig 24426 bp, 17 predicted proteins | sample CowpeawhiteBW_FD_187525 | JGI IMG/M metagenome (GOLD analysis project Ga0209589, IMG submission 187525) | Root nodule microbial communities of legume samples collected from California USA - Cow pea white BW (SPAdes) (version 2) | ecosystem: Host-associated > Plants > Roots > Nodule | place: USA...
TATGTGTTACAAGTGTTACGATGAATCAAATCTCCCTCACCACAAGGTTAGCCCTTAATGAATTTCAGGCCTCCTGCTACTCTCACCACAGGAGTCAGTCCGCTCTAAGTGAGACTAACTGGCCCCTCAGAGTGTCAGGATGCAGTCATTGCCTTGAATCCTTACCTAGTTATACAGATGGGGCACCACCATGGACACCCACTAACAGGGGCCATGGAATTACGTCCCGACCACTGAAGCGCGACCCCGGAGGTCTCACCTAGAGACCCCAAGGAATTTATACGCTGACACGGACCAACATTCATAACTCAGCAATAGGAGAACATAAAAGCATATCTACATTCCATACCAACCCCTGAGATCAATTCCTCATACGCATCATGTTTCGAATCCATGCCTCTAATCATCACCACCCCATGAGTCTAGGGTCTCATCTCATATCAATACCATGTTCCTTTAGTTCCAAACCACTCATTCATTTCACATGCCAAGATCATACCCAACCCGTCATACGAAATTCACGAATCATGCCAAGCATACATAACATTCCATTATATACATATTTCTCCTTATACCATTCATTTCAAACCAATACTAACCATCCAGGAACAACCAAGCATTCAAACGGCATACAGTCTTGCCCAGCACCTCGCTCAAGGCTGAAGGGTCTCGCTCAGGGCTGAAGGGTCTCGCTCAAGCGAGACGTGCTCGCTCAGGCAAGTCCCTCTTCGCCTAGGCGAGGGCTCAAGAAAGGGGCAGGAGCACACACGGGATCTCGCTTAGGCGAGACCCCTCTCGCCTGGGTGAGGTACTCACTCGCTCAAAAGTTGAGCTGGTCGCCTGGGCGACCTTTCGCGCAAAATGATCCAGGCGAGTCCCTGTTCATCTCGCCTAGGCGAGACTGGCTCGCTTGGGCGAGAATAACAGGCTTCACCACTGTTCTTCTGCAACAGTCGTTCTCACCACACCAAAACAACATACCAAACACATTTTTAGCACACAGAGCCTCAAATCAGTCAAAGATCCTCAGTACAACAGTGAAATAGCAGTAAAAATGGAATACACGAGTGGGTTCTAGCTTCCCTACCTGGAACGAGCTAGTTTAAAGTGTACCGACACCGAACAGCGGAGTACCACAGCTCTAGGAGGAGATCACAGAGCTGGAAAAACGAACAGGGAGTGTTTACTACTGAAGCTCTAACACTACACACGACAAAAGGACCAGGAAAATTATTGGAGCATGGATTGGAAACACTTACGTGGGTCACGAACGGAGTTAAGCGAAAGGTGAACGGAAAGTGCGCTCTGGAACCCTAGCAGAGTGTTCTGTGAGGGCCAAGAGGAGTGACGGCTAGTTCTGCGAAATAGTGAGAGTGAGAGGGTTAGGTCAGATTAGGTTTGATTTTATCACCTGGGCCAGCCCGAGGCCCAATTACAAGGAGCAGCCCCTTTACTTTAGGGCAGAATTAATACAGCAAATTTTATGGGCCTTACATATATAATTTTGTTTTTTATTATAATTTTAATGAAGGGTAATTTATAATTTATTATTATTATTATGAAAAAAAGAAAAAAAATCCGGATATATCTTATGAATAATCACATTACATGACTTTATTATAATTCGATTTACTCTTAACTCGCTAACAATCAAAGATCATAATTCCTATGACAAAGGAGTATAATCCAATTGTAGGATAAAAACCAATTTATTATTTAAGGTATTGGTTATATTACATTATCAACTTAAGAAATAAATTTAAAATGTCTTGTTTTTCTCCGGACAAACTTGCGATGACGCTGCTTTCAATTGCTCCACAGAAATGCCAGCATTGCACATATTAGCAAAGAATCTTGTGTATTTCCTGCCATAGCTTGATAACGTACCGCAAAGGCTCTCATAAGTTTTGATCTGCACCAAATTTATATTAAATTTTGATCATCTATATCATCTACTATGAAGTGCCTAAGAAATTAATTTTACGGTTTCTTTCGATAAGCAAAGAAAGTGTTTAAAAATATGAGGTTAAGTATTTTGTTACTATCTGAAATTTAATCCAAAATTGAAATTTGTCCATGAAATTTCGATATATTTTAATTCTTAAATTTTAAAAATGAATAAATATAGTCATTTTTAACCCAATTACGTTAACTTTTTTTGACGTGTCAATGCATTTCATATTAATATTGGAGTTTGTTTACACCGTTTGACACATTATCGATTCAATATCTACTACGAAATATATTTGATACCTAAAAAAAAGTTAACTTAATTAGATTAAAATGATTATATTTATTCATTTTTAAAGTTTTTAAATCAAATATACAGAATTTCGAACAGAAAAAAATTTTAATTTCAAATCAAAATTCAAGAACTAAAAACATACTTAACTCAAAAATATATATCATTCTACTTACAGAGGTCTTAAAACAGTCCCAATCATCAACGAGAGGTTGGCCTGGTGGACGATAGTGGAGCATCATGGTAGAGCTATTCTCTCCCCCAAACAAGAGATTAGCAATGAGAAGAATAACATTATCTACATGCTCCCGATGAGAAATTTCATCATCTAAGTCTCTTTGAGCTTTCATCTTCTCTTCAGAATCAACCGGGGCTTTTTGCAACTGAAACAAGAAATGATTAATTAGTTATAATTTATTTTAGATTATCGTGTTCAATTTCAATGACCAAGAACTACGTATACCTCCAGCCTAAGATGAAGTAAATGAGCATCTCGTTGGCTATGTCTAGTTTCCCTTGATGGTTCAAAGGAATATGCACTTTCATTATCACTGGGCTGGTAAGGTGCACCAAAGTAGCTAACTAGAAAATCGTTGTTCAACTTTTGATCTCCGTATTGCATCACATGAGAACTCCACAATATTCTTTGCCGAACCTGAAAAATACTCAAAAATATTTTAAATTTGTTTTAAGTCTTCTAAATCATTGTGTCAATATTGTTATTACGGTACAATATATATAAAAGATCGAAAAATAATTTTTTAACAATCAAATTTTAATAATTTTTTATTATAATTTAATGTGATATTTTTTAAATAATTTTTTATTATTTTTTTTTATATTTCAAAATCATTTAAAATTTATTAAAAAAAAATTATCAAAAATTAGTTGTCAAAATATTATAGTCCTAAAAAGTTGGTCCATCGATATCTTACGGTTTCATACTGTTGTTGCAAAGTTTCTTTCCACATATTACTTTTGTCACTGCTCCACAAAGAAATTCAAACGATCAAGGCCATTAATATATGAATAATGGGTAAAGATGCAAAGCTTGGAAACAAGCATTAAAATAGTGCAAATAAAAAGAAAATTAAAACAGCAGCTGAGAGGTGTATAAATTGAGCAAATATAAGTAATAAATTACCAGTCTTCCATCCATGCAATGCTGTAGGCATCTCCTAAACAAGTAGTATAGTTAGGGGGTGCAGGAGGTTTGCCATTAGGACAATAAAACGCATAACTATTTTCATGTGGGTTGGCAGCTGTTGTCACATATATGTTCAAGTTATTCGGAAGAATCCCATCAAACATGCTCCCAGATTCGCATGCTTCCAAGTATATTACCTTTCATAAATTCATGCATCAGTTTAAATATCTATATCAGAGACATCAACTTTTTTTTTTTTGTGTGTAAATTTAACTATAGGACTAAAACTCACCATCTTTTTGTATGATTTAGCGGCATGCTTCTTCTTTAACACTTCCACGAACTCGTGGGCCGCTACGGGTGGCCCCACTGGCATGCCTGATCAGATATTATTTGCAAACTTAAATATTTTGGTTTCAAAACAGACATAACCAATGTATGTGTGTCCAACCAGCAGCCGACACAATACTAGGAGAGACATTAATTTCTATTTAAATGATAACCAATAAAAAAGTAACATAAAAAACGTGTTAAATGTATGAAGAAACTTACTCACGAAACCTGGACTGCCATGGTCCGTAAAATAAATGAATACGGTGTCCCTTCCACTACTCTTCAAAACCTTGCCACTGCCTCCAGAGAGAGCACTACGGTTACCTCTAATCACAGCGAAGAAGTTCTCTGCAGTTGCAGCTGCTCCAGTGTAATCCTAATTAAAAGGTGAAGATTATCTCTTAATATTTAAAAATAAATCATTTAAGTGGAAATCTAGATAATTTTCACATTCCACTTCAATAAGCTTTTAGTTCCTCTGGTTTATATTATATATGATTTTGGAAGTCAAGTTTTTTTAGCTGTAATTCATTGTAATTCACAAGTGTTACACCAATAGATTAAATATTTATTTATTACAATATATAACGAAAATTTTCTCTTTTTTTTTTTTCACAATTCAAAATTTCAATTTTACCCTTTAAAATGTAATTATTTATTAAATTTTTAAAAATTGATCGTTATTTTTATACATTTTTTATAAAGCCGTCGATCTCTACTTTTCTTTTCCTATTTATCAATCTTTATTCTCTTATTTTTTTTCATATATTTTACTTTATTTTTAATAAATATAATTTTATTTTATAATTTAATTTAATAATCAGTGGCGGAGGATCATTGGGGCAGGGGTGGCCATGGCCCCCCTCCCCTCCCTCACAATTTTTAATTTTTTATATTATATATATTAATTATTTTCAATTTTTTAATTTTTTTATTATATATAACATATAAAAATTGATAAAAATTAAATGAGATATATTTTTATTTATTTTATAAGGCATAATATTTAATGTTAATAAATATTAAAATATAAAATCAAATGTAATAAATAATAAAAATATTTATTAAGATATTGTTTATTTTCTTTTTCATTGTATTTTACATTTTTTTCACAAGTTATATTGATTTCACATTTTCACATGTTTTCTTTTCATTTTGAGTATGGATATAGGTCATCTTTAATTCTACACATTTAGATTAAAAATAATCTCTAAATTAGCATCAATTAAGTTGACGCTAACTTAAAGAAGTATAAATATTAAAAATGATTAAGTATGTCTTTTGTCTCTCAACTTTCAAAACTTTCAATTAAGGTTGAAATTACTTCATCTTCAAAATTTTGATCCAATTTAGTCTTCCAACTTTATAAATGCGTGAATTTAGTTTTTTTAACTAATTTTTGTTAAGTTTTTAACTTTCAAACACACTTTATGATAACATTTGAGTTGTTTAGATAGTTTGACACATTTATGATACAATGTTTGAAACATCGAATCAATTTAGCAAAATTTGGTTAAAAAAACTGAATTCATTTATTTTTAAAATTAGAGAACTAAATTGGATTAAAGTTTCGAACATAGAACAATTCTAATCTTCATTGAAAATTAAAGGATTAAAAACATATTTAATCTATTAAAAATAAATAAGACTAACATATGTTAAGCCAACGCCAACCTCATTTTAGTTAATACAAATATTTATTTTAGGTAAGTTAACCCTAACATAAATATTCATTTAATTAAAATTTTAAAAGTAATTTTACGATGCTTTTTTGTAATTTGTATAAATAATAACATAGCATTAGCTTCACCTACTTTTATAACATTGTAATTTGGTTGACTTTAATATTTAAAAACTAAATTTATATTTTCTTGTAATGTTAAGAGGAAAAATAAAAGTGAAGAACCACATTTTAATATCACAAAATCCTGAATAGAAAATGTACTTGATCGAAGCTATTTTAGTATGGAACTAGACGATCTCAAGAACCCTATGTGTCGATCTTTTCTCCGCTCCTCTCCGGACTTTTCCTGGATCTAAGCCAGAAGAACTTCATACCATTATGTCTCCATGGCCTTTTGCTATGTGGGGTATGGACATCTTAGGACCTTTCAGTCCTGGGAAAGGACAGGTCAAGTTTTTGCTCGTGGCAGTAGATTATTTTACCAAATGGATCGAAGCAGAACCTCTCGCTACGATCACGGCTCAGCAGGTACAAAAGTTCGTTTGGCGCAATCTAATCTGCAGGTTTGGCGTTCCAAAAACCATCGTAACAGACAATGGGCGACAGTTCATTGATAAGGGGCTGGCTGACTTTTACAAAGGACTTCATATTCACCATGTTACTAGTTCGGTAGAACACCCGCAGACAAATGGCCAAGCAGAGGCTGCAAACAAAGTCATATTGAAGGAATTAAAGAAACGACTCGGGGATGCAAAAGGCACCTAGGCCGACGAACTACTAGAAGTTTTGTGGGCCTATCGCTGCATCCCCCAATCCACGACTCAGGAAACACCATATAGCTTGACATACGGGGTTGACGCGATGATTCCTGTTAAGATCGGTGACACTTCACTAAGACGACGGCTCTTTGATGTTAACCTTAACAACGAGAGCATGCTCATCAACCTAGACTTGCTCCAGGAGCTCAGGGATCGTAGTTGCATCCGGGAAGCAGCATCCAAGGCTCGAGCTCAACGCCGTTACAACTCTAAAGTCAAGCATCGATCGTTTCATCAAGGAGATTTGGTTTGGCGAATGGCTAGTAACGCACGAAAAAATGCAGGCAAATTCTCTCCTAACTGGGAGGGCCCATTTCGCATCTGTGAAGTCGTTGGCAAAGGAGCTTACCACCTTGAATATCTATCTGGGAACCCTATACCAGCAACTTGGAATTCGTCACATCTAAAATTTTATTATAGCTAAGACTATTCATGTGTCAAGCGATGTACTCTTTCCTACCTCGATTTTTTTTCCCTAAGGAAGGTTTTTGTCGAGGAGGTTTTAATGAGGCATCCTTGTTACTAATAAAGTATTTACGTTCCTTTTATATTGTTTTGCAATTGGATTATTTTTCTCACACGCTAATGTTGTTCTTACTCTCCCAAGGGCTCTGGCAGCCTCGTTAACCATGACGAGCCCTCCCCTCAACTCTTCACCATGGGTCAGGTAGTATCATTAACCACGATGATCCCTCCCATACACTGCCACTGCGCTCTATATAATGTTAAGTTTTTCCCATATCACGCCAACAACTACCTTCGCCAAGTGCTCGGCCATCGCGGCCGAGAACATATCTCCCCCTGTGGCCAACACCTGCTCTTGCTCGCATGCTAAGGGACGCCGTTATCGCAATACAAATGCTGACGTGCCCCTGTTGAGTTCAGTCACAGTACATATACGACAGTTAATTTCAACATCAGATAATATCACACAAACATAACGGTAGTTCATTACAGACGTCCTACAAATCATAAATGTTCAGCATCTGACTTAAAGACCTTTTACACAACACAAAAAGTCATATTAGCACACAACAACATCACACACACAAGTTCATCATATAGACGGCGACGATGACACCTTCCCGGGATCGCTAGCAGCAGCTTTGGCAGATGCTATGTCATCAATACTCATCAAGACCCATCATAAACATCCTTCTCGATGCTAATAAGATCATCTCCTGCATCAAAGTTGAATAGGTGGGCAGTCTGACGAACGACTTTGTAAAAGCCTTCCTCATGTTGAGCCATGACGTATCCCTCCAACTCGTAGATTCGCTCCAGGGCCGCAGTATGTTCGGCCTGTAAGGCCGCCAATCTCTCCTCTAACCTTTCCAGCGCTGTTTGCGATTCTTCATCCTTCATTTCCAGCTCTTTGCAATGCGCTTTCAGTGTATTGCGTTCCCCTAATAGTTGGGACCGCTCATTTTTCACACTTCCCAGTTGTAGAGACACTTCTTGCCTTCTTTGATTTGCCTCTGCCAAATCCCTTTGCAATATTTGAATTTCACCAGATAGCCTACTGGAGTCTGGCAACTTGCTTAACACCGTCTCCAGGTGCCGTCCCATTACCACAACTCTCGCTTGGAACTCGTTCAGTGCATACAGCACGGTCTTTGGACGGATGGCCGACACTATCTCCGCCTCCTCTGGGGACAAGGACACCTCTATGCCCTCATTTATCTTCAATTGGGAATCAAAGAGGGCCGATAAAGCATCTTGACCTCCTTCTTCAGCATTCTTCGTCTTTTTTGGTGAAGGAGGGTGGGGGGTTCTTGGTTTGGAAGGCCTGTCATGACGTTTACCCCTCTTCTTTTCAACAGGTGGGGGTAATAGGTCCCCCCTCTGTGATGACCCTTCTGCTGCCATCCGCCCAGCACTTCCACCACTCTTTTTCTTTTCTTCTTCCATTCTCTTGCGCCTTAGTTCCAGGTAGATATCTTTTCCAGAGCCACCAGCTGCTGCCATGATACCTGCACAAGCATAAATGCATCAACCACCATTAAAATCATATCCCTGGCATTTAGCCAAATAAACATACATACTGAATAATTCATCGCGTGGATGGGTGGATCTAAATACACCAATAATTTTCTTTGAAGAGAGTTTCTTGGGCAGTTGGTCCAAGTAGGACAGTGTATGTCGGTCTTCAGGGGTTAGCGACTCTCTCGGCCAAGTACGGTATGTGGTAGGGGATTTGGTCCAATAGAAAGGAAACTTAGGCGTTCCATCATCACAATAGAAATACTCAGTCTCGGCGGACCTAATAATGACTTTAAAGAATCCTGTCTTAAATCTCTTAAACGATTGGGTGTACGTCGCTAACAGACACTAGTGACTTTGACCTACAAGGGACACCCAACTAGCTAATTCCCCTGGCCGAGTACTATAGTACTGTAGAAAGACTTGGGGTGATGGTTTTAGATGCAGCACGCGACAAATTAGTCTGAAGGACTGCAAGGCAGCCCAACTGTTGGGGTGCAATTGACTAGGAGCTACATTTAACACCCTTAATACGCCCATCGTGAAATCGTCAAACGGCACGCATACATGTAAGTCGGTAACCAAGGTTGAGTACATATAAAAGAAATCATGTGAATGACCCTCACGCCCGTGGCACACACTATCCCCTCTCTTAACCCGCTCAACACTCACAATACGCTCGTCGACAGTATCTGCTATGATATCAACACGCTTGCGCCAGGTTGCTAGTTCGGCGGATCGGGTGAACCGCAACAAGGGAAGTTTAACTCTAGGGTCTACCCAGTCATACCCTGGCTGATGTAGGGCCGCATATTCCTCGGCCCCTACAGCACAGTCGCTATCCTCTGGGGATGTTACACTGTTCGACGAATCAGGTATATCCCGCTCCTCGTCTGACTCACTACACCTACTAGAAGCACAATAAGCCGAAGGGGATGACATACCTGGGGAAGCTGCAACTTCTTCGCTTGGGGGGACCTCCCTTCTCAAAGCACGAATCCCTCTCAATATGGGCCCTCTTCTTTATTTATAGGAGCCCTAAGGTACCAAGTGTACATAGGTTATGCACGGGTTCCGATGTCGCCATTATGGCTTGTATCTCGAGCCCCGCGCTACTCTAACTCTACCTCTAGAACCTACACTCCTAGTTTCGTTTTGCAGCGCCGTCGTACGATTAATTACTCTTTCATTTATGTTTTCATCCAGACTCTTGTTTCACTTCGTTTACTACGAGCCTGGGGGGGCTAGTGTATAGGAAGTCTGGGTACATCCCATTAGTTAGGTACAATAGGGAAGCTTGGGAGGGATGTACTCGGCCACGGACACGACAGGAAAGGGTGTTACTCAAGATAAGGCACAGTCGGTAAAAGAGGGTTAGAGTGGTGTGGTCAGAGGCATGTATCTCGGCCCAGGTGCCGTAAACACCACGGCCCAATGGCTAGACACATTTCAGGCACTGAAGTCAGGGAGTGGCTTGGTAGGGTGGCAGGCACGTGTAGGGTGGAGGCCGAGTAGATGTCGGCCCTTGGTGCCTGGTACATCTCGGCCCAAGGGTCCTGATGTGTAATGGGCCAGCAGTGCAGAGGGGTAGACCCATCCCAGTCATGACAAAGATAGCACACAGGTCCAAGAGTTCGGAAGTCCAATGGAATGTAGAAATGTTACCGTTAAGGTCTGGGAGGCAGTTACTGTATTGATTAAGATTCCTTAGTGTTTAATGGGAGAAGGAAACCACTATGTAGGCAATAAAAGTGGGAATAATGCCAGGTAGTATAAAGAGATATTTTTACTGTCTAATAAGGGGTAAGTTATCTGAAGCTAATATTTTACAGAGAGTATCTGGGGTTATTGCTGACTTAAGCATCGGAGTATTTGCAGGTACCCACCCTTGACGGTGATCCAGAGTCAGCTGTAAGGAGAAGAGACGTGAAGTGGGAGGAAGAATACTGAAGGCCTTTGAGATCGCTTGGCTCTTACCCTTACAAGAACACTATTATTTGCATACTGTTCGCATTCGATGATCAACTCTTTCCTTTCTGACTGAGATTATGTGCATCAGTTCTTTCCTTATTAACTAAGATTGCGCGCGCGGCTCGTTTGTACATTGTCAAGGATCAGTTCTTTCCTTAATTACTGAGATTACGTGCTGCTCGTCTGTACATCATCATCCTTACCCAATTGGCCACTATTGGGCCAGGATATACCCGACTAGGCAGCGGGCCGAGATGTACCTGACCTCTACACCATGTTGGCCCATTTTCCTTTGCCTGATGGGTTTGCGCACACATCTCCTTCTCTCTCCCTGAGGTCGAGATGTGGTCAGCCTTTCCACATACAGATGGGTCGGGATATGGTCGGCCTGTTACCCATACAGAGAAAAGAAAAGATTGATAAAAAATACAATAAAAAATATGAAATTGAATAAAGATATAATCCTAAAAAAAGATTAAAATGAGAATTACAAGTAAATAAAAGAAAAGAAAAATAATGAAATTTAAAATTAAAAAATATTAATAATATTTTTAAATATTTTTATTTAAATTAATATTTATAAATATTTTAATTTGAAAAATATTTTTTTACATAAAATAAAAGCATATTTGTTTATTATTTAAATTTAGAAAATTAAAATAAAAATATTATTAATATTTAATATTATGTTACATTTTTATCCTTTACATATAATCTACATAAATAAAATAAATAAGAAATTCTCTGGTATACTATATCTCTACACTTTTTAGCATATATTTTTAAAATCCTAAAACTCGAATAATATTAATAGGTAATGGGGAGCACAAGTAAGTAGCGTCAGAATTCATAGTAATAGGAAAATAATAGATTGCCTATGTTTTAATCATCGCTGTGTTATATGTGTAAATCTTTTACTGAAAAGTTCTACCTTTCTTCCAAACAAATATTTATAGTCAAACTTTTTCAACCCTTTATTATTTCTTTAATTTTATTTGTTCCATACATTTACTTTATTCGCTTTTAAGATAACACCTGTTCTCTCTAGAATAAATCAAACGCACCGACCACATACTTTTCTTATATCTTAATCTAATCCTAATACTATTTATAAGGAAATTCTTTTAAAAATCCTAAGACAATAAATAAATAAATAAATCCTTTATAAATTAAATTTACTTTATATATAAATTAATTTGTAAAAATAACTTTTATATACATTTTTTAAAATTTATACTTTTAACTTGTACATGAACCAATTTAATTTATGAAAAAATATAAATTTATTTTTTCTTTATATTACCAACAGAAAAAATGACAAGGATTATGCAAGATGACACATTAACGTAAATGCATAATATATAATAAGCAAATCCAATCAAATCAATGAGCCCACTTTGGTTTTCCCACGAAAAGAAACCGTAAACAAACCAAAGCAGCACATAGGAACTCCTTGAAAAGATCAATGCAAAACCACGGCAAGAGAAAGTTCACTCTGCATCATCTTTTTCTTCTTCTTTACTTTCATTATATAACCATTCAAAAGCCTTTTTCTTGTTTCAACAAACCAAGAGCATTTCACTGAGTTCACAGCGTATACTATAGCACAAGAGTGTTGCATTGCACTATGTGGAGGTACATCAATGGAAGAATATCCAGAAGATTTTTATCCACTTCTTGTTCCAGTGCCCGTGGTTGGTGGGACCATGTAAAACCAGCCCCAAAGGACCCCATTGTCAGTGTCAACGAGGCCTTTCTATCAGACCCTTTTCCCCACAAGATCAATCTTGGAATGGTATATGCTTATATATAGTTACAGTATATCTATATCTGTTCATGTTTCATGTTTTGTCATCACTGACTTTTTCTGATCTTCGTCTTTGTAAGGGAACTTACAGGGGTGATGATGGCAAACCTTTCATTCCTCAATGTGTTCGTGATGCAGAAAAAAAGATTCAGAGATGCAAATTGGAGTGAGTAATCTTGGATTCTCCTTCTTCTGTTCTAAGGGTGATCTTTGGCTAGTGATGTTTCCATTTTCACACCAGAATTTGTGTATCACACTCTATCAACAGTAGTGCTTCTATGAATATGTTACTACTTTTCAAAAACGAATTAACGTTATATTTATTGACAGGGAGTTAAACTGTTCCGCAGTGAGAACAAAATTTGTGGAGGAGTGTGTAAAATTGGCATATGGGGATGATTCATATGTTGTAAAAGAAGGATTTTTTGCAGGAGTTCCGACTCTGTCTGGAACTGCATCATGTAGGCTTTTTGCTGAATTTCAAAGACATTTCTATCCTGAATCTCAAATGTATCTACCAGACCCTACCTGGTCAAAGTAGGTTCTTTTCCATTGGATTATTTTTTGAGATATTTTCGTTCTTTCAATATCTAATGCATGAAGTTTGCATTCTGCAGTCACCACAATATATGGAGACAAGCTGAAGTTCCTGTCGAAACTTTTCACTACTACCATCCAGATACAAAGGGTTTGGATTTTTCTGCACTCGTAAGTGATGTCAAGGTAAAAATAAGTAAGCTTTGGTATGAATTTCATGCTTCTTGTCTCTCAAACAAATAAATAAGCTATACTTTTAATCTTCTCTTTTTATTCTGTGTTGCTAATTTCAGAATGCACCAGATTGTTCTTTCTTCTTGCTTCATCCTTGTGCCCACAATCCAACTGGTGTTGACCCTACTGAGGAACAATGGAGAGAAATATCATACCAGTTTAAGGTGAAAATGAGACATGAGATGCTTCAGTATAGCTTTTTTCTATAAATCTAAATCAATTATAATATTATTCTAACTTATTTATCTTCCAGGTAAAAAATCATTTCCCCTTCTTTGACATGGCTTATCAAGGATTTTCTAGTGGGGATCTTGACAAGGATGCCATGGCACTTAGAATTTTCCTTGAAGATGGGCATTTAATAGGATGTTCTCAATCATTTTCAAAGAACATGGGATTGTCCGAACATAAAGTTGGTTGTCTTAGGTAAGAGAAGTCCTATACACAAGTGATTAGATATTTAGAGGCATAGGATGTGCTATGTAATGTAAAATAGAAGTTAGATATCAAATATGTTCCATGATGCATTTTTTAGGCAAGGATCAAGTACATGATATAATATAATGATAATATAACATGAAGCTCAACCTCGTAACAATGTTTCCTTAGTTTTATTGTTTTACTTTTCACGTTCTTATCAGCTTTAGTAATCTACATTAAAATCTATAACAGTGTTTTGTGCCAGAGTACAAAGCAAGTAGCTGCACTTAAAAGTCAACTGCAGTTGATGTCCCATGCAATGTATAGCAGCATTCCTTTTCATGGTATTTCACTAGTTGCTAAAATATTAAGCGACCCTGATGTAGAAGCACTTTGGAGGAAAGAAATAAAGGTAGTATTCATCTTCTTAAGTCCTTGTTAAGAACTAAAGGGTTTGATATACCTATATCAGAGCCTTTAGTTCTTAACACTCCTTTTAGTAACTTTTCTTTTCTAAATCAATTCAGGATCTAATCACATTTTTTGGCAATGCTATTTGAAGGTCATGGCTAATCGGATTGAAGCAATGCGAACTACCCTTCGACAATATCTTGAGAACTTGGAATCACCTTTCAACTGGAAGCATATAACTTCTCAGGTTTTGGATGCTTGATTAGTTACCTTATGCTTAATGAATCATATATTATAACTTTAGCTAACAATTGTACACTTTGATGCAAACACATGCAGGTTGGCATGTTCTGTTTTTCTGGATTAACACCCGATCAGGTTAAAAAGTTGGAGAAGCTGTTCCATATATACATGACCCTTGATGGAAGAATAAGGTATTCTTTAAAGGAAATACTAAAATTCAACCATAGTTACTACGATTAAGCTGTCAATTTGTCTTCTCTTCTTTTATTACTTCGATTAAATATGTTTTTAGTCTCTAAACTTGAACACAAAATTAGAATTCGTTCATGTTTTAAACTGATATACTTTTGTCTCCAAACTTTAAGAATGAATGGATATAATCCCTTTAGTCCAACAACTTTAACTTCTTTTTTTTGTGTTATACAGTGTTTTGGGTTAGCATTTGAGTCGAAACGTGTCAAATTGCGTAAACATTTCAAATGTCAATCTAGAACATCATTTAACATGTAAAAAGAAATTAATATTGTTATGTTGAAAGACTATATTCATTTATTTTTAAAGTTTAAGCATCAAAATATATCAAAGTTTAGGACATTGACAAATTCCAATTTTTCATAAGTTTAGGGACTAAAAATATATTTAATATTTCTTAATTTGATAACTTTGACTTCACTACAACATATTCTTCCTACATAACTCCTTGGTGATACTTGCAGCATGGCAGGTGTGACCACAAGCAATGTGGCTTATTTGGCAAATGCAATACATCAGGTGACCAGAATCCATGAAGAAGCACTAAGCTCATGTTACGTTTAGAACTAACAGTTCATCTCTACCTCATTCTAATCATTGGATATACACAAACCACTAATATACTTCTGTAATTCTCTATATACCTGGCATACACAAAGGCCGATTAGGTGAAATACTTAATTCGACAATTTTGTACTATGTAGTGATTATTGTAAAAATGTAATTTGTAAATACAGCCACATATTGAGTGGTGATAAAATAACGCATATGCTTTGAAAAAATAGGTGTCCATCTTGAGTTCTTAACTTGCAACTGCTTTTGACACTGCTTTTCTTCAAGACCATCTTGGACAATATTTTTATCCTTTGACTCCTATGAAATCTTCAGTTGGTGAGGCCAAGATAACATATAGGGAACTTGTTAAAGAAAAGAAATTGAATATGAATCATAATCACATAATTGAGCTGAAAGTCTGGGGAACAGTGTGGTGTAGCATTTTAATGGGTCGAAACAGACAAAAGGAAAAGAATATTCTGCTTCTTTTGCCGGTGAATAGGGAAAGAAAAATCTAAAATTGGGGTTGATTACTTGTTCTTGGTGATCTTCTTCGATCGCTGGAAAATCTTAAGGGGCCATATAATTATAATATTCCAGTTACTTTTAAGTTATAGAGACTAGAATTATTATGAAAGTGTCACAGTTATAAGTTAATAGTTCTTTGTGTTACTGATATTTTACACAATATATGGCCCATGTGCACATGGAACCTGGGACAAGATAAAGTCACTACCAGCTTCTCTGCCGACAAATTAGCTTAAACAATTTCAAACAAGTTTCAAGTTGTTGGTACTCTCTAATCTCTAGTTCTGGTAATGTGCTATTGCATTATACTAAAATGTCGGTTCTGAGATGTTGTTATTAACTATTTTTATAATTGTTTGAGCCACAATAAATTAATAATACATAGTTAAATTGGAAAAGACTAGTTATTTTTAGTAGGTACGTGTCTTTGAAGTAAATACACTAAAGACAACAGTGGTTACTGTTGTTTTATCTGATGTAATGTTAAATCTGTATTTGTAACACAAGGGAAATGTTAAACCAAACGGAAACCCAAAGTATATGTAGTCTTTCTTTACCAACACGAATCAGAAACAAGCCAAATTAGTTAACTCTGAAATGATTCCAAATGTTGCAAGGCAGATTATTATTGGAACCAAGTGTTGCTTCACATTCCATACAAAAAGGACTAGAAAAACAAATTCACTATCTTAATATTCTTCGTCGAAGCTTGTGCTACGCATTGATTTAATTCTGATCTTATAATCAATTTTTCAACTAAGCATGTGAACATCTAATTGAAGTCATGATAGCTAGTATTTTTGACACGATTCATTAAATGATACTTTTTGATTCCTAGGCTAAAACTAGAAGCATATACAGAATTTGGAACTGTGAAACATTTTCTCGTTGCAATTTCCACCAGTTCTTCTCTTTGCAATAAATAAAATCATTAAAGACAGACAAAATAAACACCCTATAGTAGAGGTATTGGTGAAAAGATAAAGCATTGGTCAAAGATGCTGATTAAGGTGTTTCTCCTTCCCATCCCTCAAAGTAAAAGTGTGGTGTAATTAATTATGTACAAGTCAATCAAATGCTTAAAGATCATTCAGCTGCAAGTGGATTAGTACTAAACTTTCTACCACTAAATGTTCTGTTATTACGTGTTTTATACGTTTATCACCACCACTACAATCACAACCACAAAAGTAATGTATACGGTTCTGTTTTGGCACATTCTAAGAACAAAAAAAAGGGACTGTGATAATTTCAAACTGCACAAAATGTTTAAGATACACTCACACACCAGAAAATATATGTCCTTGGAAGCAAGCTTGTAATTTGAGAGGACAAAACTCTCAAAGACAAATTCTAGCATAGAAAATATATTGTCCTCTAAGAGAGTATAAGCTAGAAAAATTTACAAAGAAAAACTATATAAGCAGCACATTGTCCTCTTCAGATCCAAGGCCAAGCTTTGATAACAACGAGTACCTTAAGAACTTGAGGCTCGAGGAATGGTAAAGCATAACTTGGAAGAAGGTGAACTAGCACCACCTCCTTCATTATCATTGGATGATCCATAGCCTAAGAGCTTCTTCTTTCCGAACTTGGCCATAGGGACAACTTTGGAGGAGTTTGATGATGATGACCATGAAGAGTATGAGGATGAGAGAATCATTTTCTTGAGGTTAAGTTTTGGTAGCAAAGTGAGCAAGAGATTGGATTTTGAGTGCTTCTTCTCTTTCTTTTTGTAGGCACTGAAGTTAAAATGATAAGAAGGTGGAGGAGTAAGAGGAGGGAGAGTGTCCTCTGAGAATGTGTGTTTGGGTGTGCCTGGCTGAGATTCCCACACAAATGGCACAGCAAGGGCCATTCTGAAAGAAGGGTTGGCCATGGAACTTTCCTTTGAGAGTAGCCTGCAGAAGAATTTGTCATCTTGCTTGATTTGAAGGACACTCTTCTGATGTAACTCGGATTTAGCGTTAACCATCTTTGCTTGATTGGAACCGTACGAGTTGTTGATTTGAGTTTTGCAGAGGAGATAGAAAAAGGTTTTGGCCTGGTTTCTGGTTCAGTTGCAAATGAAGTCATAATAGCTTGTGTATCCTTTTATATCTAACAGTGTACCTTAACTATGCAACTTGTTGTTGACAAATAATCGGTATTAACTTCACACTTTTAAGGACAAACCTTCCAATTTTCTGTACCTAACTGTTTTGACCATTTGTCTATGTTTTATTACACTGTCTTTGAGCAAAATATGAGACCATGTCCTTGTGTTACTCCCTAAAACAAGACTATTAAGACAAGCGTTGTTCTTTTTCTTGTGTCAAAAATGTGAACAAACAATGTTTAATCTTCTTGTAAACTGTATATAATCAAATGATCAAAAATTATCCTTCACATACTCATTTCTTTCAATTAGGAAAAACAAATCTGAGTACAAGTTTGTTAGGTCATTACATTATATATACTTCAAACTATTGGATTTTTTTAGAGAAGGTCACTCGGGAGATACTATACCAATGAACCTAATTTACATATAAGGGATTGATACTACCTCTAACCCAAAACCTTAAGGTAATCGGTCTATGGGTCTTCATTTTTATATGGTGCTCAACTTTCTCAATGTGAAACTTAGACTTACTCTTGGATTCCCAACACAAACCTACTAAGAAATGGATTTTAAACTTAACTCAATCTTAAAACATCGACTTATGTAAATTTGCTTTATATCTAATCGATATAAGATCTCTAATACTCTCTCACGTAGAAACATATACATTTTAAGTGTGGAACTAAACATTAATGGATAGTGTCATAACAAATGACCCGATAAGCCTAATAAACAACACATCTCACTAAGATAGGTTTCAGATGACTCTGATACCATCTTTAAAAAGTGAACTTTAAGTATAATTTAACTTTACAAAACCGTTATAAGTAAGGTTTTACGCTCACTTTCTGGAATTCTCTAATCAATTGAGATCTCCAACAAAACTCTTTTTTACACGGTGACCTTGTGAAATATATGATACAATCTTCACCAGCCGGTTAAAGTCGTTTCATAGTTAGTTGGTTGTAATCTTCAACTGAGAAATGGTAAGTAAACCATCCAAATTTTCAATGGAGAAATGATGACTAAAACATGATGATTATCTCCCAACTGGCCTGTGGTACATGCTAGCTTTTGATTTCTGGTATACTGAGTTAGGACCCTACCCTAAACATGTAAACAAGGTTATGTATGTATGCAACATTGTCCACATTCTCATGATGAACCACTTCCTTTCAGGAAAATAGATACCATATACAGTCCATATAGGTTAATTAATTTTTTTCATAAACCTTTCAAAACATGAATTTCTTGATCCAGCACCTAGAGGAGGAGGTAAGTTTAGGGCTTGAGGTCCTATAGACCAATTGTCATGAGGAAGCAGCAGCACCTGAAAATGGTCACTTTAAAATGAACCTAACATGGGACGCACGTGCCACATGAAGGGACATACACATACTCTACTCTACCCTTCTCTCCTCCTGCATTAAAATTATCTCGTATTAAGTGCTACCCTCACATGCAGCTTCCATTAATGGTGAGTTCAGAGTTTGATATGGCCACATGGGTTTCTTTTACATAAAAGAGACTTTAGATATATGGGGGTATGGTGCTATGATAATGAATGAGACCTAACTAATTGTGTTAATGGGAAGATGACCTACCCTGTGGTCCTACCCTCCTCTAACTATTTTTGCATACTTGACACATTTTTGTGGGTTGTGATCACAGTGTGGCACCTGGACAAGTTTTGACACAGACAATTTTCTGTGAGTTTCATGTAGGTGTAGGTGTGAGTGGATATGCATAATAAGGTAGCTGCAATTTATGTAATGGCTGAAGCATTTAAGAAAGCTTCATTGCATGATTTTATATCTAATGATTAGTAGCATTCACTAGAACTATCTGATGGTTGTGTAAAGCTATCAGATATTATTAATACGTGCCTTTCAACAGGAAACTCTGGAATTGTCTTTCTGTGAAATTGCATTCCAAGAATGTATTTTGTTGGTGCAACAGGTAAAACGTCTTTGCAATGGATAGAGGTGCTGATTTGAAAGGGTGAAGTTAGAAGCTTTCATGATCTTAAGCGTATCCCACCAGAATTTATTATAGGGTTAAACATATTTTTTTTTCCTTAATTTGTAGGAAAAATTAAAATTAATCTATTTTCAAAATTTTGATCTAATTTAATTTTTAACTCTAAAAATATATAAATTTAGTCATTTAAATTAAATTTATTATATATTTTAAACACTTTTTATTTAATATTGAAGTGAAAATGTGTCAAACGATATAAACAGTTAAGTGTTATCATGAAATATGTTTAAAATGTCAAATAAACTTGAAATTTTAAAATTTTTCAGTTAAGTATGGTGATTAACTTTGTAACGTGAGAGTTATATTATATTGTGACTCTTCATAAATGTCTTCACATAATACAAAAATATAAAATTACAAAATATGAAATATGAAACTATAAAATTATGAAAAGAAATTTATAGAATTATCAAATTGTAATTTTTTTTTGTAATTTTATAATTTTATATTTCATAACTAACTTGTTATATATTTAATATTTTTGTAATTTATATTTCTTTTATTTTAAAATTTATAAATTTAATTATCATGTTTAATTTTTAAATATTAACAAAATTAAAACACATTAATTGGTAAGTTTTTATTGTAAGTAATTTACTGTAATTTGAAACAAAATTTACTGTAAAAATATAAAATAATTTACTGTAAAAGGTTTTTATTTATTTGCAAGTAATTTTATAATTAAAAAATAGTTAAGCTTAAAATAACGATTAAATTTAAAACAACTATCACTTAAAAAAATAAAATTGATAAAATAAACCTTTTAATTATAAAATATATTTATTTATAGAATAAAATTAAAAAACAAAAACACAATGTATATAAAAGGTATATAGCGGAAAGGAACAAGAGTTCTAAGACTCTAAACAAAACTATCTACAACCACAAGCTACTCCTACTGGATAAACTCGTTGTTATTCCCACTTGCGCTTCCCTCTACTCACACATTAAAGTAATCATCGCAAAAGAAATAACAAAGACATAATACATAATCAACTGAAGGGTAAGCTAATGTATATAAAATCACATGTCACATATTAAAAGCATTCAAATTCAGCAAGACAACATGTGATCAAACAATTTCATCACAAACAATGACTCTAGATTCAATGATTCAGATCTATGCAATCAACACTAGACTCATGGTGATATGCACTTGTGGTGATTTCCAAACTCTACAGAGTTTGACCTCAATGGGTTATCATCTAACCACTCACAAGGTAAGCCCCCTTCACACCTAGGACTTTATCCAATTCAATGATTGGACCTCCTGCATCTCTTCACGACATAACCTACCCTCTATATTTGAGTGTGAGTAGTTATTAGAGAAAGTATATCACCATAAAGAATCCTTATGTTATTGCATTTACTAGAATACCATCAATTAGAATTTCTCCATGAAATTCCATAATGTATATCTCATTCCATGTTTCCAAATACCCAATACATTCCATTCATCATTATCAATTAAATATAGAACTCTTCATAGTAGAAAATGGGTTTATTGATATATGTTCTGACCTTGGAACACTCGCTCAACGAATTCATTCTCTCGATGGGCGAAACACCAGTTTCGACCAGCGACCAAATGGTCGCCCAATGAGTATTCCATTGGGAGTGCATGGAATTAAATCCCTCATAAATCGTCCAGCAAGTAAGGCTCTTCCAGTGAAGCATGAATCAGAGGCATCTTTGTTTTGGAAAGTCGCCTGGACGACCTCAATATCAGAGCTGTCCCTGATGTATAATTCGCCCAGCGAGTATTTACTCAACCAACGAGTCTGCATAATTATGCAGAACAGACGTTTCTACATAAATTTGCAGCCATTACCAATCCACTTCCTTAGAGAATCCTCACAAACATTAGACAACATAAAAGCTCAATGCCATATTATTATCATGTAAATTGGTACTAGCATAAATATCAGATACAGACAAACTGCAATACAATACTCAATTCAATTTATCCCCAATTCTCATACTTCTTAACATCAATTTCACAATCAAGAACTCAATTTAAATCATGAATTCTATAAATTAAATAATCACACAATCTCTAAACAGCGAAATTAGTTTCTCTTACCTGTGATTGACTCAAACGATTACGGAGTAACCTAAAACCCTTACTACTATCGATGCTCACAATTCAACCAGAAACATGATCATGGAACATCATTAGAATCACTGATTAGCAGGGATTCTCACAAAAGACTCAAAACTCACATGCGATGTAGAAAGTATCACATGTAGAGTTTTAAGAGGATTGACTGAGAAAAGAGTAGAAATGCAACTTACTCAATTAAGAAATCTGATAGGACAGACTCGAAAATCTCGCCACGGTGGTCACTCTGGCAGTCTTTGATCTTCACAAAGATGAACATATAGTGAAAGGTTTTAGAGATAAGGGAGAGTTTTTTTTAGAAAACAGATTCTAGAGACGAAGTGTTTTCTAAATAATGAAATCTTTTTATGAAATTTCTATTTATATATAACATTTTATTATTAAAATAATAATAGGATCTCATTATTTTTTAACACTGCCACTCTTAAAATATGATTTTTTAGGTTCTCACAATTTTTGTAAAATTAATTTATAAACTATTTTTTAAATATATACATATATATATATATATATATATATATATATATATATATATATATATTTCTATTATACCAATGGAAACAATTAGAAATATTTCATTTAAATCTTTCTTGTTCTTCTTTTCTTTCATTTTTCATTCTCCTAACATTATGAATTAGAAGAAATTTCATACCTTGAAAGATTACTCAAATTAACTCTCTTGTTATAAATAATCAACAAAAAAATATATAATTATTAAAAATTAAAAAAATGTGAATTATTAAATTTATCCTGGAACGCACTGATTGGAAGATTCTGTACACAACAATATTAGTGGGTGGTGGGAGGGCAGAAGATGTGTGTGATCATTATTTTCTAAGCTACAATCACAACTGTGGGACATTTGATATAGTGGACTATGTTCAATTTTGAAGAAATAAATGAATTTAATAGAAAAATGCTTTTAATATACACCTCACATTCATTTCGTAAATTGAATTTAATTAAAATGTTAAACATTCAGTTTGATAAATACTAAAACAGTTCTTATCAGTATTTTAAGAACACAGATGAAAGAATTAAAAATAGAAAAAAATATTAAAATACGTTCTTTGTGAATTTTTAATGTATTATCAGGTTTTTCCATTTTATTAAAAAAATAGTTTTAAAATATTATCTAAGTAAAAAATTATAATTAGTTTATAAATTAAAATTATATTCTAATATTAATTAGCAAACCTATAAGGAACTAGTATCTAATTTTATGATTAAACTTTTAAATTAAAGATCTAAATTATTATTATTATTTTGTAATTATTGGTGTCATCTCAACCTCCTCTGTGTTGTTTCTAGGGTTAATTATGTTTTTGGTTTCTTAATTTGCAATGAAAATTGAAATTAGTTCATCTTTGAAACTTTAGACCAATTTAGTAGCTCATGCGTGGATTTAGACCTTTTAACTAAATTTTGTTAAGTTTATTTGATATTTCAAATGTGTTTCATGATATTTCCTTAGCTAGCGTTGAGGCGGAAAAATGTCAAATAGTATAAACAACACAAATGTTATCATGAAGAGCGTTTGAAATGTTAAATAAACTTAACAAAATTTGGTTAAAAAGACTAAACTCGGGCATTCCTAAAGTTGGATGACTAAATTGAGCCAAAGTTTCGAAAAGGGACTAATTTCAATGTTCTATAAAAGATAAGGGACTAAAAACATATTTAACCCTTTTTTCTATGTCACTAACTAGACATTTGGTCATCTCTTCCTTTATTTATCTTTTTTCTCTTATATTTGTTTCATTATTACTAATTGTATCTCCATGATAATTAGAGGTATCAATTTGGCCCCTAGCCCATGGGCCAGCCTTGGCCCACCCTTCATTAAGCCCCCTTTTAGGCGGCCCCAAATGAGGGGGCCAAAAAAAAGCCCCAGCCCCCAAAGCCCACTCTCCAATGGGTTAGGGTTAGGACTAAGGTGGGTTAGGACTAAGGTGGGTTAGGCCCCCAAATAATACTACATTAAGCCAGAATCAAAGATCAAGTCGAGCGACCCAGATGAGTCCGAAGACCTAGACACGCCCAACAAGCCAAACTAACCCGACCACTCGGACAAGTTCGAAGCCCCAGACGGGCCCGATGACCGATACAAGCCCTATAATCTAGACGAGCCCAAAAACTCAAATGGGCCCAAAGACACGAACCAACCCAACAAACTAGACGGGCCTAAAGACCTAGATGTACTTGATGACCCAAACGAGTGCAACAACACGAACGGGCCCGAAAACTCGGACAAACTTGACGACCCATACGGACCCGATGATTAGGACGACCACGACGACACGGACGAGACTAACGATCTATACAGGCCAGACGACCCAAACAAGCACAACGATCTGGATGGGCCGGACAAACCCAACGATCTGAACGGTCTCGACGAGCTAGATGGGCCCGATGAGACGGACAGACACAACGAGACCCGTACAGGCCTGACGACCATACGGGTCCGACCTCCCGAACAGTCCTGACGATCCAGACGGGCCCAACGACTCGAACGCGACTAACGACCCAAACGGGCCCGATAACCCAGATGGGTCCGACGATCCAAACGGACCCGATGACCCAGACGGGCCTGACGACCTAGACATGCCCGACGATTTGGACAGACCATTCCATGTCATTTGGCCCGTCAAGGTCATAGGGCTTGTCTGAGTTGTCAGGACTATCTGGGTCGTTGGGCCTATTTGGATCGTCGGGCTTGTGTGGCCATCGGGCCCATTATAGTCGTCAGATTCATCTTGGTCATTAGGAGCGTTTGGTTCGTCGAGCTTGTCAAAGTTGTCATGTTTGTCCAAGTCATTGGGCTCGTCCGAATCGTCAGACCCGTCTGAATTGTCGAGCCAATTCGAATATTGATAATGTTAATTTTTACCATTATCCAAGCTATATTTCATTAGCAAAATCATCTCTTCCAAAGCTTTTAACCTACTTAATCCTCAATTTTACCTTACTTTTGTAAATAAATACATTTTGGGTTACA
>Ga0209589_1004379_pt1:0-12500 | contig 24416 bp, 13 predicted proteins | sample CowpeawhiteBW_FD_187525 | JGI IMG/M metagenome (GOLD analysis project Ga0209589, IMG submission 187525) | Root nodule microbial communities of legume samples collected from California USA - Cow pea white BW (SPAdes) (version 2) | ecosystem: Host-associated > Plants > Roots > Nodule...
TTTTTATTTTTTTTTTTTTTTAGTGTTTCGCCTTTCTGTTTCAGGCCCGTTTGTTGGGTAGTGTGTATATATATTAGGATTTTTCCTTTTGTTTGTAAGATAGAAGTTTCAAATATAATTTTTTGGTTTTCTTTCTTTTCTCTCTAGCTTCTGCTTGTTAGTCTTTTTATGCTTCTTCTCTTGCTTGTGCAATTCTGCTTCTTCCATGGCAGACCTGAATAATCCTGTTATGGTATTAGAGCTTGGTTTTGAGTAGCTCTGTTGTGCGTAACTCTGGTATTTCCTCTCCTTTGTTTTTCTTATCTTGTTTTCTTGTTCTTTTGTCTTGCTTTTTATTGTTCTTGCTCTCTAGTCATGCCTTTCTTTCCTATGGCTGAAAACAATACTCATCCTATCTTTACCTTCATTCCAATGAAAATCCTGCTATCTCCCTGGCTTCACCAATACTAGATGAAATAAATTATCATTCTTGGAACTGCTCCATGCTCACGACACTCAGCGCAAAGAACAACCTTGAATTCATCCTTGTATACTGATCTTTAGTCAAAAGGTGCCACCTAAGTTAAGGAGACTGAAAAATAGGTTTTCACATGGGACTCTTGCTCGTATAACTGATCTTTAGTCAGAAGGTGCCACCTAAGTTAGGGAGACCTCAATGTTTCTGAATTCTACACTAAGCTTCGCACTCTTTGGTGGGATGAAATAGATAACTTCCGACCAAAACCTATTTGTGAATGTAAACCGAGGTGCAGCTGCAAAATTTCTAGTATTATAACCCAAAGAAATATGGAAGATCGTGTTATGCAATTTTTGCTGGGCTAAATGATCAATTTACAAATGTTACTTCTCATATATTGTTATTGGATCCTATTCCCGATATAGCCAAGGTGTTTGTCCTCGTTGCTCAGCAGGACAACTAGCTAGTGGACATCTTATTGCCAACATAAAAGTGCATGACAACAAGATCAATAATGCCACCGCTTCCACCAAGGGCACTATTCACCTGACTTCAAATTCACCAATAACAAACAGATACATAATGTTGTCACTCAAGAAAATAATGAAAACAAGCCTCCCAATGATCATGGAGATATTCGACTAACACCTCAACGGTTCCAGATTTTATCTAATATTCTCAAATAGTACTACCCTGAAACCAATACTTCTTTAGCCCAAGTCAATCACATTGGCTCTGTCTCGGCTGATCATTCTTCTCCAGGTAATATCCAACCAGTTTACACTCAAAATAACCTTTGAAACAAATGGATAATCAATTCTGGAGCCACTGATTATATAACCATTTCTTTGAAAAAAGTTTCCTCCTACAAGAAAACTAATCCCATTAAGATTTCTTTACCTAACAATGATCCTGTGATATCTGAATATTGGAGCACAATTGTTTTCAATTCAAGAATTCAACTCGCTGGTGTTCTTTATGTTCTAACAATTTTCATTTAACCTTATTTATGTATCTAAACTTATCTCTTTTATTTCCTATGAACTAACTTATTTTTTTTAATGAACAACAAAACTAAAGAAGTAAAAAAAATAGTCAAAATATTATTATTGTAAGAAACATGAGTTTCTTTTTTCTTTTCTTTTTTTATCAGCATATAAGTACCCTGCATATGTAAGCTGATGATTGAACATTTTATGCCAACGGTGTTTCTTCCTACCCCATCAAATTCAAAAAATTTCCAGAACTGATTATTTAGTGTGTTCCAGAAATCAAAATCCAGTTTATGGGGGTGCATGAATAAATTTGATGAGATGCAGAAAGAAAAACACCCTAAAACATTTCATGTTAACTGAGATTTAGAATGAAATAAATCTGCCAAGTTTCACTTTCTTTTGCATGCTGGATACAATTTCATTCATATGGTTAAACACAACATTATACGGTTCCTTTTAGTGTTTTATGCTAAAGTTTTCTGATTCATGTACACAGATACATATTGTGCCTTTTGAACTTCATTCAACTTTAAGAGTTTGAGCACCTTCGTGTAAAAACTTGCTATTTCATTGCATTAAGCACTTTTATGTAGCCTCTTTTTGGAAAGGTAGCAATATTATTTGAGCCACAGCAACTAAACACATAGCATTCACGTGCATTCTCATAGTTTCAATGCTCTACTTTTCTAGGTCATAATTATATGCCGCACCAGAAATGAGTTCAAAGCAAGGTGCTAGAAATATTCTTCAGCAGCAAAAAGCACCCTAATGAAGTATCTTTTGTTTACATATATATAGGTATTTAGGTAGTAGCTTATCATTAACACAAACGTAGCAAGTGCACTACGAGGGCATGAACACTTTACACAGGCCCCTCTTCAATATTATAGTTACTTCTTCAAATAGGAGTTTCCATTTCAAACTGAAAACTGGTTTGCAAGGGTCAGCTTTTGTACGAGATAGGGTTTCTCCTCAGCTGCAGAAGATGCAATAATGGACATAGAACATCCATTCTGTGAAAACCTCTGGGAACCTGTGCATGTCAAAGGAAACATACCTTAGTACTTTGCTATAAACTCATGTTTTTGCTGAAATTAAGATTGCAAACTGAATTTGCATTACAATACTGAGTTTCTAGACAGAACTTTAATGTATACACATAGTTTTGAAGGTAAGCGAACACGAGTTTGGATCATTCCAAACTGAAAACCAAAAACTGTAGCACCTCTTAATACGATCAACATCAAAAAACAAGTTTCAGAAACATATTTGGCTACCTCAACAATGAAACAAGCCCAGCTGTCGCTAGAACGGTTTTCCAAGATCCCCTTCAAGATGGTGATATCCAGCTTCCGAATCACTTGAGCAATCTCCAAGAAAAGGCCATGCTCATTGCATATCATCTGTTACAAAAAGTTGTGCACTAGTTCAATAGATGAAAACTTTGTATGCCATTGTTTGTTTTTGAGAGCTAAGTGAGTATGGAGAGGAAATAGCATACCTCAATGAGCATGTGCCCTGTGCATTCAAGATCTTCTATGACTATAGGCCATGCTAGTTCACTTTCAAAGTCAAATGCACAGCTCCTACCTGGGTGGCCACCGTTCATTTTCTGTCTTTTGCTCTCACCAACCTAGACACCAACTTATGTAAGTTATTCCAAATGTTTGATGCAAGTCTTTGTCATAAAACATGTTGTATATAAGGTTTTCCATGTTGTATTCCACCCATTATCAAATGTCTAGGCTAAAAGGATAAATATAAAGATTTTGTGGGGGCATACAAACACAATGGATTGCAAGCAAAAGTAGATTTAGGTGACAGAAAACAAATAGAAGTTTCCTAATCCAGAAGATAAAACATTTGCTTTTAAGTTTTCGGAACAAAATCGAGCCTTACCGTTCGATTGGCAAATCGTTTCAGTTTCTCGGCCTGACTTGTTATCTTTCTCAAGTAGAGCATGTGCTTTATGGTCCGTTCCAAGAGGTTGTCAATGCTACACTGCATACCATAACACCAATGTTAAAATTTCACTAAGTTCAAAAGGGAAATCAAATAATTAGCTTTTGTCCTGAAACACAAAAACTTACCCTTCCACCATCTGGGACAAGTTCTCTCAACTCCTTCATTCTGTCCATGATAAGTTGTCTATCTCTTGGCCTAGCCTTTTGGTTGTTAGCAACTTTTGTTCTTTTCTTGTTTGTGCTAGAGAGCTTTGGTCCAGTAATAGGAAGCATATGACAATCTTCCTTTTCCTGTGGCACCTCATCAATCAATAAGCTTCCATTTCCCTCAAAAGATGATGAAAAATGGTTAGAAAATTCATATTTTCTCTTGACGGAAACTGCAGGCACAAGATCATTCTTCACATCAGAATCATCCACCATCAAAGTGTAGCTTTCTTCTGAAAATTTTTTTGGCTGCAGGGAACCACTAATCTCTGTTGGCATAGTTGTAAGAGATCTGATACTGTTTGAAATACTTGAAGTATCATCTGCAGCACTACATAAATTGCCAACAACAGCATCTAAAAGATATTCTGGATCAAGATCTTCGGGAAACCCAAAACCTTTAATATGATCACTCTCTTTTTTATTGGTTATCAGACACGAGGTATGGTATGCATCACCAACAGAGTATGCAACTGATCCAAGTGCTTTGTGCAATTCTGACTCTGAGGGAAAAGTGAAGTCATTGAAATTCTTAGCATCATAGTAACCGCTTTCAGTGCCTCCAAACTGTTTCTCTGTCATATTTTTCACAGAGAAAGAGTCTAATCCATTTGACATCTCTTCAAAAACTGACCAGGACCACATCTCTGCTTCCATGTGATTTGGTTTTGTCTCCATCTTACTAATATGTCTAGGAACAGTTGACATATCAATTGATGAGGAACCTATGTCATTTACATTTTCTCTTTTCAGAGATTTTAGTAGATTTTGTCTTGACACAGAACAGTCATCTTGAATAAATGATAGCATTGTTGGGTCCAGACCTGTTGAACCATTTGCACTGTTCGAAGCAGTACTGGTTGAAACTTCACTTTTCCATACGGTTTTAGTAACAGAAGATGATTCGTCCAAGCTATTCATCAAATTATGCATTAGGTCTGAGAATGACCAATCTTGGTAATCAGTTCCCATGTTCAAAGGGGAAATATTTGCTTCCATGCAATCAATAGATTGGAGCTTCTCCTTCACAGTGGTAACGAATTCCAGGTCTTCAGCAACCTAAAATTTTGACAGGACAAGAAAACATCATGTAATTATACAAAACATTGAGCCAAAATTTGAAACAAAAATACACATGCTGTCACAAGTCACAAAGGACTATTGCACCAATTAACACACTAATAATAAGAAATAAAATCTTTGTACCTAAACTTTCACGGATGTGAAAACTGAAAACAATACAAACACATAAATATGATCTTTTATCATCAAAAGTTCACTCCTTTAAAGGAGAAGTCATGCCAAATTTAAGATCCTTTTCCAAAACAGAAATCCAAAATTTAAGGTAGGGAACAAGATTGCCAGAATTTGTGGACAGGATTAATAAATATGCATGCATCAGGGTACCATTTTAACTATAAAAGCCACAGCCTGTCTGGGTCAGGATCCAAATACTGTACCTCTTCAAATGAACCAAACTGCAAAACCCCTAGTGGAAGAACCGGTACCAGCACAATAGTCTGCAAAAGAAATTCAAATTTTCAACTCAAGATTTGTTTAAATTGACCCATTTAGTGCATAAATATTATGTTGAGGCAAGCCTAATATCAGTTGATTTTTCTACTCATTAGCACACTGATTACGCAGAAAGCTTTATGCTATACCAGAAAGTAGGAATCAAAATCAAAATCTTATTTGTAGTACAAACAAAATATATAAAGGTAAGGCATAATACCTTGATGCCACATGCAATTTGAAGAAACCACTCATCAGGACACTGGAGACGTAGAAGATTGCTGTTATTAAGTATTCCAAAGAAGCATGATTAATTAATTTTATTTCTAAATGCAAATTGTAAGTACAGAATCTCACCTCTGTGATTAAATCAGTGTCAAATTTACTGGTAAGAATATCCTCACAGGAAACCCAACAATGATCCCTGGCAAGAGCTACTTTACCAACAACCCTGAAGAATGAATAAAGTCTTATTCAGTTTTCATCATCTTTAAAAATCATAGCACAAATACCTTGTGGTACACAAGAATACTATACTTAATTTAGCATTCTTTATGGATCTCAAAACACAAGATAAGTGACATGCAGAACCACTGGAAACATTCACTCAAGAGTTTTCTAAAATATAAAGCATACATGATTGTCATATCTTTGAGAGCACACTGCTGGTGTGAATATATACAAGAATAAATTGAGGAACTTAAAGAAGTAAACACTCTCTACTCTTTATATAATTATGGCATAAGGTTTCCTGCAAGGACTAAGAAAATCACCATTCGTTCTCATTTCAATTAGCAAAGTTTCCAAAACAAGACAAGCATAAAATTGGAAAATGAACTTGATGTTTTTGTCTTTTTTAGTTTTCTAAAATGAAAATTACTTTGAATCAGATGGAGCAATTCACAAGAAGTTTAGACATAAAGAACAACAAAACAAAAGTTGTTACCCTTCTCCCAAATTGTATTTACGATGGGACATTTCAATCATGAGAAGTCGAACTGAATAATCTCCTGAATAATCAGTACTTTCACCTCTTGAAAAATATAACTCATCTGGGGATTTGAAATTGACGTCATCCCACATACTTTCCTCAACCTCATTTCTTTTCTGGTAACCATTTTCCCAGGTCAAATTCCTAAAACATACAGAGTTTTTGTGTCATATACACAAGATCTCAAATTCAAAACAGCAAACACAATTTCATTCAACATACCATCAAACCAATTTCAAGTGATAAGTAACACACTAAATGGGATTGTGGACATTGAGTTTACTCACTTATGTTAATTACAAGTTCTTATAACAGGCTAATATATGCTTGAATGGTAACTGATACAGTAAAGCAGTTAAGTTTCAGTTAGATCAAAGGATTAACAAATCTATTCCTTCGAAAACGTGTCATATAGCACAAAAACAAAAGTAACTCAATGAAACAAAGAAACTTACATAGGAAAATGGTGGTTAAGCTTCCAAAAAACAGCATATTTCCATCGTGTGTGATCACAAAAGCCCTTCAACAACGAAGTTATGGAAGTGGCTTCCATCTGTTCTACTTTTCCAGGACTATGCAAAACAAAGAAGGAACACTAAAGAAAACCCAATAACAACTTCAAACACACACCTAGCTTCCTCGGTATGAACCTCTACCCGCTTGCTTAATTCTCAAACCTGCTCTTCTTTTGATCGGTGGCCCTGTTGTACTAAGGAGCATGAAAATAACCATAGCTTGGCTCCTCCAACACAAAACTATGAGAAAGTATGTGTTTAGAGCCGTGCTGTCAAAATCAATGACGGCCACAAGTGCTCACTATTTCCATTTTTTGTGCCATTTTTAAGCAAATTGAAGCCATACTCCAAGGAGACAGACACTGCTTTTAGAAGAAAATCCCCAAACTAAGAACGAGGCTTCAAAACAGCTCAACACAGAAGAACGCACATCCTGTAACACCAGAGAAAAAAACTTTGTCAAGATTTTGACCAATAAGTCTGTTTAATAACTGGGAAATAGTTCAATTTTCTTGGGAAGGAAAAGCAGGAAGTCAACTCTGGGAATGAAGAATCAAATTCTAGTATGATACAATTTGCTCAGTCAGAAACTCAGAATAAAACAACCAACCCATAAACCAAAATCCTATCTTTATTGATGATTCATTTTCTAGCAACCAAAGGGTCATCGCATTTGAGCAGTAACTGACAAGACAACCCCTATGCTGATGATAATGATACTTACCACTTCTACTTTTGACTGTGGAATCAAAGAATTTCACCATACACAAATTCATTACACTCCATGAGAAAGAAGCAAGTGAAACTTCCCCACCCACTAAAAAAAGAGATTTTGATGGATGATCAAAAGACCCAGAAGGCAGAAAAGAAGTGGGAAAAGGAGAGAGGGGTGGCAATTTGTCTTTTTCGCACTCAATAAAAGTCCACACTACAGAAACCACAAGAACACAAAGCCTTGGTTTTCTACTATTAAACATGCCAACAGCAACAGCACACCCCTTTTTATATCAGAATAACGTCATTTGCATTCACTCTTTCATCTTGCGGATTTGAAAGTGATTCAGAGGTGGATTTGATAAAATGGGGAAGAGCAAAGTGGGGAGGGGACCCCACAGACAGAGACACTGAGAGTGACAGAAGCTGCTGATGATTCTACTGCACTTTGGAGCGCGTGGGAAAAGGAATTTCGACTTTCTAATGACATTAACAGTAACAGTAACAGAGACAAGTTCTGTTCTAGTTGAATCTTCTCCTCGGGATTCTCTCCTCATTGCAAAAACTCATTATTGCACATTGCCCAACCAAACAGAACTCTCTCGGTGATGTTTTTTTCTGAAGTATAGAATCATAAAACTCAGTGATGATAACGTATAGACAAATCAACACATAGAAAAACAATGAAGTTATTATGTGCCAATGTTTTATATTATTATTCGATTCTGAAACACTAATAAATTTGTTAAATTTCTATACAATTTTTGAACACTATGTTAAATTTTAGGATTTAAGGATTTTTTTTCCCAAATTTTGACGGGATTGGTCTCTGGGAAACTGTAATATATTTGGATCACTAAGTATTTAAAAAAAAAGAGTGAATATAATTCTTTTATATAATTATATTAAATTTTTTTAATATATAAAACACATTTTCAATATATTAAAACGAAAAATATATTCAGATAAACGATTCAAATACTAAAATAAAATAAAAAAATAAACGATTCAAATATTAAAATAAAATGTATCTAACAAATTAAAAAAAATGTAAAAAAACGTTTGATAAAAATAATTAACTAATTAAATTAAAATATTATATTTATATATCTTTATAGTTTGAAAATTAAAATATATCAAAAAAATTGAACAGAAAGGAAATTTTAAATTTTAATTTCAAAGTTCAAAAAATAAAAGATACTTAATCTTAAATTTTATTTCTCATTAATTAATACCATAAAGTTAAATTTACCTTTCATTTTTCAAATACAAGTTTAAACATTTTTTATTCTCAAATTTAAATCATTTATTTTTATCCAAATGAAAAGTTAATATTTTATATCTCATATTGATTACTGTTTTACATTTTTAAAGTCTAGTTTAATATTTTTTTAAATAGATATATTCTTATTTAATATTATACTAATGGCCATAAAACTGATTTTGTTCAATTTATGTATTAATCATTATTTTATTTTATTCATATTTTAATTATTTATTATTATATTAAAAAACATAAGTATTAATAAAATTCTAACACATCTCTCTTAGTTGCGTGTTCGCAATTTTTCACTTTATCCCATTAATGGATAAATTTAGCTCAAAATCTATCGATAAATACTCAAAATAAAAATTTAAAAGTAGAAGTATAATATATATATATATATATATATATATATATATATATATATATATTTATTTAATCTATTTGTAAAAGGAAAAATATAATCACGTTGTTTCATCTAATGATTGATTAGGTTGTTTCATATAATGAATACGTGTTATTAGAAATCATTTAAATGTAATCTTGATTTATAAAAATATGTTACAAATTAGTTTGCATTCACTTCGAACTCTATTTCTCCATGTCCAAAAATACACTATCGAAATTGGTATAGGATTCAAATTTAATAGATGAATTTATGCTGATATATAGGCAACATATATTGGTAAAACTAATGCCAATAAGATCACCCCTTTAAACAAAGATTAATTTCGTAAGGATCACTTTGTATAGAAATTAGATTAATTAACATCTTTATTCGAAAATCAAAATATAGTTTTTAAAGATGAAATTAAATATTTAGTTCCTAAAATTTTGAATAAATGTACTTCCTCTTAAATTTAAAAAGTATTTTAACCCCTCAATTTTTAAAAAATACAGTGTTAGTTATTAGTTAGGACATGATAACAAAAGCAATGAGATGATGTTATTGATGTTTATCAGGGTCCACTTCCAAAAGTCACGTCATTATTTTCATTAATATTGTTTGACTCCCAATATTAAAAACACATTTTTAAAATATTTGAGAAATCAAAGTCTACTTTTCTTTATTTTGGAAAACCAAATCAGATTTTGCTTCCAGTTTAGGCTACAAATAAGTTAATTACTTTTAAATTATGAAAAAATTAACATTAATCTTAATTTTTTAAATAAAGATATAACTACAATGAGAAATATAAACTTCTCCCCAACAATTACATCACATTATTTTAAATTACATGTATTTCTTGTAAAATATTCTTAGCAATTTTTATAATCATTGTTATTGCTAGAAATAGTATTTTAAAAGTAAACCTACTCAAATACCATTCAAGATTATTTTATTAAAGAATATATCATATGAATATACTATTTTACATAGTCAGAGTGACACATTAAATCATAAAATTATTTTAACTAATTTTTTATTTCTTAAGAAAAATTAAAAAAAATAGAAAAGAGAATCGCTCTATACCCATATTTTCCAAACATTTATATGCATAATGCCTGAACCTCCAATATTAGGCCTTAGTATGTGTTACTCACACAAATATATATATATATATATATATATATATATATATATATATATATATATATATATATATATATATATATATATATATATATATATATAACCTTAGAAACAAATCCACTTTAATTCGAAGGATTTTTATTTTTTATCGTGATGAAATATGATTAATTAATTACAACCTTTTACCATTTTTTTAAAATGATATGCATTCCCTAGTTAGTTTATTGACTTTGTTTTTCCTACTTTAATATAATAGGTTAAAGAGTTGACTTGTAACCCTTAAATTTTTAAATTGACTCTCATTGTCGATAGATCTTATTGTATTCACAGACTTTTGAAATTTTCAGATAGCTTTCTAATTTTATGAGAATATTTGACTAAAGCTTAGCCTCTAAGATATTAAGTTACAAAATCATCTAAAAACTGCATTTTCAAGTGATTATGAAATTCCCACCATCTTCGTAACATAACTAACATGCCATCCATTCTACTTTGATTCATTCCTCTCTACAAAGATATTCTTAAACATTGTAGAAGTTTTTAACATTATTTCCATAAAAAATAACAATATAAAATGATTATATAAATAATAGTTATATATATTGAAGTAATGAAAACTGAAAGTTTTGTTATACCAGCCATGTTATGTTTAAAAAATAATTTAATATTGAGTAATTATTTAAAGTAAGATTTGAGTGATGATTTGATAATGTAACATCTGATTTTAGTAACTAATAAAATAAGACATTTCGTAATAATATTTAAAGATAGGTTAAGGAAATAAAAAATTATTAATACAGTCTTTTATGAGTTTAGACTATATGAAAAATATTCTATTTATACAACAAACAAAAAACTTTAAATGTATCCCTGTAACGAATATACTAACCACTCATACTTTCGTCGTAATCTCATAACTATAACTATGGACTCTTCATTTTTCAAAGGTGTCTCTAAACCTACATTTTCGTCTGTTCCCACCAGAATGGTGATTATTGTAAAGAAAGAACATAACACAAGACCAGGAAGTGTAAGGGTAAGCTAGTATACAAAAGAGTTGTCGTAAAACCATTTAAATCATATCAATTCTAAATAATTCACATAAGTGCACACAAACAATTGATACTAAACTCAATTATCTAGATACATACATTTGAAATTGGAATCATTGGAGACATATACTTGTGGTGGTCTCATCGGAGACTTATACTTTGTGCAAGAAAGTAATGAGCACGTGAATTTTCTCTTTTTGTGTATAATTTTTTTTTATTTTCACTCTTTCAAATTTTGTTTCTAATAAATTATTTAGTTAACCGAAGCTTTCTTTTAATATGACAAGCTCTCCTGCCAAATGTCACAAGCACAAAATAGCTTGTTCTTGTAAGTTCATAAAAAAATGGTAGATCTATTCTATAGAATAATAGCAAAGTATGGACTCACTTTTAATTCAAACTATTAAAATTAAAAGTATTAAGTCATGAAATTAGAAACAATACATAGAACTATTTATAAATTAGAGCCGTGTTCAAGTAAGAAAATGATTTAATTAAATACATATAATACATAGTTAAAGTGACATATGAAGAAGAACAAGTTCCAAATTGTGACATGTGAGAAATATTTATAATATATATTTACAAACCATAAAATAAAATAAGAGATAATACGAAACTTAACTTAGAATAACATGGTTGACTTTCATAATTTGATATAGGTCGGTTGAGTATGTAGTTATCGTATACTTTGTCACATAACATAATCAAACTTTATATATTGCATGTTCTAAATAACACGTCAACCTACGTTTTTCAATTATTTGAAGACAACATATATTTGTAGTAAGTTGTGAAAGTCATTCTGGTAGTTAAAAAAAAAAAATGTTTTGTAGCAGAATCCCCCGTATTTGTTTTACATGTCACAAAATAATTTACTTGTGAAAAAAAAATTAATATATAAACAAAATAATATACACAATTATCCAGTCCAATTAAGTTTATATATACTATACAATAACACGGATAAATTATCGAGTACATTTAACACATTCATAATAAAAACTTCCATAATAATGATTATAAAGGGAGGTTAGCTTGATACTAAAAAGAAAATGACTCGATTAAAAAAATAAGATAGGTAATAATGAGTTTGAATATTAAAAGAATTAACATAAGTATTTTATTTGACCATTTTATCCACAATCGTCGATAAAATTCTTAAATTTTAATGACTGTTTGAATAACGAAACATTATTAAAAAAATTAATCATAGTTATATTTTTCCGGTAATTATTATTTAGGAAAAAAATAATGTCAAAAAATTGTCCTATATTAGTGATCTTGACTAC
>Ga0209589_1004379_pt1:17500-24416 | contig 24416 bp, 13 predicted proteins | sample CowpeawhiteBW_FD_187525 | JGI IMG/M metagenome (GOLD analysis project Ga0209589, IMG submission 187525) | Root nodule microbial communities of legume samples collected from California USA - Cow pea white BW (SPAdes) (version 2) | ecosystem: Host-associated > Plants > Roots > Nodule...
AGTTTTTGTAGTTTTTTAGTGTGATCTGGCATGATAGGAAAACAATTGTTTTGGTCATAAAATTGATCACTATTTGATTGTTTCCTTGTAATGTATAGGAAAGTAAAGATAATAATACAAGAAAAGAATACACGTGAAAATTTCTATTATTGGTTCATATACTTTATATAGTATATTTGTTACGAGTGACCGAGAGCTACCTATTATTGGTGTAGATGCTTTATAAAGTATATTTAAAATATTTTTACTTCTATGAAAATTTCTATTTTGTTCTTTTATAACACCTAAAAGATAATAAAATAATTTTTATATATTTTCAATTTTTTAAAGTATACTAAACCTAAAAATATAATATGAATAAAGGATAATAAATAATTTAAATAAATATATTTTACATGATAAATCTATTTATTTCACTATCTACTCCTTGATAGGGGTGGCAATGCGGGTCGGCCCGGCCCGTTTAGGCCCGACCCGCATAAGGCCCGCACAACGCGGGCTGGCCCGTCCCGCCCCGTATACTTTATGCGGACTGAAAACACTGGCCTGCCCCGACACTCCTTGGCCCGCGGGCTCGCGGGCCGACCCGCTTTTTTTTAATTTTTTTTAATTTATGATAAAACTTTCAATGTGTAAAAATTGGGAAACTTTAAGAAGTTCACAAAATTAAGTAAAGACTTTAGGGAATTAGATGATAAATTAATAATTCAACATTTTCATCATATTCATACTATGACATACACAATATATTATTTAAATTTTAGCACATTAAAAATTACATAATACTTGTCTTTTCCAGTTATACAAGAATTTGAAACGTTAATGCAAGAGTCCATAAAAGAAGTAATTAATATACAAAAGTGCAAGTTTTTTTTTTTAATTTTATGCGGACTTGTGAGCCGGCTCGCGCGGCCCGCGTGCTAGCCCGAACGGGTCGCGGGCCTATGCGGGTCGGGCCCGCACGGGCCTGTGAGCTCACTACCCTGGCCCGCCCTGCGTTTTTTCTGCGGGCCGGGCCCACGGGCCAAGCCCTAATTGCCATCCCTACTCCTTGCGAAAGCAATTATATTTATATATATATATATATATATAAAGAAATGTAATACTTTTAAGTGTCAATTTAAATTAATAAAAAATAAATAAATTCAATTAAAGATAAATGATATACTCTTTTGAATTTTTAGTGAAAATTATAATTAGTCAATCTTTTAAATTTTGATCCAATTTAGTTTCTCGATTTTAGAAACGTATAAATTTAGTCATTTTAACCTAATTTTGTTAATTTTATTTGATATTTTCAATGTGTTTCATAATATTTAAGTTGTTTACACCATTTGACACATTTTCGCTTCAATGTTAGTTGAGAAACGTGTTTGAAACATCAAATAAACTTAACAAAATATGGTTAAAATAGTTAACATCAAATCAACTTAACAAAATGTGGTTAAAATGACTAAATTTACAAATTTTTAAAGTTGGAGACCAAATTGGACCAAAATTTCGAAAAGAGACTAATTCCAGTTGGACGAAATTTTGTTAGATTTATTTGATGTTTTAAACGCGTTTTTGAGCTAATATTAAAGTGAAAATGTGTCAGATGGTGTGAATAACTCAAATGTTATATGAAACATGTTTGAAACGACAAATAAACTTAACAAACTTTGTTTAAAAGAGCTAAATCCATGCATTTTTAGTTAATGAAATAAATTGGACCAAAGTTATAAAGAGAGGTTAATTTTAGTTTTTACCAAGAGATAAAGAAAAAAATACATATTTAATCTTTATTATTATTATTTAAAAGTACTTGAATGATGTATGTAACGACCAATTGTTATACTACATTTTGTTTTATAATAATAAAATATGGCACTTGCAATTGCTGTGAAGATATTTGTAAGAAAAAGTTCGAATAACAAACGTCACATAAATTTCCCTAAATAACATTGCTCTTAACTCTTTTTTTTTAATTCTTTAATTACTCCTAATGTTACAAAACAACCTAACGAATCATTGAATAAAATCATAGTTAAATTAAAAACTTTTAGTAAGAGAACAACATTATTTTTTTATATTAAAAAGTTTGTCTATAATAAGAGCACAATTTCGTTTTATATATAATAAGATATATAAAACCAACATTTTAGGTTCATAATCAATTCTGTTCAATATTCAATTCCTTTGTTTCATCATTGTTGAAACTTGAGCTAAAAATATTTAAGTCGGCAATTATCTATTATTTGTTCAAATAATTGAGTTAACATGGCTGTTATTGATTCGTATGTACGTCAAACAATAATTAAATTTACATAAAGAAAATGAAATGCAATGATTTGGATCCGTTATGTGATTTTAATCGAATACTTTCGTTACTATTAGATCACTAATTTATAATTCTTATTAAATTCATGAATGCTAAATACTTTTTAATTCGTTTTCCATTTTTCTCAACACAAGTCTCCTAGACACAAATATTAAAATGATGGATTCGATCATATGATAGAGATACTTTGAATTTACATTTAAACACCCCACAAGAAAACAAAAGTTATTGTTGGCTTTTAATCATCTTGCTATCTATGTAAAGCTAATGCTTATTTCTATTTGAATATAATATAATCCATGCTTATTAATAAGAGAGATTAATATTTAAGGACTATATACATTGTTGGTCCCTTAATTTCTAATTGGGTTGGAATTAGTCTTTTCCAAAATTTTAAACCAATTTAGTTTCTTATATTTAGAATGTGTAAATTTAGTTCTTTTAACTAAATTTTATTAAGTTTATTTGGCATCTCAAACGCATTTCTCAGTTAATATTGAAATGGTAATGTATTAAATGGTGTAAACAACTCAAATGATATTATGAGATGTGTTTGATACGTCAAATAAATTTAACAAAATTAGATTAAAAGGATCAAATTCACGCATTTTTAAAGTTGAGAGATTAAATTGTGTTAAAGTTTCGAAGAGAGATTAATTCCAATTTTCACTGATATATGAAGTATGAAGAAATTATCAAAACAATTAAGATTTTGAAATAAATTGTGTCATGAATAATTTTTTTTTTATGGTATTGATGTCTTACCTATTTTATTAAATAATAATATTTATATATGATTATGTTACCATCATTAAATGAGTTTTTTTTTTTTTGCAATAGGTATAAAATGAATAAAGGAAAGGGTGTTGTATCGGATTCTACCAATGACATTAGTGAGTTCACAAAAAAGACATATGACATGGACTTGTGTTTATTAATGATCCTATGTTTAATGAGGCAATGATGGGTAACAAGGTGGATGAAAGTTAGAAAACTTAAGCATAAACTAACATTATTGATCTTTATAATAGTTGATTAAGAGATATTAACAAAATAATGTAAAAACATACGTAAAATTATGTATAATAGATAATGTTTGTTTAGTGAGTTAAATGAATTTGTGTGTAATGGATTCATGAAACAATTTGAAATTGAAAGTGAAGTGTGGGATAACTTTATAAAGGTATTATATCAAGATTTATTGATCATTATAACATGCTCCAACAACCAAATTATAATATATTATTTGTGTTCTTTGTTTGCAAACAATCAATTGCATATAAATGGAGGGTTGATCCCATTTGAAATTGTGATTTTGATGAAAGAAGTATGAGATGTTGATTGTGTCACATGTCATATAGTAAGTACAACATCTAAAGAAAGATGCATCGTTTAAGTTTAAGGGTAGACCTGAATGATGAACTGGAATACACTCTTGCAAAGTAACAATTTGTTGTTGCAATTGATGAAACTCTTTCATCTACACCACAAATGGATTCTTATATTCTTTGTCCTACTTAATCTATGTTATCTAGGGGTACATCATAATCATGGGGCATAAAAAAAGGTCTATATGATTGATGTGATGGATGCTTGGTTTGAAAATCTAACAATGAAGCTAGACTATGCATATGCATTTGGTGTAGAAAATGTCTTGATTAAAAAATTGTTTAGCATTGTTGAAGACATGTGTTGACTATTGTAAAAAGAAATGAACTACTCCACAAGCAAGTTAACATCATGAGGTAGAACTTAACATTTCAATATTCTAAAACTAACATATAGGACATGTTAGTAAACATGAACCTATGAGACAAAGACTTTATGCTTGAATGTTGAGTTCCTTTGCAATAAGCCATCACACTCGTGACTACTTTTGGATTGTCCTCTTATCTTTGTCTCAACTATTGGATGAAGCTAATAAGTGAAAATAGTTGAATTCATCTTGTAATATATTGAGAGAGTTTGAATATATTTATTTTAAATGAATTTCTAATATTTTGACCACCATATGGCTAGTGTTCTGTAATATATGTATTACTTTTTTAACATGGAAATCCTCCTGATATCACTTGATTCATTTTATATATTTACTAGCATAAACATAGCCGTTATCGTGCATGTATTTATGCATTTTTTAAATATGCATGATATTATACTAGTATGTGATAATATTGTAATGTTATTAAGTTAATATATAAACTAAAATTATATTTATTAAAAATAGGTTTAATTACTCGGATCATACCCATTTTGGTTCGAAAATTTCAAAATGGTACCCACTTTGAACTTTGTCTCAATTTAGTACCCAATTTTGATTATTGTCTCAATGTAGTACCCTCCATTAAGTCTTCACAAACGACGTTAACTGTAAGATCCGGGAAAATTAAATAGTTATTTAATTAATTATTTAATTAGGACGGGAAATGAGAATATTCAAAGTAATAAATGTGAAGAACTATGACGTGGAAATGTACTAGCTTATGTGGTTGAGAGTACTTTATTGTGTGTGAGGACTTGGGTTCGAGTCCTATGTGTGCCACTTGGATGCTATTTAATTTATGTGTTTTTGTGTACTTATATATTGAACTCGTTTGGATGATGATAAATCCTTAAAATTGGGGGAGTCATCATGAAATATGTGGTGGTTGAGTGGTTATGTATTTAAATTGTTAATTGGTTGGTTATGGGTTTAATCCTTGCTAAGAACAAAACTAATTTTCTTTTTGGCAATTTTGGGTTGCATGGTATTGAAGGGACGTGGAAAACCTAGTTGCAGATGAAGGCAGCCCAATGGGTAGGAAATCATTCAATAGTGGTTCATGAGTGGTCATTAGCTAGGACACTTAAGGCATTTTCGTTTTTAGCACTTAGCACCTTAATTTGGGTAATAAGTGAGAGTAATAGTGAGAGAGAGGGTTAAAAGAGAGGAAAAAATAGCATTTAGGGTCGTGGTTGTCATAAGAGAAATCTGTTTCAGAGGATTGGGGGCTGATAGAGTGAGGCAGTGTCGAAATTGAAAAGGTTGGAGTGGGAAGTCAGAGCTAGAGAAGGTTTGGTGAAGGTATAAGCACATCCATTCGAATTTGGGCCAAGAATTCAGGTTAGGGGAGTTGTTTTTCTGTCTTTTTAATTGTATTGAATCACTGCGCGATGCCTTTGCTTATTGTATGATCGCTGTGTCATTTCTGCACTGTTATATTGAGGTTTCTGAATTTTTCCAGAAATCGCCTGGCGGTTCATCCCGTACCGCCAGGCGGCTCATCAGGGATGAGCGTGTGTTCTTGTTTTGGTTTGAGTCGCCTGGCGGCGATGAGTTCCTGCCTGGCGGCGCGACCTTGATCGTGTTCTGTTTGATGACGTTGATGCTAAATTAGAATAGTGTAATGAACTATTGAGTGCCAAATGATTGTATAAGATTGCTTGATGGATTATTGTCATATACTCCTTGCGGGAACAATTGGGGTTATATCGGGGTCTTGTAAGTGGGATTGTTGCGTGAATTAGGAACCAACTGCGATGGAGGAATGTGATAATTATAATAGTGTTGAGTTAGACGCTGAAAAGGTTGGAACTGTATGGTGGTCATCTGGGAAGGAGGAAAATAGAATAGGTTTGTGGGAAGTGCAGAAACGCATTTCAGAGAGTCTGGGTCTGGTGTGCCGCCTGGCGGGGCTGTTCTATCCGCCAGGCGATGGCATGGGCAGGAGGCTATTTCGCGAGTTCTTGGTGGTGGGATTGAGAGTGAGGATTTGGGGTAGGTGAGGGTATTGATAATTGGGCAACATGGAAAATAGGGGAATATAACTGTGAGGATTAATTAAAGGGATGGTAAAGAGTAGAGGTATAACTAATCATGGTGTTGGGTTGTATATAAGGGAGGAAATGGAGAGGGAAGAATTGTGCTTACTAGAGCAGGCTTCTGGAAGCGTGGAAAAATGTGGAATTATGACAGTCTAAGGTTGATTAGAATTAACAGAGTTTAGTTAAAGATTGGGGCGGTATAACCAATAATGATGATAATTGGTTAGGTTATATTGCATGAGGGGTTATGAGAAAAGGATTCTAAGAGAAGGATGACTTAATACAGTGGAATATAACTTGTAATGTAATTGAGGCTATTAAATTGTGGACTGTGTTCTTAAATGATGGGATTGTTCGGGGTGAGGTACCTGTATTTGGGTATATATGATAATTGTAGGTTCGCCTATGTGAGAGTTGAGGTTGGGGTTTTTATGTGATCTAGGGAAGGGATTTAAATGATAAACTGGATTAATTGGAGTGTCATAAACCAGAAAAATGTTGTTCTGGTATGGCGCCTGGCGGTCTACTGATAGCCGCCAGGCGATAGCCTTAGCGTGGGAAGGTCTGCACTGAGAGGCGCCTGGCGGCACGGTGTGCTCCGCCAGGCGGTGACGAGAAAACAGTGGGGTCTGGGAGAACGCTGGCGCCTGGCGGGAGGTGAATACCGCCAGGCGGTCTGGAGCAATTTCGCCTGGCGGCGTGTGGGCCGGGCCAGGCGGAAACGCTGTGTTCTGTGCATTTTGGTGTGCTGTTTTCTTTACTGAAACTGATGCTTTGCTTGGATCGGGAGAT
>Ga0209589_1004381_pt1 | contig 24406 bp, 15 predicted proteins | sample CowpeawhiteBW_FD_187525 | JGI IMG/M metagenome (GOLD analysis project Ga0209589, IMG submission 187525) | Root nodule microbial communities of legume samples collected from California USA - Cow pea white BW (SPAdes) (version 2) | ecosystem: Host-associated > Plants > Roots > Nodule | place: USA...
TTCCATTTCCTTTTTGTTTTGAATCAATCCATCATCTTCTTCTCTTGAGCTTTGTGAAAGGAACCTTCACATCTAGATAGCTTGCTATCTTAATGTCCAATGGGGATTTCACTTAGCTTTCTTAATCAACTCACACCATATTCAATAATCTTAAAAAGGAACAAGATAATCCTTCATCACTATGCTCCATTGACTTGAGGCATAGTGAAGATAACGATCTTTGTAACGAAAAGTGCTTGAGTGCTTCCTATCTTTGTGGTGGAAAATGCATGTATAAGACTTGTTATTGTAGAATATAAAACATGTTTTTTTTTCTTGCCATTTATAACATAAGCATCTCTTATTATATCAATTTTTTTTTCTTTTCTCTCTCACTCTCTTTATTTTATTTTATCAAAAACTAAACCCAATGTTTAATATGATTTATGTTCATTCCAACAAATCCCTTGGTTATAAACTCTTGCAAGTTTAAAATTCGAGTTTAATGTATGAGTTACAAAAGCTTTCACGAATTTACATAAAATTAAGAAGAATGGGAAATATGATTGAGGATCGTTGTTGATTTGCTCCAACAACGAGGGGCATTGCCCAGATCATAATGCTCGTAACAAGTTATGCTTCAGTGTTCCCCATCCTAGTTGTGGCTCCTGTGTTAATAATAGTTGTTGTTATAAAGCATAAAACATCTCTTTTTGTTCTTTTTTCATTAATAACACAAACATTTTTCATTGCCTCATTATTTTTTCCTTTTATATTTTATTTTATTTTATAAAAAATTTAGCATAATGTTTCATATTTAAGCTTAAGTCAATCTCATCAAACAAGTTTGCATCGTAAGGTTTGCGCTTATTTGTATTCTTCTTTTTATCTTTAATTAATGTGAAATTTTCATCATATTCCCGCATTGATATATCTTTGCTTCATCGCCCATCCAAAACCCATGAGAGATTTGCACTACCACCCCCACCACCTATGAGTCACCACCACCACCACTCGTGTTATGAGATTAAGAAGTGTACCAAATTGCACAAATAAAAAAGTGGATAAGTCCAAATATCATTTTCCCACAAAGAGTTGCGTTGTTTGAAAAACTGTGATTATTTACTAATTAAGGCCAAAAATTTTAAAATAATGAAAAATATTAACTTTTATATTGTTTATAAAATAATTCAAAATTATAGAAAGCAAATTAAATCTATGAAATAAAAATATATGCCAAAGGCTTCACTAGGTTTTTCATGCATGAAATAAATATGAAAACACTAACAATATATTTTTAATTCCTCACTCTGGCATTCACACTACTATGTAACAAGCCCTTAGCGACAAGTCTAAACTTTAATAAGAACCCTAATGCCTTAGACCACTAAGTCTAAGAGAAAAACCACATGTGAATGCTATTATGAGTATACTCTAGATTTTTAATGTACCTCATGCAACCCTTTTTCATCACATAAATTTTTCGTCTCTTCTCTTTTTCTTTTTCCTAGGGTAGGGTTCTTACAAAAGCCTACTCCAAACTAATTCAATTTCTTGGGTAGGGTTTTTACTAAAATCTAACCTAAACTTATTCAACCTCATACCCTGGTAGGGTATTTATACCTTACACCAAACTAATCTCATCTCATACCTTCATTTTTCTCAACATGTACATGTTCTCTTTGCTAAAGTGTAACATCCTGTTAGGATATTACGGATTTTAAATAAAAAGTAAAGAAATATTACATTAGCTTTATTTATTAAAGCATCATTTTCCAAAAACGCGGGAAATTTAAAACTTTATTAAATCTATGAATAGTCTAAAATTCCATAATCCATATTCTATAAAACTGAAAATGATACAAAAACCTCTCATAAGAGTTTACAATTTATTTCCAAACATAAAATATATCTATAGCTATAAGACCCGGGAAAAATTAGACTAAATGAAAAACACATGAAAAAAAATTATAGTTTAATTAATATGGTTGAATTATTTAATTTAATTAGTTTATAAATGTATTAGATGTGGAAGCGGGACCCACGATCACAAACGTATATATATATATATATTTCACGATGCACCAAATTTGATTTTATTTTTATTGTTTTCCGTCTTTTGAATTGTGATAGAAAATATAATTAATAGAAAATATTTTGGTTTGTTTTATTTTTAGTTTTTAAAATCTTAATTGGAAATATTTAATTTAAAAATATTAATAAAAAAGATTAGAGATGTTAATTATAGACGAAAAAGATAGGATTTTGAGAAAAAAGGAGATAAAACACTTTAGTGTTTCTAAAAGATGGGAGAGGAGGTGGATGAGAGGAGAAAATGAGAATTTAACAGTAGAAAGAGAGAAACCGTGGAAGAGACTACGGGAGAAAGGATTGGAGGTTGCTAACAAGGTAGGGGAAGTTAACTTTGTTTTCTATTTTGTTTGAAGCTTGACCTTGTTCTAGTTGTTTTCATTTTGGCTGCATGATGAATGAAACTTGAAAAGCATGCATGTGTAGTGTAGGGGAGGCTGAGTTTGCTTTATGTGTTGTTTGAAGCCTTATTTCTTCTCTTTATTTTGTTGATATCATGCGTATTGATGTGGGTGCAGTACATGATTTTATATTTCAATGAAGCCAAGGATTGATGGAACACTTGCTTGTATGTGAGCTATTTATTTTGGTGCAGCCACCTTTCTTTTTCTTTATCTCGTTTTGAGGCGCTACCTATTTTCCTACATTGCACACTTTTCGTAAAATAAACCTTTCTACTTCATTAACCGTTGGCTCGGGCTAAAATTTTAACAGTTGATCTTTAACACATAGTTCTTGAATTTGACCGGTTGAATCTTGAATAAGAGCTCTATAGTGAGAGCAGTTTTTATCGCAAGATCATTGTAGTTGGGTTGTTGACAGCATTGACCTTTGTTGCTTGTTCGGTGCATAACTTTCTCTATAGTTATTCAATTAAGTTGATTTTTGTCACATTTGGTTCTTGATTCAATCATCTTTAATTTGAATATAAATACATAATTTTTGGAGTTTTACACAAGCTGCAGTTTTATTTCTAAAATCCCAAATCGTTTGCATAATGTGTTGATATGTTAATGGATTTATGTTATGAAACTTTAATTCCCATACATGATGTAGTGGTGTGTATTTTGTTGGTATATATAAATTCTCATGTATAGCATGTTGGGAGTGTTTTCCCTTGCTTGAAAGCTCTTGGTGGAATTTAATGAAGATTTTAGAAGAATGTGATGCTATGTTTGGTTTAGTATGATTGTTTGGATTTGGGGTTTGTGAGTTCAAACCAAGGATGGATTGTGATCATAAAGTTTCCGTGTTACTTGAATGCGATGTTGAGTATTATTTGACAAGTTTTATTTATGAATTTCTTTTATGAATATCATTATTTATAGTTAGCTTACCCTTATTTGTTTGTTTGTGTGTTTGTTGTGTGTGCGATGATCGTATAACGTGTGTGTTATACGGGAGCAGATGATATAGCAGATAATCTTGGCATGGAGTAGATTGAAGAGAGGCTGGGGTGAACTCGGGAGATTTTATAATTTATTTAGTTGTTTTAAATCAGATATTAAAATATATGTAATTTAATTTTGTCCGCAATTGATATTGGAAGTTTTTGACAAAGTGACGTTTGAAATTATGTAATTTAAATTAAATTAAAAGTTTTTTTTTATTAGTATATTTTCAATTATAATCCTTTTTCATCAAATGCGAAAGTTTTCTAATGTTCCGTGACATCCCAAAATTGGGGTGTTACAATAGCTCCCATGCTATCCCCGCTCCGTAGCCAAGTCTCACCAGACCACCTACATCAACATCATTTGCTCATGTGTACCGCGTACACGATCATTGCCAATCACAAGCAGATAGGGTGAGCTTAATAGACAAAGCATATAAAATCACATACACATATATAACACATTTATATATAGGAAACACATCCATCCCAAATGAATTCCATCCTTTCTAATTCATACCACCTGGCCACAACTAGGTTATTCGTGTTCTACATCTTCTAGTGAATACTTCGAGGTGACTTGCTGCCATACCTATCGGCCACAAGCGATAAAGCACGTGCGAGAAACCATGTTACAGATCATACACCGTAACGCCAGGTGGAGTTCCCAAATACGAACATAGTTCGCAACATCCCAAGACTACCAAACTCGTCAGTCAGCTACTAAGGAGGGCAATCTATCTGGACTCATCCGTACTGGCCATAACTAGCACACTCACACCGGCAACACTCACCAACCCGAGCCATAACTCAAGAGTTCCTCGTGTTCATCCACCATCCCGAGCCACGACTCAAGAGATGTTATAATTATAGTTTATAATTATAGTTTAAATTCAATTTTTCATTTTAAGAAGCGGGACCCACGATCACGAACGTATATATATATATTTCACGCTACACCAAATTTGATTTTATTTTTATTGTTTTCCGTCTTTTGAATTGTGATAGAAAATATAATTAATAGAAAATATTTTGGTTTGTTTTATTTTTAGTTTTTAAAATCTTAATTGGAAAGATTTAATTTTAAAATATTAATAAAAAAGATTAGAGAGGTTAATTATAGATGAAAAAGATAGGGTTTTGAGAAAAAAGGAGATAAAACACTTTAGGGTTTCTAAAAGATGGGAGAGGAGGTGGATGAGAGGAGAAAATGAGAGTTTAACAGTAGAAAGAGAGAAACCATGGAAGAGACTACGGGAGAAAGGATTGAAGGTTGCTAATAAGGTAGGGGAAGTTAACTTTGTTTTCTGTTTTGTTTGAAGCTTGACCTTGTTCTAGTTGTTTTTGTTTTGGCTGCATGATGAATGAAACTTGAAAGGTATGATGAGTCGAACTTTGGCTCACATTCAATAATTAAATCTTGGGAATTTAATATTATTTTCGCGCTTAAAAATTGTATTTAGTTGCATACTATATTATTGGGTATTCTTGAGTTTAATAATGTAACTGTAATTTAATTTAGGTCCTTAGGGGTGTAAATAATGAATATTTTAATTCATAAATTAAGTCCTAAAATAGGAATTTTGGAGAGAAATAGTTCAGGTACTAAATGCAACCCCAATTCTCATGTTTAAACCCCCTTTTTCCAATTGGAATGTATATTTCTGAAAAAAAAACATTTCTGAAGCTAATTGCACCCCCTATTTTTAGGTTTACACCCCTTCTGCAATTGGACCTTCTATTTCTTTTTTGCACCCCTTCTTTTTACTAATTTACACCCCTAATATCACTTAAACTCTAGTCCACTAGATTGCGCCATTTGGCAATCCTCCACTTACTAAATTAACCAATTAAAACTTGTCACGTCCTCAATCCCCCACTCACTAAAATAACCACTCACAGATTGCCACATCATCAATCCTCCACAAACTCAAATCACCAATCAAAACATGTCACCTCATCACTTTCTCTCCTTCACACAACCAATACCCTAACCTTAATCTCCTTCTTCTCTCTCTTCCGCACCAACCCACTCTGTAGCCGCCAAACTCCGCAGCCGCCACGACCACGTCCGACCACCACTGCACATGCCAGAAAGCCGTCGCCCGTCGCGCCCTCGTCGAAAACCTCGTCACCGTTGTTGCACTAGTGGTTCACAACAGCTGCATCTTTTCCGCACGTCCCGCAGCCACCACCACACCGTGACAGCTCTCGTAGGAATGGCGGCCACCATCTTCCGCAACTTTCGCGCCTCCCTCGGCCTCCGTCGTGCCTCTATCACACCTTCATCGCTTCATCATGTGCGAACCAACCTTCATGATTCACAGAACCACCGTGCCTTCCGCCTCAGGCCACTGTCATTGCTGCGTCTCAACTCCCCTCCATGTCGTCCCGCTGCCAGCATCTGCCATTGCAGTACCTCTCATCGCGACCACCATTTATTTTTCTCCTCACTTTCACGCTATTGTCGCGCCTACAAGGAGACAAACACAATCGCGAATCTGCACATGAGTTTTGATCTTCACTGATATGCGATCGTGTACCTGAGACGCATCTACGCGACCACGAGCAGCGAGGAAAAATGCGAAACCTTCAAGAAGCAACGCAATTACAACAGCACGATCTAGTGACTGTCATCTTGTAGCAGCCGCTAATAACCATGGAGCTGGCATCATTTTCGCGCATTTGAACCTTTCGATTCAGATTAAATCACCACCGTGTGTGAGCCTCATCGAAAGTGTAGTTCGGAGCTATCGTAAACCACCTACGGCAGCCCGCCACCATCGCAACAGTCGTCAACCATGGAAGAACTCATGGAGAAACCCTAATGGAGAGAGAGACTTCCTTGACACATGGGAGTCTCTAAATGAGCTATCAAAAAGTCAAGACTGGTCAACCAGTCAACTCTGGGCAAAGGCGGTCAACAGTGGTCAAATTGTCTATTTTACGCATAATTAAATTAATCAACGCATGAAATTACCCTATTTAGCATGCCATTCAAATTTAAAATAAAGTTAACGCGTAAAGCTCCCCTAACCTGGTCTCTTTTGCTTAGAACTTTGAAAATTATCATTTGATCACCAATGGCGCTCCTTGGTTCTTCTCAATTCAGCCCCAAGCTCCCTTTAACACTCTCAATCCTCACAAACACTCAATTTTTCGTTCTCCCTTCTGCAACCACAATAACAGCCCACCAAAACCCTTTTTCTTACCTCTAATTAGCCTTTTAAAAGTGGTCTTAATGTGGTTTAATGGTCTAAAACGAAAATGCAATTAGACCATGGTTAATGTCATTTAATTGGTTGTCTCATGATGGTTTTCCATCCCTCCTTGGCTGCCCGGGTTTTTCCTCTACCCTTTCATATTCAAGCCAAAACTAAAATAGCCAAAAATAAAGTTTAATTTAGGTTCTCCAAGGCTTAAACCCATAACCACACCTATGCCACATCAATGCTAAACCATCATGCCAATTCATGTTTCTTGCTAACTAATATAATTCACGTATTATATCATTTCAACATGCTCAAACATATTATTAAAACAATAGTAATTAAATAACACATAAATGGCACACATAGGACTTAAACCCAAGTCCTATCACACAATAAAGTACTCTCAACCACTTGAGCTAGTACTTTTCCACATCATATAAATCAGAATTTAATGCCATAAAGGCTTTTACTACTCCCATTTATTAATTAATTATTTATTTAATTAATTAAATTTTACGGGTCTTACATAAAGTGCAGGACAAGATATTTTTTCTTTAAAGGTTGAGGGTAAAAGAATGAAACAATTAAGCTCAAAGAAGGTAATAACAAATAATTAACTGTTAGGTTGGATATTTGGCTAATTGGCTTAAACATACCAAACAAATGTATTTATCCTTTCTAACCAATTATGTGATTTTGTTAACAAGAATCAAGAAAAAATCAATTTCATGGCAATACCCCATACATCTCTCAACATACAAGCTCACAACACTCAAATATTCAAAATTCTGGTCTTACTCTCATGTTTGAAAACTGGCTAATTTCATGTAATAATACCAAATTATCCCTCATTCAAAGTATTCCACAAGATGGTCCAACTGTATGCACAATCAAAATATAAGAAAGTCAATGCTCAATAACATTTCACCACAATTGACATGAAAATAGTTAAATGCACATTTATTACTATGAGAACATGTTTAGCATAAGTTTAAGATGATGACAATGGTAGTCACAAATTAACATTATTACTAAATGAAATAATAAAGAAAAAGTAAACGTACTCAAAGAAAGTAAAAAAAAAAACTGGTTTGCCTCCTAGTAAATGCTTTTTTAATGTTTGTTAGTTTGAGTTTGGTATATTTTTGAAATCTTTGATGGCTATTGGACTGCTTATACTATTCTAGGATAACATAATTGTCAACACTCAATTTCATCCGGATTAATAAATTTATTTTTTAAAAAAATATTTTCTAGTTAATGGTAAATAAACAAAGGTGAAATAAAATTTTCTTCAAAGATTTTCAAACTTTTAGAAAAAAAAAAGAAAAAAAAAAGAGAGTTGAAAAAAAAAGAAAAAAAAAAGAAGGAACAGCCAAATTTGTTTTTAATTATCACACTCCTTTTCATGAGCCCAACAACCCAACGTATTTTATACTCTTCCTATTAGAGAAAATAGTGATATGATTCTAATAATTAGAAACAATATCTCTTCTAATTATTAGAATCAATATTAATATTACTGATGATTATTGATATTGTGTTATGATTTGCTACGATTTGATTATCGTAATGTGCTGCTATCATGACCAATTTCTTCCTTATATTGTTCATTACAATTAAGGGTGAGATTGCATTGATATTACAATTTGTGAATATAAATACGTACTCTGTCATATGAAATGGGATCGAAAAATCGAAAAAAAGAAGAAGAAAACATTCTCCACACTTTCTCTTTTCTTTCTCATCACCTCCCACATAGACACTTCTCATTTTTATCTCTCTTGATAGAAAAAAAAACACAAAAATATTAGAAAAGGAGGCAAGAAAAAGAAAAGAGAAAAGGTGAGGAGATATTGAAAATTTTTGAAGCTACGTCACTACTAGTTTCTTTTTTCTTTTAATTTATTTTTTTCAATTTTCATTATATTTTTTTAAATCATCAAAAAATATTTTTCTCCTTTCTTTAGTGTTTGTCTGGCCGCTCGCGTTGCAAAACATCAATTTAGACTTTTGCTTTTTTTCTAAAAAATATATATAGATCTAAAAGTAAAAAAATAGCTTTCTTTGTTTACTCTTTGATATTTATCAAGTTGCTCATGTCACAATGACATTCACATCCACTTTTAAATAACTTAAAAAAAATATTGAAAATTTATAAAAGATTAAAAAAATGAAGAAATAAAGCTTAAAAAAAGAATTTATTTCCAATGTTTATCCGGCCACTCCCGTCGCGTGACACCAATTTTAAAATAATTCAAAATACTAAAAAATTAAGTAAAAAGGTTTTCAAAATTATAAAAAAAAACAAATGATTTTTCAAATAGTTTTCTGAATTGTTTTCTCATTAAAGAACTATGTAACCCTGATTCTCCATTGTACATGGAGATACGTAGGAGCGAGGATTAATCCTTGATGGGCCCAGAAAACCAAAAAATTATTTTTGTTCCTTTTGTAAATTCATTTATTATTATTTTCGGGAAAAATAAATATTTTGGAAAACCACATGCTTTTGCATGTTTAATTAAAGGTCGTGTGTTAGGACGGACATTGTGTGGTGCTAATACCTTCCCCACACGTAACTGATTCTCGGACCCAAAATATGTTTTTTTTTCATACCTTGTCTTATCTTTTTGGTTTTTCTATAGTTTTCCAAGATAAATTATGGTGGCAACTCCAAACTCTATTTTTGCAAATTTTATTTTTGGTTCGTCGTCGCCTCATGATTTTGGTTGCGAAAATAATTATGTGGAATCGGCTTCTGTAGAATTATGTAGACTCGCTAGTCGAGTAGATGCTCGCTAAGCGAATCCAAAGTTAGGGAGCCTCTAACTTTGTAGCCACTGGTGAATATGTGCTTGTTGAGAAAATACAAAGTTAGAGAGTTTATTGTCTTTGCAGTCCTTGGTTGAGTGAGTTTCAGTGATTCACTCGTTGAGCAAGTCATCTAGTCATTGGACGAGTGGGGTCTATAGGCACTACTCGTTGAGCGAATGGATGATTTTGCTGAGCGAAAGCATCAGAGTTTAGTATTGATTCTTATGCTCAATTTTGGTGTATTTTGTCAAATGTAGGTTATTGCTTAGGAAATGGTTGATGTATGAGATTGAATTGAGATTGGGTTTATGAGGTTTGATTTGAGATTGGTTGGTACTAATTCAAAGGGGATTAATAATGATTTACAGTAGTGTATGAATTGGTATATGGATTTAGTTTGGAAGTTATTCTGACGTTCTAATAACCATTCAATTTTCAAGTACAAAAGGATAGGTATGTGGTGAGAGGAGAACGAGGTCCTAGTCTAGAGCCTTTACCTTGGACAAAAATGTTAACGAACTAACCTTGTGTGTGATAGGGTGAAACCCATTGGCGCCAAATTGTTTTGCAGTTGGGAGAGCTTTCACCCTCCAATAAGCATTAAACATACTATTATTTTTCCCGCTTGGATTGTATTGTAGTGTGAAATAAGTTGGTTTGACTGAAAAATTACCTTCTTCATCACCTTTCCATACCCATATGTCCTATTTTCCTCTTTTGAATTGTTTACCTTTTATCATATGCATTAATTCTTGTTCTTGTGCAATTTCTCATGCCATTTGTCTCCTCCTCCATACTAGTTTTCATTCCCAATTATTTTCTTTCCATTCTCCAAGCTCCTCTATTGTTTTGTTCCTACAATTTGATATAGCAAATAACCTAGGGAATCTATGGCTGAGTGGTAAATCTCCAACCCATTTGTCCTCCCAAAACTTAATTGTAGTTCTTGTTCCCACCGTCCAATCAATGTTATTATCAAACCAATTATTTTGTTGCCTTCCCCAAATACCATACATAAATCACTCCACTTGTTATTATCCTCCTTCATTGTTTTAGTGGAATTAAGAGTCCTCTATGATCCGTACTTTGGATCTAATACTTCCTTCCAAAATCCTTTTTTTCCACCGCAAATCTTCATTTCCATTTCGCCAATAGAGATGTGTTAAACTATTCTATATCTCTCATGCCCAATCCCCCGTCTACCTTTAACTTACGTAAGGTTTCCCATTTTATCCAAACCACTTTTCTTTCATCATACCCTCATTGCCAAAGAAAATTTCTCTGAATTTTTATCAACATATTACAAACAATTTTTGGCATTTTTAGTTGATGTTAGGTATAAGGTAAAATAGATGACTATTATTAAAAGTGGGAGAGTAGATAATTAATGTTGAAAATGTGACCACTAGACAACTCCTATGAATGAAGTAGACAACTAGGGGAATAGGAAACTTTTGTGAGTAGATGGCCTTGGAAATTGAGTGAGTATACAATATAAGCATTAGACAACTAGGAGTAGACGATATAAGCATTATGTGACGCCCATACTACTATATTAAATAATTATTATTTGATAAAAAGATATAGAATTAATTTTTTTTTTGTACAATAAGATTTTCCTTGAGAGAACATTAATAATAACATAACTTCATATTCATATATAAATAGTTTACATCTCTGTAATTGTTCATGAAATATTACAAAAATATATTTGTATAATATTAAGAGTCCTACATCAGAATAGAAGATTATTTATATTTTCAATATCTCCTAAAGATATTAATAGAAATTATCCATGAGTCAATCTTGAGAAAATCCACAAATAATATCCCGAACAACTCTCACTGAACAGGTTCCTCTTTTGCTCATGCAACAAGTACATATGAAAGAAAAATATGAAAGGAGTAAGGTCTTTATAAGCCTTAAATATCAATCTTAATAAACTCAACAAACAATACAGACACTAGGGGACTGAATTGGACCTAGAACCACAAAACTTGATCTTGTTTTATCAGATATATGGATCCATATTCCACTTTTGATGATCCATTATGAACATTAAAAGTTACTTTGGGAAGTGATTAGGTAATTGAGTATTTCTCATAAAACATTGGTACAATCATAATTATTTCTTTCTCGAGAATATTAGCCATTTATAGGCCCATAAAGAGATATATACTCACTACTTAACCTTGGGGATGTCGAGCAGGTATCGGATAGTCCCAAGTTTGGCCTATGAATATCCTAGTCCAGTACGCTATTCTGAACTATCCAGATATTCACCTACTTGGTAAAACTTCCTTAGACCCCACCATGGTCCCAGCCTTTCATCCCGTAGTGTACCAAACTGTGACTTCCCAAATACAAACACTCAGACACTGGTTTAATCTCAACTTATTGAAACCAGACTTAATTCTTACTTAATTGACATACTCTTGGATATTTTCAAAGTTCATAAAATGTGATGACTATCAATCATGTCATTGTATAAACTGTACACAAAGATTATAAAATAACAATAAAATGTACATGTGATTTTCTTCTATCCAAGCTCACTAAATAAATTAATATTTCCTTTTACTTTATTTTATTATTATTTTTTTATTATAAAATAATGATAAAATAAGGATCAAAGCAAGAACTTTAAATAGATAATTAGATAAGGATTAGAACGTTATAAATAAATATAATAACAAAAATATAAATTAAACAAGACCAGTGCATAACTAGAAATATATGAAATGAAATAAATAGGACCAGTACATAACTAGAGACTAAATAAAATAAATAAACATGACTAGTGCATAATTGGAGATAAATTAAATAAAATAAATAAATAGGACCAACGCATAACTAGAGATAAATTAAATAAAATAAATAAACAATACTAGTGCATAACTGGAGATAAATTAAATAAAATAAATAAACAGGACCGATGCATAACTAGAGATAAATAAAATAAAATAAATAAATAGGGTCGGTGCATAACTAGAGATAAATAAAATAAAATAAATAAAAAGGACTAGTGCATAACTGGATATAAATTAAATAAAATAAATAAACAAGACTAGTGCATAATTGGAGATAAATAAAATAAAATAAATAAATAAATAGATTAGTGCATAACTAGAGATTAAATAAATTAAATAAAAGAAGGGAAGAGGACTAGTGCATAAATTAAATAAATTAACTAAACAAGATCATCAGTGCATAACTGGAGATAAATTAAATAAATTAAATGAACAGGATCATTAGTGTGTAACTAAAGATAAATTAAATAAAATAAAGGAACAGATCAATGCATAACTAGAGATAAATTAAATAAACATAAGAGGATAATAAATGAGAATAAGTTAAATGGAAGTAAACATAATAATATATGATTCAAAAATAAAGAAATGATTAATATAAAACCCATGAGCTTACCAATATTAATATAAAAGAGCTTAACCTCAGTCTCCCTTACCTTATTAGTTGGAGGAACACACTAGTAATACTTCTAGAGGACCAAGGTCTCTTTCAAATCTTTTTCTCCAACTTTTTCTCTCTTTCTCTCTCTTTCCTTCTTTCTTTCTCACTTAACTCACCTTTCCTTTCATTCTTTCTACATTTTTCTCTTTCATTCCATCCTTTTATAAGCAAACCATGTGCAAATTTAATTAATGCAAAGATTCTCTTCATTAATGAAGAGATAAGCTTCATGCCTTTTTTTTTCTCTTACGTAATCACCCTTTCCTCATTTTTTTCTCTTTCCTATCACATTCACACATACTTAGCTTCAAAGTGATAATTGCATGCATTAAATTTAATTTTATCACTTATTATTCTCATGTTCCTATATTCTTATCTTCTTCTTTTTACTTAATTTTTTTTCTTTCTTATCTCTTATTGTAGTCATTTATTATTATTTTTATTTTACTTATTCTTAATGTTTCTTAAAAAACTACTTAATTTCTTTCTCAATGTTCAAACTATATTTAGATATAATACAAAACACTAATAAAAACGCAGGATTTTCTAAGTCTTATATTTAGAGTAAAGATAAAGTAAATAATATAATTTATTAAAAGTAGGGATGTTACACATTAGACGATTGAGGAGTAGACGATGTGAGCATTAGACGATTGAGGAGTAGACAATGTGAGCATTAGACTATTGGAAGAGTAGACGATATGAGCATTAAATGACCTTAATAATAGAAGGACTAAGCAACATAAGTGTTAGACGATACTAATGACTAAAAGGAGTAGATGATACAATTTTGTTGGACAAGGCATAACAAATTTTAATAAGATTATCTTTTCAAAGCTTATCTGATGAATCCATTCTAAGCCCATTCAAAGGCCCAATTCCAAATCAAGGCCCAAGCCCATTAAAAGGCCCAATTACTAGAAGTATGATGAGAAAGATACAAGAGGGCCTATACCAACAAGAGTTCAATAAGCTTCATGGGCTTCACATGCTATTCTCTTGGGCTAAAGAAGATATTAAAATATGATGGACTTCAATTAAATTAGTAGCATAGTTTTTTTTCAATTGGGCCAAATGCTAGGCTTTGCTTTCCAAAATAAATGGCAAAAGTACATTGTTTCTAGCTTACAAATTGGGCCAATCCAAGCCCACTTTGGAAGCTTGGCTGAGAGCTACTTTGAGTGCACCTTTCTCACATTTACATGGTGGAAAAGCTAGGAAAGCATGACTTGTCACATGTCATTACATCCATAACTCACGAATCTAGATGCATGTACCTTGCCTAGCTCATGCATTTCCATTCCATTCTAACGTGCATTTGCATTACATTTGAGGAGGTTCTCTCTATTATAAATGGGAGATTCCTAGACTTGTATCTGGTTACTCTTGATTGAATGGTGAATGCCTTGATGTTGAGAACACTCCACAGATTTGCCTTATTGAGAGTCATGGCTAGGTTCTACTTAGTTTCCTCTATCCACCTTCATCTAGGATAAAATTTCATTCCTATACTTCTACTTTCACCTCTCCACACCATTGCTAGAAGGGCCTTCAACCTTGATTCCAATCCACTCTGCTACCTTCTATGGAGATTCTCCATCAATTTCTTATCTAAGGAGCTTCGTCAAGTAGTATCTTGAGTCACTCAACCCTTATTCGTCCATTTATCTCGGGTTTGAGTAAGTTTCTTGATCCATTCTAGTGTTTTGTGTGATTTTCGTGTTGTTTCTCTTCAACTTTCATGCCTTCTTCAAGTTGTCCTTCATTTCAACTGATTATCTTTGAGTCTACATGAATCGCATTGATTCAAATTGTAGATCTTCGTGGATAATGGGTTTACACTTATTATAGAATTCAAACTATTTTTGTAGCACCTTTGCTTGTGTTCTTTGATGATTTTAATCATTTAAATCGGTGAATATTCTTTGTTTTGCGTCTAATTTTTAGTTTTATCATATTTCCATGTTTTCTAGTCATGTATATTGCTTTGCTTGTCCTTAATTCTCAGTTTACACAGTCCAATTTTGTTTTTGAGTGTTGAACTCACGTTGCAACATCTCACAATAAGCAATGATCATTTCAATGAAGCTTGTGGATGTTTAAGCACAATTTTAGTCATTTGTTTGCATTTTCACCAATTGAATTGTGTGTTTTAGTGTCTTAGATGTTCTTACGTGGTTCATACTTGAAGTTAGATCAATTTCAAGTTCATAATATTCATTTTCACTCAAGAACATCTATGTTTCCCGAAACCATTTCAGTGCACCAGTTTTGATACATTTATACTGTATGCACACTTGCTATTTGTGATTTATCCTACACACATGCCTAGACCAAATCATATGTTGAGTAGGGTCTCTTTTACTTAAGATTTGGACGAAACAAACATAAAAAAAAGAATCATTCAAAAATGTTAAAAATTGAAATCATGATAAATCAATGAAGTAGAGGCTACTGTTCACGTTTTCTGGTCTGTCATTGTTTCAAAATCACTTTTCAAGTGCAGTTTGTGATGTTTTGGTGCATTGTTTTGTGCTCTTTTGAGTGAACAATTGAGTAAGTAGCAAAGTAACCTTGAAATGGACAAGTCTTGGTACTTAAAAAGTTCAAATAACTCATCTCGCTTACTTAGAGGTGAAATTGTGAAAGTTTACTTGCTACACTCTTTTGTCAAAGTTCTTAAATTGTTAAGATCACCATGAGCACCAAGCCTCCACAAGGAATAGGGTTACTCACCAAAGTGCCCAAAACCTTCTAAGAGATTAAAATGATAACCATGACCTTCCTCCAATGTAGATGACGAGGTTGAAGTCAATCCTCAAGTTCTTCATAATCTCTCTCAAGAGGTTAAGGACATTAAAGCTCAAATGGCCGATATGCAAGCTAATCTTCAAGTACTTGCTAATCAACTTTGACCACAACGTACACAACATGCCTCTCCTAGACCTTTTCGAGCTTCAACTAGACATGACTTTGTTCATGATGAAGAAGAAAAGGATGTAGATGGAAATTATTATAGGCGATCACCTCATGTTAAAAGGCAAAGACGCATCCTACCTCATCCCAAAGAAGTTAAGAAAGACTTGCCTCATTTTCATGGTAGGGACAATGTGGAGGCATATCTAGATTGGGTGACCAAATTTGAACAACTTTTTGAGAGTCATGTTGCCAACACCCAATTTTGTCCGGGTAAATGCATTTGTTTTGTTAAAAAATAATAATAAAAATAATAATAAAATAATAAAAAATATGCTTTTAATTGATGGTAGTTTTTTTTAATTTTGTACCATGAAAAAAAAAGGAAAAGAAGGGAGAATCTAATTTGTTATCACACCCTTTTCATGAGCCCAAATGTTTTGTACATACTTCCACCCACTGTTTGTTATTTACACTCCAAACATGACATTTCAGAAAAGGACATTTTATAATCTCTATTTGTTAGAAAAGGGTATAATATTAGGAGCAATTTTCTTCATAATAATTAGAATAAATATCTTGAATTTAGGCTTAAGTGATGTGTCTCATTTTTTTTAGTCAGAGAAGATATTATTTTAATAATTAGAAGCAAATATTTCCGATAATAATACTTTTAGAGAATGGTACGATTTTAATAATTGGAAGAAAATATTCCTGGTAATAATTAGAATCAATTATAATTTGATTAGGATCTTCATGTACCAGAAAATATATTATTTTAGTAATTACAGGCAATATTTTGTTAATAATTATAATCAATACACTGTATATTATGCGACCATTTAATTTCTATAATATGTTTCATCGGGACCAATTCCTTCCTCATATATTTAGTATAATTAAAGACTAGGATTTCAGTGGTACCCCAAGGTGCCTATAAAAGCACAAAACTTCTTCAATGCAAGACAGAAAAATTTGAAAAACCTCTCTTCTTTTTATTACCAAAGCACACACACAAAAGGGGGTCACCTTACTATCCTTTCAGTCGGTTTTGGTCTATTCGTGACCCTGAAAGGTAAATTCCTTTTGCTCCTAATGTTATTCATGTACTACTCAGATTCTCTTATAATATCAAATGTATGAGATTGACCTGTTCTATGACTAAATGTGTGTGGGGTTCGAACGTTAGATGATTTGGGTTTGGGTTTGTCATTGATATGTTCAACCCTTCTCTTTCCTTTTATTTGGAATGCCATTATCTTGGTAATTAGAAAGGTTTTTTTCGCAGGCCTTAATTCTCTCTAAAAAAAATAATAAATAAATAAATAATTATATTATTTCTTTTATAAGTATTGAATACTATGTCAAGTCTCGGACTTGCTTGATAATCAAAACACTCCTTCATAGGCTTTTAATTCTTTTTTTTAAATTAATAATAATAAAAAATAAAAATTATAAAATTATTTTTTGAATATCATGTCAAGTCTCGGATTTGCTTGATAACTAAATCTTTTATCATGTAGAATCTCGGATTCTCTTGATATATATAAATCTAAAATTTAGAAAATAATAATAATATCAAACAACTTTTTAAAGAACTACGTTATCCCTGATTTTACAAATGAAAATACGTAGGAGCGAGGTACAATCCTCGTTGGGCCAAAAAATTAAAAAAATAAATTTTGTTTTAATCTTTAATCTTTTTGTATGTGTTTATTTTTATTTTGTTTGATTTTTTGGGAATAACAAATATTCTAAACATCAAAATTCTACCTTGCACACTTAATTAAAGAGGGAACTGTCTTAAGACGTGCGTTGTGGGGTGATAATACCTTCCCTACACGTAATCGACTCCCGAATCCAAATTTGGTTTCAAAGACCATTTCTTTAAGGTTTTTCTATAATTTTCCATAATAAACTACGGTGGCGACTCCTCTGTACCTTTTAAATTATTTTTGCCGTTCCGCCGCGATCTTGGTTGCGACACATGTGATGGAAGAGGAAATGCATGTCTCCTTAGTAACCCTTAGCTTTCAAAGGCATGCTTTGAAGTGGTGGAATTCTTTAGTCCCACAAAGAAGGCGAAAAGGGCTTCATGATATTGACTATTGGTTTGATGATATTGACTATTGGTTTGATCATAAAGAAGCCTTTCATGCACGTCATGTTCCTTCTTATTACAAAAGAGAGCTCATGGATAAATTTCAAAGGCTCCAACAAAGGTCTATGACAGTATAGGAATATAGACAAAAAATGGAGTTGTATATATTGCGAGCTAGCATTAAGGAAGTTGAGGAAATTTCCTTGGCTAGATTCTTGAGTGTTCTGAACTATGCTATAAGAGATAAAGTTGAATTGCTCCCTTACAGTAGGTTGGATGACTTAGTTAAAATGTGCATCAAGGTTGAGCAAGAACTTTTAAGAAAACCTTCTCATAACGATTCCTCTATCTGATCCCAAAAATGATTTCAAAAGCATTTCAAAAGGGATTCTTCCAAAGCAAAGATGGCACTCACAAGAATCAAGCAAAGGTAAATGAACTTTCCAAAGGCGAGACCTCAAACAACAGAGGCAGTGAGATTAAATGCTTCAAGTGTCTAGGCCAAGGTCATATGGCAGCCCAATGTCCCACAAAAAGAACTATTGTGTTAAAGGGCCATGACCTCAGTAGTAGTCAAGATGAGTCTTCTTCTAGTGACTCTGAAAGTTCTCATTCATAAGGCTCTTCCAAAGAAGATGTTTATCCTAATGAAGGACACCTTGTCATTATTAGGATACTTCTCAATAATCAACCTAGTGTTCTTCTTAATGATTAAAGAGAAAATATCTTTCATACAAGATGTGATGTTTTGAAAAATACTTGTTCTTTTATCATTGACAATGGGTCGTGTTGCAATTGTTGTAGCACAAGGTTAGCAGAGAGGTTGAACTTAACTTTAATACCTCATCCCAAACCTTATAAATTTCATTGGCTTAATGAAGATGGGGATCTTAAAGTCAAGGATCAAGTAGACATAAAGTTTTTCATTGGTAAGTACAAAGATAGAGTTTTATGTGATGTCATTCTAATGGAAGCTTGTCATATTCTCTTGGAACGACCATGGAAATTTGACCGCAAAACTAGGCACAATGGTCATACACATGAGGTCACTTTCCTTCATAATATCAAGAAATTTGTGCTTCATCCTCTTTCTCATACTCAAGTGGCCAAGGACCAAGCTCAATTGAGAGCTAGGAGAGATGAAGACAAAACCAAAAGTTCCACTTTGATAGCCAAGAGTGAGGTAGGGGATACCCATGTTTCATGTCCCATGGTCATTCCTCGTGAAGTACTCTTAACTCAAAAGTCTTTATTCCATATGCTTCATGAAGAACAACCTTCATATCTCGTTTTGTGTCAAGAGACACTCACCAGTAGTTCAAGTGACTCTTCATTTAAGGATCTACCTCCTTGCATTGTTACTCATTTACAATTATTTGATGATGTATTTCCTAAAGATGGACCCCATGGGCTCTCTCCTATTAGGGGCATTGAACATCAAATTGATTTTGTACCTAGGGCTAGTCTACCAATAGACTAGCCTATAGGACAAATCCCATAGAAAAAAAGGAGATAGAGTCTCAAGTGCAAGACCTATTGGATAAAGGTTTAGTGCAAAAGAGTTTAAGCCCTTGTGATGTTATGGTGTTGTTGGTTCCCAAAAAAGATGGCAAATGGCGTATATGTTGTGATTGTAGAGCCATCAACAACATCACCATCAAATATAAACATCCCATCCTAAGACTTGATAATATGTTGGATGAATTACATGGAGCAAATATTTTCTCCAAAATGGGTATTTGTTTAAAGAAGGAAGAATTTGTATTCCTCGTGGTTCACATAGAAAACTTCTTATTCAAGAAATGCATGAAGGGGGACTTATGAGACATTATGGGGTAGCAAAAATTTTGATCATGCTTAAAGAAAAATTCTTTTGGCCTTATGTGAGGAAAGAGGTTTAAAGACATTGCTCTAGTTGTCTTACATATTTACATGCCAAATCTAATACAATGTCTTCTGTCCTTTATACTCCTTTGCCTATTGCTTCCACCCCTTGGGAGGATATTATGAACTTTGTCCTAGGACTTCCAAGAACTTCTAGGGGTGTTGATTCTATCTTTATTGTTGTGGATCGTTTTTAAAAAATGGCTCATTTTATACCATGCTGCAAAGTAGATGATGCTAGTAATATTGCGAAGTTATTCTTCAAAGAGTTGGTTTGTCTTCATGGTCTTCCCAAGACAATTGTGTCTAATAGAGATACGAAGTTCCTTAGTCATTTTTAGAGAACCTTATGGTCTCGACTAGGAACTAAACTTTTCTTTTCTACTACTTGTCACCCACAAACTGATGGGCAAACTTAAATAGATCTCTATCCACTTTGTTAAGGGTAGTCTTGAAAGGTAATCATAAATCTTGGGATGAGTATCTTCTTGACATTGAGTTTGCCTATAATCGTGTGGTTCATCGCACCAACAAGCTTTCTCCTTTTGAGGTTGTTTATAGTTTCAATCCTATCACACCTTTGGATTTAATACCTTTTCCATCTTCTTTTGATTTTGTTCATAAAGAAGAGGTATCTAAATCCAAGTTCGTTAAAAATTTACATGAAAAGGTGAGAAACCAAATTCAAACTCAAAATGACAAGTATGCCAAATACAACAAAAAAGGCAAGAAAGCTAGGATTTTCAATGAAGGAGATATAGTTTGGTTACATTTGAGAAAAGAAAAAGAAAGGTTTCCATATTTGCAAAAATCCAAACTTAATCCCTGAGGTGATGGTCCTTTTCAAATACACAAGAAGATTAATGATAATACTTATAAATTAGATCTTCCTTCCAAGTATGATGTTCATTCCACTTTCAATGTCACTGATTTGATTCCTTTTATAGGTATTGTGGATGATGATGATGATGATGAACATCAAGATTTGAGGCCAAATCCTTTCCAAAGGGGAGGAGACGATGAAATCGGCCCAAGTCCATTCCAAGGCCCAATTCCAAATTAAGGCTCAACTCCAAATCAAGGACCAAGCTCATTAAAAGGCCCAATTACTAGAAATATGATGAGAAAAATACAAGAGGGTCAAGATCAACATGAGTCCAATAAGTTGCACGAACTTCACATGTTATTCTCTTGGGCTAAAGAAGATATCAAAATATAATGGGATTCAATTAAATTAATAGCATAGTTTTTTTCAATTTGGCCAAATGTTAAGCTTTGCTTTCCAAAATAAATGGCCAAAGTACATTGTTTTCTAGCTTCCAAATTGGACCATCGTTGTTCAACTATTTATTTAGTACCGTAGAAGAAATCAATTAAATTAGTAAATATATAATTATGTATACATAGTTATAAAAGCACCTCAAAAGAGCATGTTAAATGCCATTTATCCTTCCTTATAAAAGGTAAGTATCCTTCTTCAAACATATTTAAAAGTTAACGTATCCTGAATATAAAATATTTTTTTCTTCAATTAAACACAATAGTCAAATTTACCTATAGCCTATTGAAAAATATAAAGACATTTGAAGTAAGACAAAGGCTTAATTAGTCGAATAGTACCCACTCTCGTTCAGAAGTTTTAGTTTGGTACCCACTTTTAAAAAAGTTTCAATTTCATCCCAAATTTTGAAAAAATGTTTTAATTAAGTCCTTTTTAGAAAAAAATTATTAATGCCGTTAATGGCGTGCTGTAACATCCTATTTAATAGCTTTTGTACTACTAAATAAAATATCATATCATGATAACCCAAAGCAGATAGTAAGAGAGGAGACTGATCTATGAGTATAATACCAATACAATCATCCAAAATTAACTATACCCGAACTAGTTATATTACAGCTGATACTAGTAAAAAGGGGTTAACAAAACACCAAAGTTCAACGGAACATAAGGTAGCAACTATTACTAGATATCCACGACCACAGATCAACTCCTATCAAGGATAGGAGTATCTTCGCCTGCACTTGTGTCTGGTCACACCAAAAAGGTGATCATAAAAAAGAGAGAAAAACACAGAGGAAACAAACATAGACAAGAAAGGGTAAGCTAACTTAATTAAGAGAAATCATGCAATTTAATAATAAGCATAAATCAGAACTTTCCACCTCCATCATAATCAATTAGGTTCTCATAATACAGTATAATACACACGACTCTAGACTAAAAATTCGGACTATGTAAGGAACATTAGAGCTCTTGGTGGCTTGCACCTATGACGGTTCCCAAACTCTACAGAGTATGGACACAAGGGGTTATCACGACCATTCACAAGGTAAGTCCCTTTCGCGTCTAAAACTTGATCAAGTCTAGAGACTAGGACCTCCTGCTACTCCTCACGACATAATCCATTATGCTCTAATTGAGCGTGAATGATTATTGGAGTTTCAGGATACCAACCAATTTAGGAGTCCGCATGTACTTACATACAATAACTTATTCTCTAGAATTTCCCTTGAATTCTAGTGCTACCACACATTCTGATTTCATACAGTCCCACTACATGTTCTACTAGTCACAGGAATTCAAGCATAGTACAACAAACATCACACTATATTATTCATGTTAGCTCCCAATAATTTAAAACAGAGGAAAAATCACAATTCTGCAGGGGAACTCGCTCAAGCTAGAAGGTCTCGCTTGGGCGAGAGGGTCACCCTCGCTTAGGCGGGTCACTCTCGCCTGAGCGAGACTCAAACAGTGGACAAATTTAAAACTGGGCGAATTCTCGCTCAGGCTAAGCTGTTTCGCTTAAACGAGAGAGTCTCTCTCGCTTAGGCGAACCCAGCTCGCCTAGACGAGACCTCGCGCAGTTCCAGGGGTGAATTCCTGGTGTTTTCGCTCAGGCGAGAACTACTCGCCCAAGCGAAAATACCAGGTTCCCAATCTGTTTCAACATGCAAAAACACAAGATTTTTGCACAATCCACTCATACATTCAATCATACCGATCAAACATTCATACAACACTAAGTCATGAACTTTCAAACCATTAGAAAGACTTCTATGCAAAAATTAGAGAAAATTGGCTAGCTTCCCTTACCTTATGAAATCCCCAAGAAGCAAAACGTTTTCAACAAAGGAACCCCTCAATCGCACATCCTAGGAAGTTAGAATGTATGAATTTAGAGTGAGAATACGACTTCAGTTAGGACTTTAAAGAAGGAGATGCTCCATCGTTCAAATTTGTAGAGAAAAGAGAAAGACTTGAAGTGAACTTACAAGAATGGGAGGGAAGAACAGCTTGAGTGAGAAATGCAACAAGAAGAGAGGGTGGATCAAAATGAGAATTTGCAGTTTTCTGGTTGGAGAGGATTGGAAAATTCTGAAGGTTGATGCAGAGTGTTAGTATTTAAGAGAGCATAGTTTCTATGTATGGGCAGTGGAGAGAAGAAAAGGGAAATAAAAGGGGTTTCACACGTGCCATATGTCAGCCTCTATTTTTTTAATTTTTTTAATTTTTTTTAATTTTTTTTAATTTTTTTTAATTTTTTTTAATTTTTTTTAATTTTTTTTAATGTTTTTAATTTTTTTAATTTTTTTAATTTTTTTAATTTTTTAATTTTTTTAATTTTTTTTTAATTTTTAATTTTTATTTTTTGAATTTTTTTTTTAAAAAATTGCCAAGTGTGAAATCCTTAGTGTGACACGTGACATTGTCAGTGCCACGTGGTAAGGTACCGCCACGTGGCAGGGTACATGCAAAGTGTCATTTCTTGATTTTAACTTAATCCTCGCATATGCCTATTCGTTTCAATTTAGTACTCATATATGTTTATTTGTTTCAATTTACTCTGCGCTCTATTTGTTTCAATTTTGTTCAAATATGTTTTTTTTCAAAATAGAAAAATATTCTCTCTCTTTTAAGACAAAATTTATTATTTATATAAATGTTATATTAATATTTGTTACTAAAAATGTCTTATAAAATTAAGTATTGAAATTTATATTAAAGTTTAGTGGTATAAGTCATGAATAACAAATTTATGTTTTGTTATATTGATATTTGTTTGGTAAATTTGTTATTCATGACTTTTATCACTAAACTTTAATATAAATTTCAATACTTAATTTATAAATCATTTTTAGTAACAAATATAAATATAACAATTATATAAATAATAAATTTGGTCTTAAGGGAGAGACAATATTTCTCTATTTTGTAAAAAAATATTTGGACAAAATTGAAACAAATAGAGTAGTGACTAAATTGAAACAAATAAACATATATGGGTACTAAATTGAAACAAATAGACACACGTGGAGACTAAGTTGAAATCAAGACAATGACAAATTTAAAAAAAAAATTCAAAAAAAAAACATTCAAAAATGAATTCAAAAAAAAAAATTCAAAAATTAAAAAAATTAAAAAAATTAAAAAAATTCAAAAATCTAGAGGTTGACACGTGGCACGCGGTTAACGGTGTTAATAATTTTTTTCTGAAAAGGACTTAATTGAAACACTTTTTCAAAAGTTGGGACAAA
>Ga0209589_1004382_pt1 | contig 24404 bp, 26 predicted proteins | sample CowpeawhiteBW_FD_187525 | JGI IMG/M metagenome (GOLD analysis project Ga0209589, IMG submission 187525) | Root nodule microbial communities of legume samples collected from California USA - Cow pea white BW (SPAdes) (version 2) | ecosystem: Host-associated > Plants > Roots > Nodule | place: USA...
ACAAGTTATATATGACAATTTTCACACTTTGTTCAATAACCCATTACCGATGCAAAACTTCAGACGAAATCAATATATACACAAAGGACTATATATCTTATCTTATCTCATCAATGCTTTCAGACAATGACCTTCTAAATTGGTTTCCATCAAGTTTTTGTCCAGTTACCTCAAACAGGTTAATATATTTTATATGATGTTTGTTCTAAAATATAGATTTATGCAAACTTGTATGTAAACTGCTATCACAAAGCTGATTGAGGAATCATGTGAATTTCTTAATCTGATTCAAAACATTCAAAAATCACACACACACTTTGATCCCAGAGAAAACGAAAAAGTTCAAATCAAATAAAGAAGCCATATCAGACAGATATTCCAGATTCTAATACTCCTCATCTCCGTCACCATCTTCTCCATCGCCACATCCATCAAGTTATCATCTAAAAATTATATTCATGCACTTGAACAACCCCTAAGACAACAAATACAAATAAAATTGGCATACCTACAATCTGCTACAAAGCCTTAGGAAAATGAACTGTGGCCTTTCAAAACAGTGGTTGACTAATGGAGGATATGCTTCGTCAGAACTCCCTTTCACTCCAAAAACCGTTGGAGTTGACGGAGACAATACAACCTACAACTGCGACCACAAAAGGGGGTCAAATGAGAACTGATACCAGTGAGTACGGGGGAGAAAGGAAAGAATGTTGAAATCTAAGACCAAACAACCATTCGCCACCTACACTGAACACCTTGCCGGCGGGAACAAAAACGGCGACTATGCGGAGAGAAGAGGATCTTCCACTGAGTGCGCCGGAGAAACACCAAAGAGAAACGATTCAACTCCTCCACAGCAAACGCCCTCCCTGTCCGCAAACCCTAACCCTTTCAAGGTTTAGCTGCCACAGAGATTCCGCATACCCACACTGTGCTATCTTATGCTATCTTCCTTCGCCAGACGAACCACTCCAAAATCCGTTCGCGTTGCCGGTGACAACACAACCTACAACTGCCACCACAAAAGGGAAAGTCAGTACTCATACCAGTGAGCGCGGGGAGAACGAAAGAATGTTCAAAATTTTTACCAATAAACCCTTCGCCATCTACAATGCACACCCTGCCAGTGAGAAGACAGTTGTTGTGCGGCGACTGTGCGGAGACTGTTCGGAGACGGAGTGCGCGGGAGAAGGAGCAACCCATTCTCTCAAAATTGCTTCTGACCCGAATATTCACGCCCAAGCCCACTCTGCAAAAACTGCTTCTGACCCACGAAACCCTAATTTCCTACCCTTTCAATTAAAACGCGCCCAAACCCACTATCCAAAACGCCTTCTGACCCGATTCTGACCCGCCCAACCCACTATCCGCTACAAGCCACGTCTGGAGTAAAATGGTTCACAAAAATTAATTTTAATTTAAAAAATTATTTCCACATGTGCATGCCACGTCAGGGGGTCACTAAAGGGGTCAAAAAAAGGGGTCACCGTATCATTTTCCATTACAAGAATACAACCCCTTTAAGTTGCATTAAAAAAAGAAACAAAACACAACATCTCACTCTAACGCTGCCACGCAACAAAAAGAAACCCAAGCACAGCCACCCTAAAAATCTTGACACATTAAAACGCGAATTCTGCATTGAAACCGTAAGGATGAAAAACAATCTAGTTATGGTATTTATTACAAATCGCGGGCTTTCCACCAACCAAACCAGATAACAACGTGATGAGGGAAAACTAATGGCATGGTGTTTCTTTATAAAAAACATGTATTTGTGGTGAGAAAAAAACACTGCAAAAATGTGACTTTTAAGAGAAAAAGATAGTAAAAAGAGAGAGCCATGAACCATACATTAGTTGGCATGCTTAATCAAGGTAAATGACCCATCAAGAGGTATCACATTCTAAAATAATTAACGAACTAGCTAAGGCATAAGGAGAAGAAAAAGTGTGTTGTACTGCAACGAGAAACACTTACGTATTGTACAAAAAAAATGAAAATAAAAGAACTCTTATGTATGCATGTTATGGATCCTATACTGCAACACCCACTACAATAAGATTTAAAAGTGAGAAACTTAAGACACCATATAAAATGTTGGCAACACCTATACATCTTAACCTACACCGTTCATGCACCCAACCAAGACCCCCCAACTACCCACGCACACAAACTGCACCCAAAGAATGAAACAACCCGCATACAGATGCTAACAGTAAACAAAGAAAATTGCACCATTCAATTTGACAGCAACCACTTGAAAGCTTCAAACGAAAAGAAAAGAAAAGGTCAACTTCCCCTACCTAATGGTCTCTTTGCTATGCATTTCTTCACTCACATCATTCTCTTTCACTCTCCATGTTTCTTCGATCTCTCCAACTCTCTTTTTTTATACTTTTGTTTCTTTCCCTCTCCCTTTTTTCCAAAACTCTAACTTTTAACCTATATACCCCTCACTCCAAATCTTTTCTATTAATATCCTCTGTTTCAAAAGATAGAGAGAAAAAAAATAAATGATAAAAATTATATAATGTAGAAACAATGAAAAATTATCCTCTGTAACAACAATGAAAAATTAGAAACTACATGCTGCATGCTGCAACACTCGTAAAAAAGAGAGAAATATGATTTGAAAAAGTTTCGTGGGCCCGACCAGAAAGAAGAGAGAAAAATAATAAAAAAATAATACCAGTAGCATGCACAACAACCACCAAACTACAAACTTTCTCAATATATATAATGCACCAATAAATCATAAACGCATAAGGTCCACATTCTTTAATTGAATAATAAAATAATTAAAACCACTAAATGACGACAGCCAAGTTTGAACCCAAGTACCTGCACGCACATATTCAATCTCCAACTAAGAAGCCAATTACTTTTCCATGTTAAAATATGCACCACTTAATTATATACATATATTCTCAACATTACATATAATATTAAAATTTAAAATAAATAAAACAATAACTTATATCACTTAAATAATTATTATAAATACAACAATAACTTAAATCACTCAAATAATAATTATTTCATATTTCATATTTTAATAACCTAATTAAATTAAATAAATCAACAATTTTAATCAAGCCATTAATTTTCCTATGTGTTTTCCTTTTATTCTAATTTTTTCTGGGTCTTACATTTTCCCCGACTTCAAAAATTTTCTTTTTAGCACTCATTTTTACCATTTTTATGAGCATATGACAACATCCAATGTGGGTTTTACGTTTTGAATTCATTTACTAGCTTGGGCATCTTATTTTGTGAATTGTATTGACTTGGATCAACACCCATGTATGAGGTTTTCGGTTTTTATATGACACCAACCACTTTTGTTTCATTGAAGCTTTAAAATTGCTCTTTTGATTTTGAAATCGCGTTTGGATAATACCCAAGTTAGGGTTTTTGTGTTCTATTTTTGGGAATCCCATTTTGAAGGGCTTGTATTGTCCATTTTCATGTCTGGCTAAGCTTTTTGTGTTGATTCCTTGAAGAAATTGAATTGAAACCATGAGGTTGATGTTTTGCCAAGCACTTCTGTTCCTATTTTCTCTTCATCCTATTCAATTCGTAAATTTGAATGAAATGAGAATTTGTGATGCTTAATTACGGGTCCATGTTTTGTACACTTTCAAAGCCCTTGATCATGCTTAGTGAGTTTGGGTTCTGCCACAATTGCTTAATCTATGTGTATGTTAAATTGAAAGAGGATGTGTGCTATGCTTCATGGTATAATGAAGCCATGTTAATTTTCGCATAGTTGATTAATTCAGGTTTCATGAGAGTAAATGGGATAAGATAATTAATTTGGTAACCTGTGATTGGTGGATTTTCAATGGAATCAAGAAATAAATACATTTTGTATTCTTTTAAATTAAGTTTCATTATTAGATTTTAGTAATTCTGTTGAAACTGAATATGCCAAACCCCCTGTGTTATAGTGTTGTGTTTGAATCTGGAAATTAAGCTTTGAACGAAAATATTGGTCATTGGGAGATGACTTGGTTCAACATTCACATCATTTAAACTATTTTAATTTGGTGGGGTATGGCCTCTATCAAATTTGGCGCCGTTGTCGAGGACCAATAGTTTTGTTCGAAGTAAAACTTTTAGTGTGTTGGTGTTTGTGTCGTTCAAGTGTGGTTGAGTTGGTATATCTTGATTGTGATAGTATTTTTGTGTGTTTTGTGTAGTGTGCGTGTTGTTTGTGTAGTAGAATGAATAGTGTCGCGGCGCATGAATAGTGTCATCTATAGTAGTGAATAGTGCATGAATAGTGTCGGATTCTGGCATTTAACTTGTGGAATTTTGTTCTGGTAGCTACAGTGCTTGTTTTAACTTGAATTTTTTTCTCCCCACTTCTAAGACCTTGAACTTGATGGGAAAAATAACTGGAGCAGTTGGTATGGTGTGATTTGAGAGATTCAAAAAAAAAAATTAGACTAATTTTCAGTTAAACTTTAGAGAACCATAACTTTGACTCTAGTTATCAGAATCACAATTATTTTATATTCATTTGGGGTGGAATTTAATTTCCTACCTTGTTAGGTCCCGCTTTTCTGGTTATCAAACTCAGATTCTCTAGAAAATGCCGTTTTCTATATTTCATCAATGTCTTTTGTGATTTTTCTTCATTTTTTCCACTTTTGAAAAACTTTTAAAAATACTTACACTTTGAGTTTTGAGCTGATTTTTTTTTTTGTGGTACTGTTTGATCACTCAAGGGACAATCCTACAAATTTTCAATTTATTAGGATTTTGTTTGATTATACTTGTAGTTTTACCCTTTGTTATGCCGATACCACTAGAATTAATGTACTTTGGTGCATGACTAGGGGAAATCCAAGTGACTTACAACCCATTGACCCTTAGATTGATAGGACCTTCCACAGAGGACTTGGAATCTTAGGATTTCATCTTTACATGCTGACTATTTTGTGCATTCTGATTGTTCTGATTTTCATACTAATAACATGGCTCAACCTCCACCTCATGAGAGGACAATGAGTGACCTCACTACACCAGAGTTCACTTATGACAGTTTATGCATTCAATATCCTGAGGAGGAAGGTCCTTATGTTTTAAAAACTGGATTAATACACTTGTTGTCAAAGTTTCATGGCCTTGCAGGTGAGGACTCGTGCAAACACTTGAAGCAGTTCCATGTCGTGTGTTCCACCATGAAGCCTGCAAATGTCCAAGAAGACTATGTCTACTTGAAAGCTTTTCCTCATTCCTTGGAGGGCAATGCAAAAGATCGATTGTACAATCTTGCACCCAGGTCCATCACGAGCTAGGATGACTTGAAAAGATTGTTCCTGGCCAAATTTTTCCTTGCTTCTAGGACAACAACCATAAGGAAGGAAATTTCTGGCATCAAGCAACAGTTTGGGGAGAATCTCTACGAGTACAAGGAGAGGTTCAAGAATCTTTGTTCAAGTTACCCCCACCATCAAATCTCTAAACAACTCTTTCTATAATATTTTTATGAAGACCTGCACCACATGGATAGAAACACGACTGATGCCACAACTGGTGGCGCTCTTGGTATCATGACCCCAGCTATAACTAGACAACTAATCGAGAACATGGCTTCTAATTCTCAACAATTTGGCACAAGGAGTGATGCCATAGTTGTTAGAGGAGTTCATGATGCAGGGGCAACCGAATATACTAAGAAGTTGGAGACTAAGATTGATGCTCTTACCACACTGGTCAACAACCTTGCTTCCAATCAGAGAACTCCAACTACACGAGTTTGTGGCCTTTATACATCCATTGATCATTTCGCAAACTCTTGCCTAAAATTGCAACAACATGCTACTTCTTCTACACTCGTGGATACTCCTCAAGCGTATGCAGCTAATATTTTCAACAACAAAAGGCCCCAACACCAGCAATAAAACCATGATTTGTCAACAAATAGATACAATCCAGGATGGAGGAATCACTCTAATCTGAGATAGGGAAACCAGGGCAACCAACAACAGCAAAACCAACAGTTTCAAAATGTGCAACCACCTCCTCAACAAAGAGTTGCGCTTACACAAGTTGCTCCTCTTCCACCTATACCCACACCAACTCTTGTTGCACCTGCACCTTCTTCTTCTACTTCATTGGAGGAGTTGGTCAGAATGATGACACTTCAGAATATGCAATTCCAGCAAGAGACTAGAGCCTCAATCTAGACTTTAACAAATCAAATGGGCAGATGGCTAAAGGGCTAAAGGGCAAGGTTCTTGAAGGAGTTATGCACGCACAAGAGGAGGCTAAAGGGCAATGAAAGGATCAACATGGGGAGAAACGTATTTGCATTGATAGGTAAATTTGTTCCTCAAATCCCTGAGAAGTGTAAAGACCCAGGTACATTCTTTGTTCCTGCATTATTGGTAAAAATAAGTTTGAGAATGCTATGCTTGATCTGGGAGCTTCAATTAATGTCATGCCTCTTCTATTTTCAATTCTCTGTCTCTTGGACCATTGCAACCGATGGGTGTGGTCATTCAATTGGCAAATAGAAGTGTTGTCCACCCTGCTAGTTTCATTGAGGATGTCTTGGTTCGGGTTGGTGAACTGATTTTTCTTGTTGATTTTTACATTCTTGATATAGAAGAGGGATTTTCCCATGGATCTGCCCCACTCATTCTAGGGAGATCATTTTTAAAGACAACCCGAACCAAGATTTATGTTCATTCTAGCACTTTATCCATGGAGTTTGATGACATTGTGGTGCATTTTAATATTTTGGATGCCATGAAACATCCTTCTGATGATCACTCTATTTTTCACGTTGATATCATTGATCATGTTGTTGGTGTACATATTTCTGATTTCCACCCTTTGCATTGCATAAAATATTCATTCGTGTTTGAGTTATTTGAGTTTGCATTCATTAATATTCTTGATTCTGATTCTGAATATGATGTGGATAATGTTGAATCTGTTGAGTTTGACTCTCTAGGTGTTGTACCTATTGACTTTGATGTTATACAATCAAATTGCACTGACCATGTTGCAAGAAGTACATATGCGTCTGATTGTTATGCTGATGTATAGGTTGTGGAACCCATTTCTCCCTCCCCTCTGGTTCCTAATATTCAGCCAGCATCTAGCACTCCCGAGTTAAAACCCCTACCAGACAACCTCAAGTATGTATATTTGGAGGATGAGTAAAGGCTGCTTGTGATCATCTCTACCTCCCTCTTTGTTGAGCAAGAGCAAAGGTTGTTGGAATTGCTCAAGAAACACAAGAAAGCCATTGGGTGGACATTGGTTGACATTCCTGGAATTAGCCCATCCACGTGCATGCACAAGATTTTATTGGAGGATGGAGCAAAACTAGTCAGACAACCATAAAGGTGATTGAACCCTGTCATTCTAGAGGTTGTGAAGAAGGAGGGGACCAAGCTTCTACAAGCTGAGATCATCTACCCCATTTCAGACGGTTAGTGTGTTAGTCTCATCCATGTGGTTCCTAAAAAGACAAGCCTCATTGTAGTCAAGAATGAAAAAAAGGAGCTGATTCCAACCAGGGTGCAAAATAGTTGGAGAGTTTGCATCAACTACAGAAGGCTAAATCAAGAAACCAAGAAAGACCACTTCCCCCTGCCTTTTATTGACCAGATGCTTGAGCGCTTAGCAGGTAGATCCCACTACTACTTTCTTGATGGTTTTTCTAGTTACTTTCAAATTCATATGGCACCTGAGGACCAAGAGAAAACCACATTCACCTACCCCTTTGGCACTTTTGCCTATAGGAGGATGTCGTTTGGCCTATGTAATGCCCTTGGTATATTCTAGCGGTGCATGCTTAACATTTTCAGTGATTCTCTTGAAAACTGCATAGAGGTATTTATGGATGATTTTACTGTGTATGGATCCTCCTTTGATGCATGTTTAGACAGTCTGGACAAAGTTTTGAATAAGTGCATCCAATCTAACTTTGTTCTCAATTTTGAGAAATGCCATTTCATGGTAGAACAAGGCATAGTTTTGGGGCACATCATTTCAAGTAAGGGCATTGAAGTTGACCCTGCCAAGACTTTAGTTATTTCATAGTTGCCTTACCCCTCTTCTGTGCGAGAGATTCGTTCTTTTCTTGGTCATGCAGGGTTTTATAGGCGTTTTATTCAGGATTTCACCAAGAAGGCCCTTCCACTATCCAAGTTGTTGCAAAAGGATGTTGACTTCATCTTTGATGAAGGATGCAAAGAGACTTTTGCTTGCCTCAAAAAGGCACTGACCACCACTTTGATCATTCAAGCGCCCGATTGAACGACCTAATTCGAGCTGATGTGCGATGCATCCAATTATGCATTGGTGGATGTTCTAGCTCAAAGGATTGACAAGTAGCCGAGGATAATCTACTACGCCTCCAGGACATTGGATGTTGCCCAAGCAAACTACACCACAACAGAGAAAGAACTTCTTGCGGTTGTTTTTGCACTTGAAAAGTTTAAATCTTATTTTTTTGGTTCTCCTGTTGTTGTGTTTACTGACCATGCAGCTCTTAAGTACCTGTTGAAAAAGGCAGAATCCAAGCCTCAGCTTATTAGATGGATGTTCTGACTCTAGGAATTTGATTTGGAGATTCGTGATAGGAACGGAGCACAAAACTTAGTTGTAGACCACCTAAGCAGGATTGAGAGGTCTGTTGATGATGTTTCACTGATCTGGGATGATTTTCCCGATGAGAGTTTGTTTGACACTTTCTTCTTTTTCCACCCCATGGTTTGCTAACATTGTGAATTATCTTGCTGCTTCTATTTCTCCTCCCCTAGCATCTAGAGCTCAATATGATAAACTCAAGAGCAATGCTAGGTATTATATTTGGGATGACCCCTATTTGTGGAATATGTGTAGTGATCAGGTTATCAGGAGATGCATTATGGACCACAAGATTGACTCGGTCCTTCAATTTTGTCATTCATCTGCACTTAGTGGTCATCTTGACACACAAAGGAAAACTCGTAAGTTGCTGGATTATGGATTTTACTGGCCCACCATCTTCAAGGATGCGTGGAGGATATGCAGCACATGTGAGCAATGCTAGAGAACAGAAGGAGCCATTTCTTAGAGACAACAGATGCCTCAACAACCCATGTTGTTTTCTGAGGTCTTCAATGTTTAGGGTATAGATTTCATGGCTTGTTTCCGTGTCTCTTTTGGTTTCACTTACATCTTGGTTGTTGTTGATTATGTTTCAAAATGGGTGGAAGCCAAAGCCACCAGAACTAATGATGCTCGAGTTGTTGTGGACTTTGTTAGGTCTCACATATTTTGTAGGTTTGGAGTTCCTAGAGCTATCGTTAGTGACCAGGGCACCCATTTCTACAATAGGTCCATGAGGGCTTTGCTTCAAAAGTATGGGTTGTGCACAAGATTCCTACACCATATCACCTTCAAACTAATGGACAAGCCGAGATTTCAAATAGAGAAATCAAGAGGATCTTGGAGAAGATTGTACAACCCAACCGAAAGGATTAGAGCAACAGACTAAAGGACGCTCTTTGAGCTCACAGGACTGCTTACAGGGCACCTATTGGAATGTCTCCCTATCGGGTCGTCTTTGGTAAGCCATGCCACCTTCTAGTGGAGATAGAGCACCGAGCTTACTAGGTTGTCAAATCATGCAACTTCTCATATGATCAGGTTGGGGAGGAAAGGAAGCTACAATTGAACGAGTTAGATGAGATTCGTCTGGAGGCATATCAGAACTCTATGTTCTACAAAGAAAATACCAATAGATTCCATGATAGCTCCATAGCTAGAAAGGAGTTTGTTGTCGGTCAGCAAGTATTATTGTATAACTCTAGACTTGGTCTCATGGGTGGTAAGTTTCGTGTCAAAGTGGATTGGTCCTTTTGTGATGACTAATGTTTATCCTTATGGTGCAGTTGAGATCAAGAGCCAATCCACCGATAAGAGCTTCAAAGTGAATGGGCATCGTCTGAAGCCATTCCTCAGTAATCCTGCCTTGATGGATACTTTTGTAGAAGAGACTTCCCTGCTTGACCCCACTTCTGTTTACCATGATTTAAGGAGTTTTCTTTATCCTTCCTTACTTTTATTGCACTTGTCCAGGTTCATCTGTTGATGTTTGATTGTTTGATATTGTGCTTGAGTCAGATTGAGACAATGTGTACTTTAAGTGTGGAGGGAGTCAGTTGTTTGTTTCAATTTTTTTTGTTTTGGGCATTTCCTTCACTTTTGGAAGATGAATTGTTTGTTGTTTTGTGGACTGATATCCTTGCTTTTTCTTTATAAGTCAAGTGTTTTTTAGTTATTCTACCTGTGTGAGGATTTGAACCACTCTCTGTTCTTTGTTGTGTGATATATGCCTCTTGAATGCTTGCATAGTGACCTTGGCTTCACTCTTTCTAATGCTTTTCTGATTCACATGCATGTTTGGATATGATTTAGGCAATTTTGTTCTGATGAGCCTACAGCCAGATGAGCCTACCTTGGATTATTTTCGCTGATAGCCCTTTTTGAGCTTGCGAACCCTTTTTCATTGATTTATAGCTCATTACAAGTCCTTAGCCTGAAAAACCATGATTCTTCATTACAAGCCCTTAGCCCTTAGGAAATTTTGGAGCTTTGGAATTGTTTTGGAAATGGGTGCTAAATTAAGTGTGGTCGCGCACAATAAGTGTGGTTGTGCGCACACTTGTTATTGGTTCTTGGAATTGCTCATTTGTATACCCAAGTGGGATTTCAAAATTTTTTGTTTCTTTGCATGTTCTTTGTATAAAAAAAAGATAGAAAACAAAACAAATAGAAAAGAAAAGAAAAGAAAACAAAGAAAAGAAATAAAAGGAGTTTGGATGGATTTAAGCATTGTGTGAGAACTGAATTTGGAAGTGTTGGTGTTTGGGATTACTTTCATGCTTGATTGTGACTTATTCCCCATTGCTCCTCTGTTTCTTTTGTTGCTTAGCTACTTATCCATATGTTCCACATCTTGTCCTCAGCCTCATTACAACCTTGAAAAGTCCTTTTGATCTTGACCTGCATATGTTTTTGGTTTGGTTGTTGGTTCTAGAGGCTTGCCAAGTCTATTTGATGTTCGTTTTTTAGGGGTGCTTTGAGAGTAAACAATAGCCTGGAGATTTGAGTGATACAATTCATATTTTGTGAGGTTATGTAGCTTTCAATTCTTTTTAAGCTGAATTGAGTACTTGACATGTTTTGAATTGCTTGGATGATGTTCAAGGGTACCTGCAGCTTTGAATCCTTCTGTGTTGGATGTGTTTCCATTTGTCTATTTCAAGTCTGTTTGTCTTGTGTCTCTTTTTGTCTCTCTTGTTATCTCTGTGATGTCCTTGCTTTGCTTTACTTTTTAATTTTGCCCAGAAGTGTAAAAGGGTAAATGTGGTCAATTTTGATGAGTCATTATTTTCCTCCATTTCACTAGCCTTTGTGTATCCATTTAATTGTTGTTCAATGCTTAATTGTTTATCTCTAGTGTGTTTTCATCTGTTGGGCTTTATTGGGCCATTGTTCCAAATTTGGGTTAATTTCACATTATTTGACCTAATTTTCATTTTTAATTATTTTTAGGTACTTGACTGAAGCAATTTTGGAGCTTGGACATGAATCTTCAGATAAAGAGAGTTGCCACGTCATTTCCACTTCATCTAAGTGAATGGGCCAACATTTGAGGCCCAGTAGTGGCATTTTTGTAATTCTATACCTAGTAGTGACATTTTTGTAAATAGTAGTGCCAAAATTAATTTGACCACGAGATTTTAGGTCTTTTAGCATTGCCAACCGCATTTTCTTCTTCTCTCTAACCTCCATTTTTGCGTTTTGAAGTTTGGTGGGTGACCATGAAGGTGCCTTATTTCATTTTTCACGTTTTAGCACTCGTTTTTACCATTTTGATGCACATTTGACAGCACCAATGTTGGTTTTATGTTTTGAATTCATTTGCTAGCTTGGGCATCTCATTTTGTGAATTGTATTGACTTGGATCAACACCCATGTATGGGGTTTTCGGTTTTTATATGACAACAGCCATATTTGTTTCATTGAAGCTTCAAAATTGCTCTTTTGATTTTGAAATCATGTTTGGATAATACCCAAGTTAGGGTTTTTGTGTTCTGTTTTTGGGAATCCCGTTTTGAAGGACTTGTATGCTCAATTTTCATGTCTAGGTAAGTTTTTTGTGTTGATTCCTTGAAGAAATTGAGTTGAACCATGAGGTTGATGTTTTGCCAAGCACTTTCGTTCCTATTTTCTCTTCATCCTATTCAATTCGTAAATTTGAATGAAATGAGAATTTGTGATGCTTAATCACGGGTCCATATTTTGTACACTTTAAGAGCCCTTGTTCATGCTTAGTTAGTTTGGGTTCTGTCATAGTTGCTTAATTTGTGTGTATGTGAAATTGAAAGAGGATGTGTGTTATGCTTCATGGTATAATGAAGTCGATTTAATTTTCACATAATTGATTTATTCGGGTTTCATAAGAGTAAATGGGGTAAGATAATTAATTTGGTATCCTGTGATTGGTGGATTTTCAGTGGAATCAAGGAATCAATACATGTTGAATTCTGTTCAATTAAGTTTCGTTATTAGATTTTAGTAATTTTGTTGAAACTGAATCTGCCAAATCCCCCATGTGTTATAGTGTTGTGTTTGAATCTAGAAATTAAGCTTTGGACGAAAATATTGGTCGTTAGGAGATAACTTGGTTCAACTTTCACATACTGCATTTAAGCTGTTTTAATTTGTTGGGGTACGGCCTCTGTCAATCGACTTAGTTGAATTTGGCTGAATACGACCAAATTTTTGTTGTGGTCGAATATAGTCATTGTTGAGTTTCGGTCGAAATCGATTCGGTTGACAATATTTGGCCAAATTTTGGTCTTGGCCAACTTGACCATATGCGCCAAAATTTCAGTCCGGGACTAATTCAACAAAATTTTGGCCGCTATTAACTCAAATTAATACAACCAAATTTCTTTCTAGGACAACTCGACCGAAAACGACCAAATTTGGGTTGGGGCTAACTTGGTCAATTTTAGCCATATTTGGACCAGGGCGGACTCAAACATATTTCCCAAAATTTTGGTTGGGACCGAATTTGGGAAAATTTTGGATGCGGTCAGCTCAGTTGAATTCTTTGAATTTCAGTTTGTGTCGACTCGATCAAATTCGGTCGAATTTTGCCCTGGATTAACATAAAAATATGACCAATTTTTTGTCGAGACCGTCTCAATCCATTTCATCTGATCTTCGGTTGAGGCTGACTTAGTCGAATTTCGTTAAGGGTTGATTCGACTGAATTCCAGTCTAAACTGATCTATCTCGATCTTCATTCTAGATTGGCCCATCTTGACCTTTAGTCAGGTCTAGTTTATCTCGACCTTTAGCCCAATCTAACTAAAATTTTAGATTGAAAAATTGTATTGAATTAAATGGATTGGATTTTTTTTATAAAATTGATCTTAAACGGATTGGAGCAAAAGTGGATCAAATCAAGAAAATTGGTTTTTCTAGCCAACCCTATATGAGGGAGTAATATTTCTCCATAAACACTTTAGTGAACTATCTTCATTGTTCAAATATTCAAGAGGTATATGCTCTTACTATATGACAATATGGGTTGTCCCAGTCCTTTAGGTTCGTCCCGCACTTGACCTTGGAAACTATGGATCAGCGGGCCAATCTTCAATCAGAAAAAATGAGCGAGAAATGGTGCACTACAACTTAGAACATCTAACACGTTGAAGTAATCATTTGCTGAAGAAAAGTGTTCACATATGAAATTAAATAATAAAGCATAATTCAAATTTCTAAATAAATTTATTTTATTTATAAGCTTCAAATGTTTCCTTGTTATAAACAGTTAAGGAGATTCCAAAAGGATCTCAAGTTAACCCGATTAATCTACCAATCAATAATAGAGCAAGAAATGGTGGCAATTCTTGTTTTTGCTTTCAATTTTTCTAGCTTTTAATGTCAGGCTTCCAAAAATCCAATCATAAGCTTTGAAATTGTCATCCTCTCAAGGACGAATCTTAGAAGAGATAGGGGAGCCACACCACCAAATATTTTTTTTATTTCTTAAATTACATGTGATATATTGAAAAAATATTTTAAATTATATATGATATATTTAGAATTGATGGAATTTAAATCAAGTATCTTTTTAATTCTTTTATAAAGCTCAATATTAAATGTTAATAGATAAAAAATATAAAATCAATATAATAAAGAATAAAAAAACCAATTAAGATATTTATTATTTTCTCTTTTATTGTCTTTTAAGTTTTTTAGATATTGTACTTATCTCTCTCTTATGATTCCTTTTGTTTCCGAAGAGGAAAAAACTTATTATTTTTTCTCTCCTTTCTCATATGTTCTCTTCCATTCTTGAAAGGAAAAAATTTGTCTCTCTTTTATCTCATTTGATAGTGAAATAATATTTAATTATTATTACTATTATTATTTCTTATCTCATAAGTCTTTTGTATATTCATTTTTATGAATATAGAAGAAAAAAATAATGTCAATATGTGTTTTTTCACAACCGATTTTATCAACATGTTAATCTTTGGCAGGAATAGAAAAGTAAATGACATTTTACTTGATTGATATTTTAGTTCTTTCATTCTTTCTCTTTCTACATTTACAACAGAAAGATGATTTTCTACAATAGAAGACGGATTTCTTGCTGACAATATGATTATTTACATTAAAAAAAGAAATAGATGAAATTTTAGTTCTAATTCAATTATTGGTGGTTCATGAATATGAAGGAACGAAGGGCAATCATGAATAGGTAAACAAAAGGCTCTTGCAATATAATTTGACGACTGAAACAAATCATATAATCATCTTCCAAGATGGTTCAGCCTATCCAAAAAAATTTTCCTAGCACAATTGTACATTATGTTAGTCATCCCTATGTTGTTGATAATGTTCAAGACAACTTTGTTTACATCTTAGAACTTGTGTTTTGATCTTTCAAGTCATGCGCTGATAGTTTCAACTATTGCAAGCCAATAGTTCAAGTTGATGGAACATTCTTGAGCAATAAAGGTCATGATAGTTTGTTGATTGCAAATGTCCAAGATGACAATCATAACATATTTCCTTTAACTTTTGCCATTATTGAAGGTGAAACAAAGGAAACTATGATATAATTCTTCCAATTGTTATGAGCATAAATCACCCCTAAACCAAATTTGTGCATGATAACCGATAGGGAAACAACTATATTGTAAGCATTAGAATCTTCAAAAGTTGGTCGGAAAGGAGATAGTTTGTTCTAAGGCTATTGCATAATCTATTGCATAGTCATAGTACAGGGTTAAAGAGACAACTGATAAACATGGGTATCTATATTCCTTAACTTTCATTATGAAGTATCACAAAATCACAAAAATGTTTAAGTAATTTTACTTATTACATTGTTAGGACTCTTCAAGCGAAGTTTTTGTTTATGAGATCAAAATTTTTGCAAGCAATTTATTACATGGATCACACATCATTAAAAAAAGGGACTTTAGCCTATGACGAGGCAAGAAGTACAAGCACTTGGCAAAACATCTAGTGGAGTGCATGAACTCTATCTTGAAGGGAGCACAATCATTACCCATTTAAACTCTTATTAAGACAACATTTGAAAGAACAAATTCTTGGTTTGTTGAATGAAAGACCAAGACTGAGTGTGTGGTATGAACAATTCATCATTATCCTAAAGATATCATTGCCTTACTAATGAAAATGAACAACAATATGCTATGTGTCATGTGCAAAGATATAATCGCAAAAATTCAGTTTAATATTAAAGAGATAACCACAATTAAATTAGATGAATGATGGCGTGATTATGGAAAATATCAAGCTCTTCAATTGCCTTGTTCACATGTCATCACTAATTTTTGTATTGTCATTTACAACTAGTGACACTTGTTGTCCCACTCTACAACTTTCACAATATTTACAAGGCTTATGAGGTCCAATTTCATCGATCAAAATAAGGATCATTAGTCTACTTACATAGGACCAACTTTCATAAGTGAACCCCTCATTTGATGGAAAGAATTAGGAAGACCAACTACTAATCGTATTCACAGTGAAATAGATGAGTTAATTCAAATTAAGCTCAAAGGATTTTTTTTTTCCGAAATGAAGGTCATAATAAGGACAAATGCCCATGTAGACAATCTTGATATTAAAGTTCAATTTATATTTCCAATATTAACTACTTTTTTTTTTATAATATACTATATTTTCCCTATAATTTGTAATAAATCATAAATTATCTTATCTCATCAATTTTTCATTCTATCCCTCAATCCTAAACTATTGTCTTTTTCTTTTAAATGCATAATATTAATTTTTAAATTTTATAAATAATTTTATATAATGAAAAAAATTGTATATCAATACACTTTTTTTTTACTCAAACATATTATATTATAGACAAAAATCGAAAGACACATGCAAAAATTGTGTAGAGTATACGACTTCATTTCAATATAAAAACAATTGAAGTCATGACAACCCTTCACAACACCAATTTATACCATACTTCACATAAGTTCCACCCCATTAACATTGATGTCTTATCAAACATGCACAACTTTGATGAGAATTAAATAAAAAACCAAAATAGAGAATTAAGGCTAATCAAAGTTGCATTTGACTCATGAATTTACCTCTTACATAAAAGTAACCTTTACATGTGTAAGATCCGCGGAATTTAATTAATTAAATTCCGCAGATCTTACATTCCCCCCACCTCGAAAAAGAGAACTTACCAGCAAACAGGTGAGGATATGACTTCCTCATGAGGTCTTCCATCTCCCAAGTCATCTCCTGGGTTGCCTCGTCCCAGAGGACCTTCACAGTCCGAATCTCCTTCCCTCTGAGCTGTTTGACTTGAGAATCCAGAATTCTCACCGGTCCAACCCCCATAGTTAGATCCTCGCGCACCTGAACATCGTCCTGTTCCAGCAAATGAGTAGGGCATGCCACGTACTTCCTCAGCTATGATACATGGAAGATGTTGTGCATATTTGCAAGGTGAGGTGGAAAGGCAATCTCATAAGCTGTTGGTTCGATCCTCCTCGCAATTTGGTATGGCCCGATGAATCTAGGAGTCAGCTTCCTCGACTTGAGAGCTCTCCCAATACCTGCTGTCGGGGTAACCCAGAGGAATACATGATCACCCGCCTCAAACTCAAGCGGCCTCCTCCTCTTATCTACATATGACTTCTGTCGACTCTGAGTCGTACGCATACGGTCCTGTATCACCTTCACTTTCTCAGTGGTTTGCTGCAAGAACTCTAGCCCAAGCACCACTGACTCCCTATCCTGCTACCAACACAATGGAGTCCTGCATCTCCTACCATACAATGCCTCGTGTGGTGCCATCCCGATGCTGGAATGGTAGCTATTATTGTACGTGAATTCCACCAAAGGAAACATGTCACTCCACGTACCTAGGTGATATAACACACAAGTCCTCAGCAAGTCTTCCAACGACTGTATGGTTCTCTCAAATTGCCCATCCGTCTGAGGGTGATATGCTGAACTCATTCTCAACTGGGTTTCCAAGGCATTCTACAGTGACTGCCAAAATCTCGATGTGAACCTCGGGTCTCTGTCCGACATAATACTCGCAGGCACTCTATGTAGTCTGACCACTTCTCGAACATATAGATCTGCCAACTTGTCCATAGACATCTTCTGATTAATCGGTAGGAAGTGCGCACACTTCGTAAGTCTGTCTACAATAACCCAGATCGAGTCATGTCCTCTCATAGAACGTGGCAAGTACGTGACAAAATCCATGGAAATGTTGTCCCATTTCAACTAGGGAATGTCAATAGGGTCCAACGTGCCACCCGGCCTCTGGTGCTCAATCTTCGCCTTCTGACATACTAAACAAGAAGCGACATAGTCGACCACATCAGTCTTCATACCCATCCACCAGAAGGTCGCTTTCAAGTCCTTATACATCTTAGTCATACCTGGATGTATGCTAAGACGACTCTTATGCCCTTCATTCAAGAGCATCTTCCTTAAAACCCGACTGCGAGGTACACACACTCTCTCTCTGAATCTCAGGATACCATCTCTGCCCATCCTGAAGTTTTTTCTCTTCTCGGTGCCCAACTCACTCAGTATCTGCTGCAGTTCTTGATCTTTACCCTGTTCCTCCCTGACCTCATCTAAGAACTCATTAGTGATCTGCAACATGTTTCACTGTATATGATCAGCACCTGTGTATAGATTCAAGTTTATATCTCGCAGTTTCTCTATAAGCTCCAACTCCTTCATCATCATAGCAGACATATGAAATCTCTTCCGACTCAAGGCGCCAACAACTACATTGGCTTTACTTGGATAGTATAGAAGCTCAAAATCATAGTCTTTCAAGTACTCCATCCAACGCCTTTGTCTCATATTCAGCTCTTTCTGATCAAATAAGTACTTCAAACTCTTATGATCATTGAACACTTGAAATTGCGAACCATACAAGTAGTGCCTCCACGTCTTGAGAACAAAAACTACCGCAGCCAATTCTAAGTCATGTGTAGGGTAGTTCTTCTCGTGTACCTTCAGCTGGCGAGATGCATAAGCAACAGGTCGTTTCTCTTGCATCAACACACACCCCAAGCCCTGGTATGAAGCATCACAGTACACCTCAAACGTCTTGGTTGTGTCTGGGATAACTAATATAGGTGCAGTGGTCAATCTCCTCTTCATATCCTCAAAACAAACTTCACACTCATCTGTCCAAGAGAAAGGCTGGTCCTTCCTAGTGAGTTGAGTCAATGGACTCACCATCTTAGAGAACCCTTCCACAAAGCGCCTGTAATAACCTACCAGGCCCAAGAAACTCCTCACCTCAGTCACAGTCTGTGGCCTTTCCCACTTCACCATTGTTTCAATCATCGCTGGGTCCACTACGATTCCTTGAGCTGAGATTACATGGCCCAAGAACTGAACCTCATCAAGCCAAAACTCACACTTCGACAACTTCCCATAAAGCTTATGCTCTCGAGTACCTCCAATACCACTCGGAGATGATCCGCGTGTTCTACTCTACTATCAGAATATATCAATATGTCGTCAATAAATACCACGACAAATTGATCCAGATACGGCCGAAATATCCTATTCATGTAGTCCATGAATATAGCAGGTGCATTCGTCACCCCAAACGGCATAACCACATACTTATAGTGGTCGTAGCGAGACCTGAATGTTGTCTTCTGCACATCCTCTAGTTTAACTAAGATCTTATGATATCCAGACCTCAAGTCAATCTTAGAGAACACAACTGCTCCCCTCAATTGATCCATCAAGTCATCAATCATCGGCAGCGGGTACTTATTCTTGATTGTTAACTTATTCAGCTGCAGGTAGTCAACACACAACCTGGAACTGCCATCCTTCTTTTTCACAAGTAATATCGGTGCTCCCCATGGTGATGCACTCGGCCGGATAAACTTCTTCTCAAGCAGATCCTCAATTAGCTGCATCAACTCTGCCAACTCAGTTGGTGCCATCCGATATGGTGCCATAGATACTTGGCCAACCCCAGGGATGAGATCAATGATGAAATGCACATCCCTGCTTGGTGGCAATTCTGGGATTTCATCAGGGAAGACATCTGCGTATTCATCTACCACTGGAATCTACTAATCTTCTCTACAGTACTTTTCTTCTCCGTTTGAGCTACTATCATAAAACATGTAGTTCCTGCTTTAATCTCCTTCTCTGCTTGGTTGGATGATATCAATTCCAGTCCTTCTACATCTAGAAATACCACCTTGTGTTGCCCGCAATCGATTACCACATGGTTGTTGGCCAACCAATCCATACCCATAAGCAAGTCCAACCTTTCCATTGGTAAGCAGATGAGATTCACCTTGAACTTGCAGCCTGCCACCTCCATAAGGCATCCCACACAAACAGATGTGGTGGATACCTCTCACGGCGCTGGTGTCACAACTATTAACTCGCACGCCAGCTCTCGCATCACTAGACCGAGCCTCCTCACACATTCATTAGATACGAATGAATGGGTAGCTCCTGAGTCATACAACACAACAACCTTGTGATCAAACAACAAACAAGTAGTCTGTACTAAGTTACCTAACTTGGCTGCCTCGGTAGTCGTCAAGGCGAACAAACGACCTGGGGCTCTAGGTTGATCCCTAACTGGTTTCTTCGCTGGTGCACCTCTAGTTGGTTTCTTATTCGGGCAGTTACGTGCAAAATGGCCCGTCTGGTCACAAACGTAGCACTTGCCAGTACTACTACCACCACTAGAGCTGCCTGAGGGTTTTGGACAATCCCTCCTAAGATGCTCCCCACCATAGTTGTAGCATTGTAGTTTCTTGACCGAACTCTGTGGCCTATCATACGACTTTTTCTGCTGCCGTGAATCAGAGGTATTCTTCTGAGGTCGAGCCCCTCTGTTGGGCCCTATCTCCAGCTGCTCAATGGCCTTGGCCTGCTCCACCAAGACTGGAAACTCCCTGATCCTGAGAGGTACAATGAAACGGCGCAGCTCGTGTTTCAGCCCCCCCTCATATTTTCTGCATCTCCACTCCTCGGTGACGGTGGGCGAGTAGAACCTGGCCAAGTACTCAATTTGTCTATGTATGCCTACACAGTCAGGTTCCCCTGCTAGAACGTGAGGAATTTCGCCTCTCTCTCATGCCTAGCACTGTCTGGAAAATATTTCTCCAGAAATCTCGCCCTGAAGGAAGTCCAGGTAACCTCCTCGCCCCGGGTCTGCATGAGCTGTTGCATGCCTGCCCACCAGTATTCTGCGTCAACTGCTGGAATGAGACAAATGTGAGCTTTTGAGCATCTGTGCAATCGATCACTCTGCAGATTTTCTCACACTCTCTGAGCCAAGCATCGGCCTCATCTAGAGTGGATTTGCCCATGAATTTTGAGGGCTTATGCCTCATAAAGTCCTCCATCGACACTGGGCGTTCCAGCAGACTTTATTTTGGTCCCTCTATTTTTTTTATCTCAATTTGGTCCATATTTTGAGAAATTTGATGCAATCAAGTCATTTCCGCTAGTGATGTAGTAACGGCGTTAAATGGGGTGCCACATGTCAGTTGTTGGATTTTTTGAATTTATTTATTTATTTTTTAAAAAAATTAAAATTTTGTCACCTGTCAAGCTGACATCGTGTCACGTGGCAGTGTTACAAAATTGCTCACTTTTTACAAAAATTGCTCAATTTGTAACAGTTCAAAAACTTCTCACTTTTTTTGTCTTAGTCATAGGAAGATTCCACAAATGCATCATTTTCAAATCAAAATTCTAGGAGATTATGCCTTCAAGTATTGCACGACTTCCCCCAAACTAGCACTACTTTCACCAAATCAGTACTGATTCTTCTAAACAAAATAAACAAATGTAAGAATTAAACTTGAACATCCTTAGCAGTAAACTATAAAATGACTTAAAAACTCTTTGACTTACATGTTAAGTAAGAAAATGAACTTTGAGTCTTGGACATTTTGCCCTCAGGTAGGGCACTACTTCCACCAGACTTACACTAATTCTACCAAAATAGAAAAAAAACATAAAAGTTGAGAAATATAAACCCTCAACAGACAATAGTAAACTATGTAAATCCTAAGCAAACATATATAAAGGACTCAAGCTTCAAGAGCCCCATAACATAACACCACACGTTTTGAAATTTTAATTTTGAAACCTAATTTCAAACTGGAAAAAGGCAAGGTTACAAAAAAGTAATCTTACATATTTACAATCAAAGGAGCTTAAAATCATAAACAACCTTTCAATTTTACCAAAAAAAAAGAAAGCAAAAGCATGTCGAGAATAGAGGTTTACCAAAAACGAGAAACCACTCCAGCGCACTTACTCATCATTAATGTTTTGCCAAAAAAAAGATAAAGCATAAAAATGGGCAGCGGACATGCAATAGCACGCGTAGGAGAGATGACCTTTGTAAAAAGCATGAATGCCATAAGTGTCGATTGACTCTTATTGCAAACTTCGCTCAATGAAAACCCAAATCCATGAACAATTAATGCAAACCTACAATGTATAAAATTGGCAATAAGGTTCTGGATATGAAAAATTAGAGAAAGGTTAAAAGGAAATGGCAAAAGAAGTACCAAAATGGTAAATGTGGTAGAAAATTAGAGAAAGCTAGGGTTCCAAGTACATGCAAAATTAGAGAAAGAGAGAAAAGAAAATGAAAGAAAAGGAAATAATAGAAGAAGCTTGATAAAAGGAAGATTTCTAGAATCGTGAATTGACATACAGAGAGAAAGTTATTACAATGAAGGCTAAAGGAGAGGCGAGTGATAAAATAGCTAAGAGACACGAGAAAGATTGAAGGTGAATCCTTGAAAGTCTACATGTATGTGAAAAAGCCACTTTTATCTTCCTAGAAGAATGTCGTTTTCGCAGCTAAAGGAGCCAAATCTCCATTTGTTTTACCAAATTTGGACATTTTTGTTTTGTTTTTCCTTTCTTTTCTTTTCTAAACTTTTTGGACCTATTTGTGTTCCCTCAATTTGTATATTTTATAGATTACTTATGACAAAAATACTATACAACATAACAAAATCTTTTAAATATATGTTTTTATTAAAAAAAAACAAATTATGTAAGTCAAACTTCTTATGTAATGACTTTTTTTTTTATAAAAAATGTAGACATTTTATTATGATTATATAGTTGCTAATAAGTTTTAATTAATAATAAAAATATGTGAGATTATGATGATAGTATTCACTTTTATGATGGATTATGAATATGATATTGAGTATTTAATCCTATTAGTGTTGTTTGAATACGGAATAATATAAATGGGTTTTTTTTAATAAATTAAGAAGTTGGTAAGTCATATTTGCACGAGATGATTTTATTGTGAAGAAGTTGTGTATGCATAACACATTTCCTGACTTAGAAAAGTGAAGTTGCAGGTTGTAACACCCCGACAGGATATTACGAATATTAGTAAAATAAAGAAAAGTAATTAATTGCACTGCATTTAATAATACATCATTTCCCAAAAACACGGGAAATTAAATCTTTTTATTAATTCCAAATATAACCAAAGTTCATAAACCATAAAAATTGTACATATTTAAAAAGCCTCTCATAAGAGTTTACAAAATATTTCCCCCACTAAGCGGCTAAGCCTCACCAGCTCTACTTGCAACATCATCTGCTCACGTGTACCGCGTACACGATCATCGCCAAACACAAGCAGATAGGGTGAGCTAAAAGATAAAACATAAAAGTACACCAAACACACATATATATGATTAAACAAATAAATACACCAATAACACAAACTCTTCTCTTATCTCGCATGGCCACAACCATATATGATATCATTTCATTTCCCAAAGAGCTTTCCCCTTTTTCTATCACATGGCCACAACCATGCATATCGATGCACCTCGCGGAAGACTCGTTACCTTCCTTCCACATGGCCACAACCATGTATATCAACGAACATCAATGAGACTTATTCCAACTCTTCCACAGGGCTACAACCATGCTAGCAGTGTTCTACATCTTCTATTAAGTATCTCAAGGCGTCTTGCTGCCACACCTATCGGCCACAATCGATAGAGCACATGCGGGGACCATGCTACAGATCACACACCGTAACGCCAGGTGGAGTTCCCAAATACGAACATAGTCCGTAACGTCCCAGGACTACCAAACTCGTCAGTGAATCACTGAGGAGGGCAATCCCTTTAGACCCATCCGTACTGGCCATAACCAGCACACTCACACTGACAACACTCGCCAACCCGAGCCACAACTCAAAGGTTCCTCGTTTTCATCCGCTATCCCGACCCACAACTCAAAGGAAGTCATTCCGGGCCACAACCCATGGAATGCCACGTGCTTAACCCCTATACCGAGCCACAACTCAAGGATACGTTCTGGGCCACAACATATGGAACACCAGCAAGCCCACCATCGGGATATCTTAGAAGCCTTATAGACCATGCATCACCATTCAAACATTAATCAATCCAATATTTGCCTTTAACCACACCATCCATCCATCCTTTGCTTAAACTTCTAGCTCTCGCCTAAGCACTCCAGTTGATCTCGCTTAAACTGGATTACCTCGCTTGAGCAAGCGCCATGCACAAAATAAATCTCGCACTCTCGCTTGAGCGAGCCTTCCTCGCCTGGACGAGACTACCTTTCGCCCAAAGACCAAAACCTCTCGTCTAGGCGACGAGTAAACTTAACAACGAGCCGCCAAACAACGAGCCGCCAGGAAATATAACGCAAACCTGCACCCGCGATCGTTTGTCATAGGAGACCTAGTATGGAGAATGGCCAGCAGTGCTAGAAAGAAGGATGGCAAGTTCTCCGCCAAT
>Ga0209589_1004384_pt1 | contig 24401 bp, 12 predicted proteins | sample CowpeawhiteBW_FD_187525 | JGI IMG/M metagenome (GOLD analysis project Ga0209589, IMG submission 187525) | Root nodule microbial communities of legume samples collected from California USA - Cow pea white BW (SPAdes) (version 2) | ecosystem: Host-associated > Plants > Roots > Nodule | place: USA...
AAAAAAAAAAAAAAAGAAATCGATTGGGTGGAGGATGACTTCACCTGTAATGTCGTCCTTCACCATGACGACTTTATCCTATTTGGCAAAAAAAAAATCAACGGATCCATATTTACAAATTTGACTTCTAAAAGATCCTGAAATACAAAATAGCCACTTTTTGTACCAATGAAAGAACGAATATTTATATTTATTAGACATTAAATGATACGGGAAATGAAATTAGACAATAGTTGATAGATTTAAGAGATTCTATTATTTGTTAAGTTTGGTATTGGTTCCACTGTGCCATAACATTGAAATAACATGTCATGTCTATTATGTGCAATTTCCTGTGTGAAATTCTGCTGATTAGCATTTTCCTGTTTTAATCACCTTCAAATGCATGCATCTTAACATCTTTTATCCTAAATTTAACAATTAAATGTTTTGTCCCATTCTTTATCCAAAGACTGTATGGTAAATGCCCTCAACAACCAACGTGTATTGCTTCCGGACCACTACATATAGACCAAACATCTTTTCGAAATAATCAAAATCTCCCTTAACATACGATCTTATATATAACGAGTTAAGATTAATTTTCTATAGTATCGTGCCTATTTTATTTTGTTACATGATCATGATAAAAATCATGAAATTTTATTTTATATTATTACATGATCAAAGCATATGTATATATCCTCGGAATTGATTTTTTTCTGGTTAGATATGGAAAAGTTTAACATAAATAAAAATATGAAAGTTGTAGAACTACTTTTCTTTTTACTTATCTAAAAAAAATTATTTTATTAGATTCAACTCTTGTTTTTAACTTTCTAATACTTAACTTTTTGAATAATTATGAACATTTAATATAAAAAAATGAGGTTAGATTCATTACAGGAATTTGTTTAATTACTGATAGTACTACAAAAAAATACTGAAAAACAATCAATTTTAAAGATAAAAAAATAATTGATCACTATAATTTAAATATTAATTTATAAAAAATATTATTGGTCTCTAAAAGAGTCATTGCTATGAATAAAATATTATAACTAGTGATTAATTATATCCTAAATTGGCCACTAATATTTACTATCAAAGTTTTGGTTACCAAAATAATTAGTGACCAAATTGGTCAATACCATATTAATAAGTGGCCAATTTAGACACTAATTTCTTTGATAACAAAAATATTGATAGTTAGTGTTAATTGTTCATTAATTATAACTTTTTAATCATAACAGTGACTAGTTTAGATATCTATAATTATAACTTTTTATTCATAATAGTGATTAGTTTCTAAATTAGTAATTAAAGTAGAGTTGTCAATTTGACTCAGTCCCTAGACGTGGATTGGGCTTAAAAAAGTTCACAGGACCAAAAAGTCTCCGATTAAAAAAATTCACAGGACCAAAAACTTCACAAAAGCCTTGTGAGTTAGATTATAACTCATGTATTTCCTTTTTAAACATTAAAAATATATTATTTTATTAAATATATTATTATAGTTTCGGTTTAGGTTGACATCTCTCGATAATCAACGTTGACCCACCTATCTAGACAATCAGTTTGATCGGCCAGTCTGACCACTACCACAAGCTCGCTCGTTTTAACCTTCAGCCGAGAACAATCTATTCTGAGCTTCTATCTAAATTGACTGTGTTGATCTTCCAACAATTTTAGACGCATGCCCACAACGAGCCATTTCATTATATATATATATATATATATATATATATATATATATATATATATATATATATATATATATATTATGTATGAATAAATTATTGGATAGAATAATATGAGTGTCACTTTATTACGTAATTAAAAAATGATAAATTTTTTTATAGAAAACGATATTTAAACAAATAAAAAATATAACACAAGTTTTAAAGAAAACGATGAGGCACTTGTATCTTCTATTTGTGTTATTGGTAATTGAATATCATCACTCATTGTCTAAAAAGACAACAGCTTAGTATTCAAATAAAATTGAATCAAAATTTACTAAATTTGAGTTTTATAAATTACAAAATGATTTCTAATAGTAAAATGTGCACAGATAACAAAAGTAATTTTTATTTAATTAAAAATTATTATACATAATATTTTTTAATTTATAATAATTTTGATAATAATATTATAAATAATTAATATTATAAATTACTATACGTCTGTTTATTTTTTTCATTTTATTGCAATTCTTATAATTTTTGTTGTTGCGTCGGAATATATTAGGATTCTCCTTAGCTAGAGAGGTCAAAATGGGTCTCAACCCGTGAGTCAACCCGGCTCACCACGGGTTCGAGCTAGGTTGGGTTGAGAAAAATTCAGTTTTTTTAAAAGTGGGTTGAACTCAATCTGGCTCACTTAACCCATGGATTAAATGGGTTCAAGCCGCCGGGTTGAGGGTGGATTGACTCACTTAACCCATCAACATTTTTTTACAATATTTTTTTTATTTTTTTTACAATGTTTTTTTTAATTTTTTTTAATAATTATTTACTATTTCTAATTATATAGGTTCACAATTTCATATTTTTAAATGTTAGAATGTTGCTTAATAATATTTGAATAATTTGAATATTTTATTGAATAACATAACAACAAAAGTAATATTAGTCATGTTTTCTTGGATTATATGGACACTTAATAATTAATCATATATTGGTCGTGAGCATGATGAAAACATTGATTATTGATTTTATCGTGATTATCATCTCATAATTTAAATATTTGAATACTTAAAAATAAATATATAAATATTTTTTTTTATGTGAGTTGATGAATTAACCCACTTAACTCATTAACCCATAATAAATTAAATCGGATTACAAAATTTATAATTCATCATAAAATAAACTGAGTTAAATTTATTCATTTTCATTCCGACTAAATGACCATCCTCAGCGAAAAAATGTTGCCTTAAACTTAGCGTGGACATGCAGTGGTGCAGACTCTGCGTTATCATTGCAGAAATATAACTGTCTGTGGTTGCCGCAGAAATGTAATAGTGGCTGGCTGCCACCTAGCAAACGCTGGTCACAGTCACAGAAGAGAAAAAAGAGGGTCAATCTGACAAATGCTCACACATCTATGCATTGGTACCTTAAGTTAGTTACTACAAAATTACAACTTTAAATAACAGAATGCTTAAGAACTTGGAAAATATGTAAGAAAACAAAATTAATATAACAGGTCTAGTGAGGTAGAAAATAATTACAAAAGAAATTATAACTATTGTATTGTTTTCAACCCTCATTAATTTTTGCTTTATTTTTTATTAACTTCTATTTACATTTTCATTTTATGTACTTTGTTAACTTATTTTTATATATTTATTTACACATGTTCGTCCTTGGTTTAAAGTTGTATTAAGAGAAAAGACTTTTAATATATTAAATCTTTATAATGTTAATCGGTATTCTTAGAATACTCTTTAAAAAATATTAATACGTATGTATTCTAATATTTTTATATAAAAAAACTGAAATAATTAAATTTATTAAAAGAATATAAATACATATAACATTTTTATAATATGTTTTGAAATTTTAAGTAATAATTTTATGATATAAATAAGCACTTCAATTATTTTATTATTTTTACTTTTTAGATATTTTAACATTATTTTTTATTAGTATTTTTGTTAATTTTAATTATTTATGTTTAATTATATTTTAATTTTTAACAATATTAAAATATAATTATTTAATTGTTTTTTAACTTTTATTTTTTTAAATAAAATATTAAACACAACATTCATTAACATTTTTTACTTTAAATTAAATAAAATTATATTAATAATCATTAGGTCAGATATCCTTTAATATCAAAATTAATAATAAATTTTTGTCAAATTTAATGCATATTAATTATTCTTAATTAGTGTTCTAGTTAAAGTAATTAATAAATATTTAATTTTACCAAAATATATTGGTAATCGTGTCACTAAAAGAACTCTGACATCAAGAATCATTAATGTTGTCTAGAAAATTTTTTTTTATAAATGTTATATAATTATAATTGATAATTTATTTGATGTGAAAAAATAATTAAAAATAATTAAATAACAAAATAATTTTAATGTTATACCGTTTCTCTTTATTTGTAACAGTTTTCCTTTCATTTTGATGTTGCTACAAATTAAAATATAATTAAACTTTAATAAAAAAAAAACTAAATTAACATAGAAAGTTACAAACAAACAAAAAAGTAAACAACCCATTATATCAACTATCAAATAATAAAATGTTAAACATCTAAATTTATTTGAGGTTAAATATGTTTTAGATTTCTTAATTTTCAATGAAAATTGGAATTAGATTCTCTTTGAAATTTTGGATTACTTTTGTCTTAATCTTTAATAATGCGTGAATTTACTTCTTTTAACCAAATTGTGTTAAATTTATTTGTCATTTTAAACTCGTTTCTCAGTTAACACTGAAGCGAAAATGTGTGAAACGGTGTAAACAACTCAAATGCTATCATGAAATGCATATAAAATGTCAAATAAATTTAATACAATTTGGTTAAAAGGACTAAATCCGCACATTTATAAAGTTGAATGACTAAATTGGACAAAAAATTTCAAAGAAGGATTAATTATAATTTTTACTTATAAATTAAGGGATGAAAAACATTTTTAATCCTTTATTGTATTATTTAAATATTTTTTAACATTTTCTTTTGATATACATAAAATAAATTATCAATTATATATGTGCATTTTTGTCTTCCAAACAAAATAAAATTACGTTAATGATTATTAAAGTTAAAATTTATTTATGAGAATCAACTACAACAAAATACTTATAAATTTATATTATTATAAGTAGTAAAGTTAATTATTTCATATTTCAATGTAATGAAATATCATTTATATTATTATAAGTAGTAAAGTTAAATATCATTAATTATACAGTTATACTTAAACTGGTTAGCATTTTACTTAAATATTTGCAAAGATTTTTTTTCATTAAATATTCGATATTGAATGTTGATGATATAAATAATTGCTTGTTGACATTACTGAAACTATTGATGGTATAACAAATTATTTAAAAGGAAATAGACAACTTTTTCTTACCATATCAAAATTGAAATATTAAAAGATAAAAAAAATAAAAATTCACTTGTTGTGAAACTTGTTAAAAAATCATTTTTATTATTTAAATGGCTCTATCCCTATTTATTGTTATTGGTTTGAGGACCTGGACATAAATTTTGCTTTTAGTGGTCATTTATATTAGCTGACGTCTGTTTATGATGTAAAAATAGAATAATTTTATATCTTCTTATTACGGATATTTATTTTAACCCTAAATCCTAAACATTTGAAAATATTAAATAAATGTTTATTTATATTAAACGCTTAATGAAGTTAGTTAATAACTTTAAAGGATCATTTTCAAATTTGTCTTTAATATTAATTGGACATCTTTTTATTTTCGGATTAGTTTAGTAAATTGTAATATTTCAAATACTACACGTACATCTTTTCGAATAAATCAACACACTATAGAAACATATACATGTAAATTTATAAGCACCATGAACAACTGATTATATTAATTATTTTCATTATGCCACATATATGAATAAATTCTAAATAACGTAGCGTATATCAAATAGACACTAATTGTTTCAAACTTAAAATAATGATTGTAAAAAAAAAAAAAAACTGCTGCTACTTCTGGATTATCATATTACTGTATTTTCTTCGCTCTTGATGTATTTATCTTGTTATTTATTACTTTTTTTTTTCTTCTTTATCTCTCTCCTCCATAACTTTTTTCCAGATTTTCGAACAAGAGTTAAAAGTGTTTGTTTTATAAGGCGTGGTAACACAAGTTGAACGTATTCTCAAGGTTATGAGCACCGAGACATGTTGGTAGATAATATAAATACGGAGCACCCATCGTTCTCTTTTCCATAGAAACAGAGTTTGGAGGAGAGTTTCGTTTTTGTGTTTGTTACGTAGAAAATGTCTTCTCCTTGTGATTCAGTCACTGTCATCTCAAAATGCAAAGTTGTCCCTCACAAAAACTCTACTCTGGGAGATCTGAAACTCTCTATCTCAGACCTTAACATGCTCTTATGTCACTACATCCAAAAGGGGTGTCTCTTCACCACCCCATCTCTACCGTCACAACCTCTCATCCCTCATCTCACCAAAGCACTATCTCACACCCTCTCCCTTTTTCCTCCCTTTGCAGGTCGCCTCAAAACTGATGTTGACGGCTATGTCTACATCACATGCAACGACGCTGGCGTCGATTTCATCCACGCCACCGCCACTGATGTCTCCGTCGCCGACCTCCTGTCATCCTCCGATGTCCATCCAATCGTCAAACACCTCTTCCCATTCCACCACAAAATTAGTTACACGGCACATTCCTCCCCCATCATGGCCTTTCAGGTCACCGAGCTTGCTGACGGTGTTTTTATAGGTTGTGCTGTCTGTCACGCCGTCACCGACGGTGCTTCCTTCTGGAACTTCTTTAACACTTTCGCAGCAAATTCTCGAGGAGAAACCGCTTGTCTCTCCAGGCTCCCGGATTTTCGTCGGGATTCCATCCTCACCTCTAAGGTCGTGCTTCAACTTCCGAAAGGTGACCATAAAAAAATTCCTCTATTTTAATTAAAAGAATATTCAGTTTTAGAGTCAACCAGGAAAGAGAAAAAAAATCAATAACAACATTAAAAATTATGACTAACTAATTTTCTTGTTTAAGTAGAAATAAAGGCCACCTTCAATGTTGAGGCGCCATTTCGCGAGAAAATCTTCAGTTTCAGCCGTGAATCAGTTCAGAAGCTGAAAGCCTTAGTGAACAAACCTCCGATAATGTTTACGCCGGAGAGCGTTGATGTCGCGGATGAGATGATGGCGAAGCTGAACACGGACACACAACTGAAAACAGCTAAAGAAGGTGCAAGGGTTGAAACGACGGAGATTTCTTCATTCCAATCGTTGTGCGCATTGATGTGGAAATGCGTGACGAGGGCGAGGAATATGAAGAAGTCTAAAGTGACGTCGTTTCGAACTGCCGCTAATATTCGGCAGCGCATGAAGCCCAAGTTGGCTGATTTCTACTTCGGGAATGCGCTTCAGAGCATTACCACGTGTGCAACAGTGGGTGATGTGGTGTTGAAGGACCTTCAATGGTGTGCAGAGCAACTGAGTAGGAGCGTGAAGGCGTTTGATAGCGCTACGGTGCAGCGTAATGTGGAGAATTGGGAGCGTGAGCCGAAGTGCTACGAGTTAGGAAACCATGACGGCGCCACTGTGCAGATGGGAAGCTCGCCAAGATTTCCGATGTATGACAACGATTTTGGATGGGGGAGGCCCATAACAGTGCGGAGCGGCGGAGCAAACAAGTTTGACGGTAAAATGTCGGCGTTTCCTGGACGAAATGGCGGTGGCAGCGTCGACGTGGAGGTGGTTTTGGCCCCTGAAACAATGGCGCAACTCGAGTCCGATCCTGAATTCTTGCTTTACGTGTCTTCTCAGTGCGTAGGGACACGTGTCTGAATGTGATGGAAATAATAACTTTCATCTTCATATTGATGCTGTTCAGATTATGTTTGTGTTCAAGTTTAGTTAATCTCTGCCTTGTTGTTTGGGCTCACATCTTTGCATGGATGTATTGTTTACTGGTCTTTATGATTATTAGTTTGACTTCTTGAAAATCTTTCAATTGTTATGCTCGTTCTATTTTATAAAAAAATATTTAACTAATATGTTAACCATTAATAAATTAATATATTCTAATTAGTAACGTACTCCGTTTCATATAAAAGAAGTAACATAACCAGTTTAAGTTTTATTCTACAAATACCTATAAAATTAAAAAGTTTAACTTTTATTCTACAAATACCTATAAAATTAAATGAATTAATTGCATGATTCTTCGTTATTATAATTTTTTATATTTCATTAAATTTTTCTTACAAATTTATTATAAAAATAAAAAAAATAAAATTCTTTTTATTATTTTTTCTAAAATTTTTAATTAACATGTAATTTTTTTTAGATAATTTTTTCATACAAAACTATAAAATTTCTAAATATTTTTTTATACATTTTTATGAAATTTCTTAAAAAAATTAGTACTAATTTCTTGCAAATGATTTTTCATAAATATCTCTTACAAAAAATAATTAAAACGAAATTAAGCAATAGGTGTTTTTTTAGTAGTGCTATAAACCCCACATATATATTGAGAAAATATCAGCTTTTAGTTTCTCAATATATCTTTAGTTCTAGTAATTACTTTTTAAGAGAGATTAAAATTGTTAGAAAATAGAAAAAATATTTAATCTCGTAAAAACTAAATAAGAGTAATAGAAATAAATAAAAGACTGAAAGTATAGAGTTAAAATCTGAAACTCATTTTGTACTACAAAATCATTTTAAGTCAAAAATCACAGATCTGGTTGCGATAGAGCTTAAAAACAGTCTTCCGGTATTCTTTTTGCAATTCACGACAATGAAAAGAACTCGTGTCATCACACAATGTGACGGATATCCATTCACTTACTCAATTTTTTATGCTACACATGCACTTTTGTAAAAGATGAAGATTAAATATTAAATGTAGGAACATTGACAAAAGTAACATTTTTTCGGAAATACTAAAATTTAATTTTGTTATGTCTAATTATTCGAGCTTTTCGTATATGTCTTGAACAGAGGACACCTGAAGTGTCTTTGTATACATTTGATAAGACGTTCTAGAGTTGAAGCATTTTATTTAGACAATTTTTTTCAAAAATAAATTAGGATGAAATTTAAATGAATTTTTAACACGCTAAATTTGTTAAGAACGCAGTTTTTACACAACAGTTAATTTTTTAAATAAATATGAAATTAAATTTTTACTCATGAATATTTTTTTTGGTTAAATATGTTTTTGTCTCTTAAGTTTAAGTGAATTTTAGAATTAGTTCCTCGTCGAAACTTTATACCAATTTAGTTATTCATCTTTAGAAATGCGTGAATTTAGTCATTCTTATCAAATTTATTTGACATTTTAAACGCATTTTGTAATAATATTTGAATTAACATTGAAGAAAAAATGTGTCAAACGGTATAAACAATTTAAATACTATGATGAAATGTACTTGAAGCGTCAAATAAACTTAACAAAATTTGATTAAAAAGACTAAATTCACATATTTTTGAAAATAAATAACTAAATTGGTCAAAATTTTTAAAAGTGAACTAATTCTAAATTTTACTGAAAATTGAGAATGAAAAGAAATTTAATCATTTTTGTTTTTTTCTTAATGCTCTCAACTCAATGATGCCTTCAATATTAATGGCGTGAATTGGTATGGCTAAGCATTCCCTGGAATTAAAATGGTATAACGAATAAGATCTTGGTCCATGCTCTGCACCTACATGTATTCCCATTGGGCAATAATGCGGTGCCATTCCTATAACCAATGACCAATGACCAAATAAAAGTTGCACTAATGATTCACGATATCAGTCCCATACGTTAAGTACCATTCATTACCTTAAAAAAAAGCACATGCAGTTCATCAAATAGAAATGGAAATGGTGCATGCATGCATGACAATTTGGCAATTCGTAATACAATTTGATTGTTGCCATTCTTGAGAATGCAGTTTTGAACTCTGATCAACAAGTTATTCGAACGTATCTGCTTAGATGAATTTGAGCAATAATATGTTGGTCAAGAGAAGTTTATCTACCTGCAAACACGGGCACGGCTCTTCATAATTAAGGGAACTAAGGCTTCCAAATCAATTTTAACACTCACAGACTACTTTTCAGTACGTTGCATTTTAATTTATGCAGAATATTCATGAAAAAAAAACTAAAAATATTGGAATTAATTAAAATAAATTTTCAGATAAAAAGGATTTTATTTCACATATATATATACACTAATCAATTAATTAATTCACTAATAAATTGAATATTAAATTTCAATGTTAAAAAACTTAAAATTAATAATAGAAAATTCAAATTGTTTCTTTTTTTTTTCTTTTTAGTTCTTTTAAAATGGAACCGAAAAAGGAAAATTGATTTTTAGTAGGAGTAGAAAAAGTCAATTCGACTTTCATCGCCAACACTCTCAACAAACAAACGTTTTTTTTTCTTTGAATTTTTTTTTTCATTAAGTCATATTTTAAATTTATTTTGAGGTTCTAGACAAAAACGAAATAATATTTTTATCTAAATCTTATATGTTAGCATTTTTGTATAAACTCTTTAACCTCAGTTAGCCAGATGTAAGGTGAATGAGTAGATTAAGGGACCTAATTTTCAGTCCTACGATCAGAGTAATGTTTTGATTTCATGACATCGTTACTTCATTATTGGTTCTACGATGGAGTTAATGTTTCGATCTCAGGACATCATTAGGATTAATCTATCCTTCATCTTTGGTATCCGTTTTGGAATGTGAATTTTATGATACTTTTGTGCTTCAAAGATATTTCTAAGAGTGGGAGGAATAAAAGATATTTAAATCTTTTTAGACTTCGACTTTTAATTAAGATGCACTAGTGTAGAATTCTCATTTTACCTCGCCTTATATGCCTCGGTTGGCCAGGAACCGAAGCATATAATGGTGCGGTGACATTTTTGTAATTAGAGCCAAGTTTTAGGTCTCGGTTCTCCAAATACCCGAAGCCAAAAAGGGGTATAGGCCCCGGTTCGTCCAAAATCGGTGCCAAATAGTGGTATAGGCCTCGGTCCAGTAAGACCCGAAGCCAAAAAGTGGTTGGACGTTAGCTGTTTGGCCTCGGTCCAAGGAGACCCGGTGCCAAAAGGGAGTCTATGGCTTCGGTTCCCCTAACAACTGAAGTCATAGGGTTTATTTAGGATTCAAATTTCGCGAACCATTCTTCTTCCCCGCCGCTCTCAATTTCTCTCTGAAACTTCATTTCTCTCTTCTCTCTCCCTGTAACTCTAACTCTTCCTCGCTGCACCTCCACTGAAACATAGCATACACAGGATTTGTTCTGGTGGTTGCGTTAACGGTTTTCGGAAGCACAAGGTTGGAGGGAGCGTGGCTTCTATGTAGGTGACTTCGTCGTTGAAGCTTGTGTGAGGGAAGGGCTGTGACAGAGGGAAGATGAAGGTTTCGCGAGTGTAGCGGCAGGAGGAGAGCGTGAGGCCGAGGTGGGTGTGGGCTTAGAAGATCAATGGTGTCATGGATTTGAGAAGTTGTGTGGTCCTACACGTTTTGATTATGGTCTTTGTTGGGTACACAAAGAGGCTCGATTTTGATAAAACATAAGTGTCGAAGTAGGAGTTTCCGACGGTTGAAACCACCATGCATTGAACCTCTTGCACCGTTAAGGGTTTTGTTGGACTAGGATAAGTTGGGTGCCATGAATCTGCTGCAATCCTATTTCAGAAGAAAGGTTTCAGGGTCTCCAAGAACGCGTTGCAGCACTGCGTAGAACAGGCCTCGGTTCAAGCGTGACCCGAGACAGAAAAATGCTTTACGACTTCGATCCACATCTAAGGCCAAAAGTCATCCCTTTTGGCCTCGCCCCAATATGCTTCGTTTCTGGAACCGGAGCAGAATATAAAAAACAACCGGGACCAAAGATCCTTATTGTACTGGTGATGATACATCAAAATAGTATAAACAAATCAAACATAATCATGAAATATATATGAGATGTGAAGAAATTTTAACAAAATTTGTAACTCCCATCGAAATGACTAAGAATAAAATGGGTGTGAATAATTATGATACGTTACCGATAAAACGGTGTAGATATATAAATATATATTAGTTTGGTGGACATGAACCAAGATACCTTTGTGAGCTATATAAAGAGGACATCCAATGTACTATTCCACAGAAACAAGTGGGAGTTTGGAGTTGGGTACAGAAATGTGTTCTTCTGATTCTGCTCTGTGTGAAGAAGTCACTGTCCTCTCAAAATGCTCCATAGTCCCTCACCAAAACTCCACTCTCGGAGACCTCAAACTCTCCATCTCAGACCTTAACATGTTTTTGGCTCACTACATCCAAAAGGGTTGTCTCTTCACCACCCCATCTCTCCCCTCTCACACTCTTATCCCTCACCTCACCAACGCGCTTTCTCGCACGCTCTCAATTTTCCCTCCATTAGCTGGCCGATTCAAAACTCATGCCGACGGCCACGTCTACATCGCATGCAACGACGCCGGCGTCGATTTCATCCACGCCACCGCCAACAATCTCTCTGTCACCGACCTCCTGTCGCCGTCGGATGTCCACCCGGCCTTTAAGAAATTCTTCCCTTTCCACCACAAAATCAGTTACACCGCCCATTCCTCCCCCATCATGGCCATTCAGGTCACTGAACTCACTGACGGTATTTTCATCGGTTGCGCCGTCTGCCATGCTGTTACCGATGGTTCCTCCTTTTGGAACTTCTTCAACATCTTTTCTGCAGTTTCTCGAGAAGGACTCATATCTCCCTCTAGGCTCCCGGAGTTTCACCGGGAATCAATCCTCATGTCGAAAGTCGTTCTCCGAATGCCCCAAGGTAATAATCCACTTCTTCATTTTTTTCCATAATAACAAAAGCTAATTTATTTTAACAAAAAAAAAAAGATTTAAAATCATTTAATTCAAATAATTTAATACGTATATCTTACTATGCAATGTAAGGTGTGAAGCACGCAATGAGTTAATTTTCACCTTATAATTTTTTTTGCTAGAATAAGTTAAATTTAAAGTCAGTTATTAGATTATAAAATATTTGAAAAAATATCGAATACAAAATTTTAGCTATTGAGATTGAAAGAAAATCTTACACTCACTGAAAACCTTGAGTAATTAAACAAAAAAATTAACGGAAATGAATTTCAGCATGAATTTGCATCTTAAAATTTACAAATAGAGTTTTTTTGTTTAAGTAGAACTCAAGGTCACCTTCGATGTTGACGCGCCCTTTCGCGAGAGAATCTTCAGTTTCAGCCGTGAATCGATTCAGAAGTTGAAAGGCTCAGTGAACAAGAGTAGGAAAATGTTTGGAGCAGGAAAAGAGGTGGTGGATGTTGAGTTAATGGCGAAGCTGAGCAATGACACAGAATTGAAAAAGGTGACAGAGGGCGAAACGACAGAGATTTCTTCGTTTCAGGCCTTGTGCGCGCTGATGTGGCGTTGCGTGACTAGAGCAAGGAATTTAGAGAAGGGTAAAACGACGACGCTCCGAATGGCAGTTAATGTTCGGCAACGTTCGGAGCCTAAATTGGGGGATTGTTACTTCGGGAATGCGATTCAAAGCATCGTGACGGTTGCAGCAGTTGGTGACGTCGTGTCCATGGACCTTGGCTGGTGTGCGGAACAGGTGCACAAGAGCGTGAAGGCGTTCAGTAGTGATACGGTGCGTCGTAACGTGGAGAATTGGGAGCGTGAGCCAAAGTGCTTCGAGTTAGGGAACCATGACGGTGCCACCGTGCAGATGGGAAGCTCGCCAAGATTTCCGATGTACGACAACGATTTCGGGTGGGGACGACCATTGGCCATGCGAAGTGGTGGAGCTAACAAGTTCGATGGAAAATTGTCGGCGTTTCCCGGGAGATATGGCGGTGGCAGCACCGATTTGGAAGTGGTTTTGGCGCCGGACACGATGGCGCGTCTGGAGTCTGATCCTGAGTTCATGATTTACTTGTGTGGAGAATAGGAACACATGTTTGAATCTTAAATAGCTCTTGACTTTTTTAAATTTAGGTTTTGAATTCTGATTTTGTTGTATGAACCCTTATCTCTACATCATTGTGACCTTCTTTCTTATTCGTCCTGTTATTAATTATTGTTTTCTGTTCCAAAAATTATAGTTTCTCTTTAATTTCTGAGTGGCCCTTTCTTCTTCATTTTTTCTTTTCTGGTAATATATAAAGTGTTGGTTTCATAGTATTTTCCTTCATTTTTTTTATTTACTTCCATTGTTTTCAAAAATTTAATTTAATCTTAAATTTATTTTAAATAACTGAATTTTTTTTTTTTGCGATATAAGATCCCTCTGTAAGGATCTGTTTTGTGACGAAGACGATATGGAGCACCAGAAAATCTTGAAGGTGTTTAGAATCCTCATGCCAAAAATTAGACATTTTGAAACAATGTCCACTGTAGAGGCCCTTTAGCCAAACAATCTTTAGCAACCTAAAAATACAATAGGTTTAATTGTAACTTTGGTTATATAATTTACAAAATTCAATATTTTAGTGCCTAAATTTTTTTCGGTGCTATGATTATATCATGTATAAAAAAATTACAGATATAATTAAAAAATAAGGATGAAAGTTGCCTATGTTTTTTAAAAAATAAAATAAATAATATAAACTAAATTTATAAATTTTAAAAATTTAGAAACCAAAATTATAATCTATTTAATATTGCGGTCAACTCTACATGTAATAACGCTTTTATTTAAACTTTAACCTGACCATAAAATTATATTTTATTTTGAAAATAATAAATATTTAGTGGCGTTTTGCTATGTATTGTTATTGCATTTAATGCGTGAATCAATGTCGCTTTTAATGATATTTTCTGGCTGGCGTTCCTTTATGTTTATTCAACTGTTACTTCACATTATTTTATGTGTTGTTTAGTTTTTTTTACATATATAAAGAAATAATAAATTTTAGGAATTTTGTTAATAAATAAATTTACCTTCGTCTTTAAGAATACAATTTTGAATCCATAATTACATAACACTGTAACATCGCATTAAAAGATATGAAATTATTAAACAAGATAATTATTAAACATTGACATGTAACTATTATATTATAATCATATATATATATATATATATATATATATATATTTTTTTTTTTATATATTTTTTTATATATTTATTTTTTTTTTTTTAACTTAAAATTTAATTATTTTTTAATAATTATATAAAAAAATTCGTATATATTTTTTATTTTATTTTTAAAAATATTTTAAGAAATATTAAAAATTTTAAAATACATAATCTTTAAAAAAATTAACATTAAAAAATGAAAAATAATAAACTAAAAAAATGATTAAAATTCAAAAAAATTAAACTTTAAATAAAATTGAAAAAGTTAAAACAGAATATCCGGAAGCCCACAACCTTCATTGGATTTCGATATTCAGAAGAAACATTTATCGAAAGTAGTTTTGGACGTGAAATCTGCGCAACAAAGGGCTAAAGGGCTTTTTTGAATTTAAAAAGTGTTTAAAGGTGTAGAAGAAAATTTTGAGGTGCAGGGAAGAAACCCTTGTAAAGTGTTCAAAGAACTCTTGAATTTTTTCAATTCCTCCTCTTCAAAGTTTTTTTTTTTTAAAGGGAAAGCAACCAAAGTAAGGGAAATTTGTTTGCACGTTAATTTTCTTCATTTATTTATAGATTTGAATGGAATTGTAAGTTGAGCTTGTTATACCATGGATTCCCATTAGTAAATGAAAGGTGTTGGGTAAATTTTGTCTGAGTCAATGATGTATTACTAACATGGATTTCCACCTGTAGATGTTCGGTTGACAGATTTTTAAATTTTCAATGTTTTGTGTAGTAATTATTCAGCAACAATTAAGTTAAAAGCTCAATAACGTCTGCTATATCATATAGGATCATATTATATATATAAAAAAAAAAAAGGTAAAATAGTGCATGTAAAAGCATTTTCTTTTAAGAAAAATCGGTGAAACATAACTTGTATGCCGTCATGGTGAACTAGTTCTCTGACAGTAAGAAAATGACTCCCAAATGTTTTACCCAAGGGAAATTACCTTCGAAGACTCCAAGCATTTGTCGAATTTACTATATTTATCCATTTTTCTATATTGTTGATGTAGATCGTCTTATTAGTTAACTTTTCCAACGCCAGAAATTTTTATTCTCGTTATACAAAATGATTATTATTTAAATTCAAGATGGTATGTTTCGAAAAATAGAAACTCTGGGGCAACATGTCAGAAATATAAAACTAGCAAGTAATTTACAATCTAATCTAAATCAAAACAATTTACAATTGCAATGATCACATAGTTACATACTTGCAGGTGATACATGCAATCTTAGCTAACATGGTTCAATCTATTGCCTGGTCGATAAACCATAGCATGGCATGTTATATGATTTCTTCCTAGTCGCAACTCGGAACAATGTACGGGATTCAGCGGATTCCGGTCAATTAAAAATCAGAAAAAATTTACCAGGGCAAAACATTAATTTCTGAAATCTTAATTTGTTTTAATAACGAATTCTTTAACAGTCGTTTCCAAAACTACCAAACAAAGAAAATGAGCAACGTAATGAAGAGTATACTACATGGAACACCGGAACAAGCATAAAAGGATCATTATGCCATGTTAGGTGTAAGTTCTCTAATCCGACAAAAGTAATAAAAAAAAAGTGTTAACAATCTCAATCCAAGTATTCAATAACATTGAGTTCCGAATATCACAATCCATCAAAACTTATGCAGCTGCACTCGGCACTGTAACTGACTTTGAGTCTTCTGCCCGTTCGTGTTCTTTGTTAAGCATCTGAAATAACATTTCAATAAATAAAGACATGAAACACAGTAAATCAGTAATGATTTGGGAACCTCTTTCACTTGACAAGATTAACTCATCATTTGTTAACGCAGAGAATCAATGAGTTTCAGTAGTTTGAATCCAAGAATCCAAACTGATTGTTTTTTATTTTTAACCTAATCAAACTCGATGTGATTAGCTTGAGAATTAGATTTATGCACTACAAAAACTCAACAAAATCAATATTGTAAGTCTATTATCATTATGGACGGAATTTTATTGTACAATCGTGTTTTTTTTTTTTAACTGTTACGTTATTCAGTCCGTGTAAGCCGATTACAATAAGACGTAATTTACCCCTTTTAATGACAACATTACGCGAGTTTTTTTTTGGACAAATTGTATTCGTTCTATTCCTAAAATAAAATTCTGCACATTTGTATAACGATGGACTCATTGATCCGAACCAACCAGTTCTTGATTGGTTCCGGATCGTCCAATTTAAAAAAGAAAAATTCAAACCGATAAAAATTGATTGGTTCAGATTTCATTTTCCTCAAATCCAATTCAAAGTAACCCATGTACAGCCCTAGGCTCATCAAGTGTCTAGCCTATTAAATACTAAACTTTAATATACAAATGGAGAACTAATTATTTCCAAAACCTGGCAACAATTTATATTCTCATAATATGGTAACAAATTAAGTAATTAATTAATCAGCATGCATAAATGATTCTTGCGGCAAAGTTTAAGGAATTGTATCTAACCTTGTTGTTAATCAAGTTGTGGAGTGCAATTACACTTCTAATGAGAGACGAGAGGTATATTACCAGCATCATATCATTGGTTTTCACTACACAAGACAGATCAACGATTTAAAAGAGATATTCTAGAAAAACATGACATTGAAAAATACAAGGCACAAATCATAACCTGCAAACGCCTTGATAAGATCAGCCACGTTAAGATTTGGTAGCAGGTTAAACACGTCCTGCAAATTGTAATTAGAAATGGGATGGTTAGAAAGAATAGTGTAGCATAAGAAGAAAAAAAAGGGAAAAAGAATGCTTCTATTATTCCAAACAATTATGCCTTCCAGCCATTAATGTCACAATACATGCTTTGTTAGTTTTGTTACAAAAGTTTCCAAATTAAACTAGGAAATTCGGATCAGCAGAAAATACTTGATTAAGATTCTTGAACTAATTGATAACAATGTTAATAATCCAGCATTTACTGAGCCTGAATATGAGAAACAAACCTGCAGATGGTACAGGATCTCATGGTTTAATGGAAGCTTTCCATCAATAACAAGGTCAAGGTAACTCCTTATCTCTTTAAGTCTAGCATCCAAACCCTTCAAGGCTGTAAGTTTTGCACTTACCTAAGTAAAAATTACTTTGTCAATACTCAACATCAATTATTTTTCTTTTAAAAGGACAACAAAAGTATTAGCAGTGAAAAAACAAATAGAATAATCAGGAAAAGAGAACACAAAGTGAAAGGAATTAATAAGGACGTGTCATTAGGAAAAAATAAAACCTCAGTTGCAAGGGTGCTAATGGTTGTATCCTTTACATCTCTAAGTAAATGTTCCACTCCTGCACATGGGTAAGAAGAATAAAAAGAAGAGAGGAATTGGTTACCCAACTGTATGGATAATAAAATTGAAAATTTTCAACAGAATAAAAAAATAAAAATTACAGCAGTTTTATGTTTAATGGCATGGAATACCTATTTCTTCAACTTCATGAGCTGCAATCTCCGATGGCACATGTACAAAGACCTTTTGGCTTTTTTGGGTGGCATTCTGTATTCAGAATAAACTATATGTAACTTTCTTTGACTACTAATTAATTTAGTGATGAGCAAAAACTAGCTCCCTTCCAACCATCATATACAGCAAGAACACTTTTGCAATAATATAAGTAAAAAGTATAAAAATTTCTATCACAGAGATAAAAGACATAACTTCTACCTCTTTAACCTCTTCAACAGCGTAATATGCTTTTGTTGGGATTCCCAATTCCTTGGGTTCAACATCAATGATAACCAAGACAGGATTTGGAACATAACTGCAATCATTATAAGTTTGGTCAATTTGGATAAAGATTAGGATAAGGACAGAATGAATCAAAGAGCTTAAGAGTAACACGTCCCAGTTATATATATATATATATATATATTGTAAAACTAGGAAATATTAACTACTAAAGGAAGTGACGAAAAGACATGGCATTGAAATATTATTATACACAGGTTTTCGGATCAAAAACATACTCATTAAATAAGCCATGAATGTCAAGGTCATTTTCACGCAGCTTTGGACCTGTGCTATACCACCCCACAACATGCTCCTTTGCTGTAAACAAAAATAATCCATGCTCAATTATATTCGAGTATTCAATTGTAATAAAATAAAGGAAATACAAATTCTCCCAACTCATACCATTTATTCTTTTAAACATGGAAAACATTGATTCATGGTAATTGTGGTCCAGAAACCAGATGCTAGGATCTTTGTCATCTTCTTCAAACGGCACTGTCAATAAGAGAACTAAGAAGTGAGCAATGTTGGCAATATTAAGATCACACTTGGGATCCTGAGGAGGATCGCAAGATCGTAAAACATATGATCCTATCAGGGTTAGGACGATTTTACCAAAATGTAAAATCGTACCACTATATAACACAGAAAAACACACGTAAAGAAAATAGGTAAGAAATAGATAATAGCATCAATAAAGAAAACATAAAACTGAAATTTAATAACCATGACATCCAAAGAGACTCATAATATAATTAGTCGCGTAAATATCCACCATTTCCAGACCCATTGCCCAAAAAAAGCCAATGTTCAGTTATTACAAAGCAAACCAAAATACTAAACCGGTAACAGCGTCCAGAAATGAGAAAGTTGTGAAGGGAATCGAAAAGAAAGGGTCAAGGGAGATGGTACAGGACGGCTTATGAAAGCAAGGCAGGCGAGTGAAAGAGAATGTGCTATGAGCGGCTGTTATGGTGCAGAAGAAAGCATAGATGAACATGAACCTGTAAAGGGCTTGGACACATATAAACAAGGGTGGAATAGCAGCTGCGACGCATGAACAACGGAGTCGAAACAAATAGCCTCAAAACTTAAAGAAATTGATCAGCGACATGCTACTGCTCTCAGCTTCGTTTTACTAAGAAAACATGTTTTTTAAGGTCTCTTAAGGTAATTACAATCTTGGGCGCCACGCTAAATAAACCTAGTCAGACATTAAATTTACATTATGTAACTCAAGATAAAGCTCCTAACAGGTTGCGTATAAGTTCAAGAGATTTAAGTCCAGCGAGAGAGGTTTTAGTGTCGAAATTTCTTTAACCAAATTTCAGGATCAAAAAACTCGCGCGATCTCACTAATATATATTACCGCGACAAAATTAGGGCACAAATCCTCGCAACAACTCCAACAACTATTGAGTAAAGGAATGCGGTAATGGAAAAAGAAAAGGACAGATCCGAACCGGCGTAGCTGTTGGTAACGTCAACGGTGCCTTTGAAAGAAGAGCCGAGCAAAACGCCGACGACGCGCTTGCGCGTGTCCTTGGCGACTCTATTGTAGTTGTCGACGATGCTAAGAAGCACGAGCGGGTGAACCACGACCTTCTCGATTGGTCGAGATGAGATTTGCTGCGTCTTTATCACGTCCATTGCAATTCCAGAAACTCGAAGTTCCCTTTATCTTTCTCCTCTACTTCTTCTTCGTCTTCCAACTTCAATTCTTTTCTTCCCCCTCTCCTCTCTTCTGTTCTGCGCCCCACTCACCTCCTTTGCCTTTTCTTCTACTTTTCTTTGCGTGTTGTGTTGGATTGGGCTCTCATCTTCCTATTTTATTCAATCTCCGATTTTTGTACAACGGCCCACTCTTTTCTCTTTAAGCTACATTGGGCCTCAGGCCCAATATTAAATCGAAACTTCCGGCATCCGTTTGTTACGTTGCTAGTATATATATTTTCCAGTAAAAATAATTACTTTTTATTAGTTAAAATTTATTAAAATTATTTTATTTTATTATATTTATTCAAAAATTATTTTTTATTTGAGTAAAGTTTGATACCGATATTAAAGAAAATTACTGAAGGTACCACTGGGATTAAATCTAAGGCTTGTCACTCGTAGCATTAAATATTACCCTTTTTAATAAAAATTGTACACTTTTAAATTTTTTAGATGATATATTGCATGCGAAACAGGGCAATATATATCACGGTCTTCTGAAATTATTGTAGGTCATCTTAAACACTACAGTGTTTTGAATTAGTTTTATATGATAAATCAATGTCATTCCCATCGTGACAACATTTTGTATCATTTATTACACACATTTGAGTGTATAAGATTCATGATATTCAAGATAGGAGCAGACCCGAGGCATGACTCATTTATAACCATATAGTAAAATTATTATTGGTATCCTTTAAGCATTCCAAGGTGACATCTCTCATGAGGATGCGAGTTATTAGAGAATCCCAAGCATTGAAGATATCAAAGGATAATCCAACAGAGTATACTCAAAAAAACAAAAAAAAAAACACCAACATGAACGAACATGCAGAGAAGAATGTCCAAGCATTTCCAATATTTAACTAGGTAAATATTAATATCAAGATACAACTTTTTTTTTAACATTTCATAATGCATTTCCTTTATTGTAAACCTAATAACAATTTATCAAAGAAAACCCTCCTCTTTTCTAAGCACCACCCCGAAAAGATTCCCATGTTCACATAAAACTCAAGCGAAGATCTAATGGTGGATGGTTCATTTGTTCCTCCTCCGTGTACGAAAACATTGTATTATCCCTGCAGTCACTTGCATGAACCTTCGTACTCTTTGATTCTGATTCACCAAAAGAGTTCAGGGGGAATAGTTGAAGAGTCTCAGTCACTTTCTCAGCCTCAGAAACGTCATAAAGCTGAGTAAAATCTGCTAAAAGAAACAGATCAAATTACACATTAGATCAACAACCAAGCAAGTTGTGTTGTGTTTGGCGTTTGAAAAAAGATTGTGGCACTTACTTTGCGTGAAAAAATTCATGGAGATGGAGTTTTCAGTACGAATCACATCCTTATCAACCTTGCGACGCTTTTGTCTTTCCCTGGCCTTATGGTTCTGAAACCAATAGAAAACGTTTTTGCTCTCAATCTTACCATAAAAACTGAGCTGGTTAGAGATCTTTTGAATCTGATCAGTGCTTGGGGTGCGGAGTCCAGAACTGAACAGTTGAGTCAGAACCTTAGCCTGCTCAGTTGTGGGATTCCAACGCCCACACTTGGTGCCAGTGGCACTAACTCTATTACCACCAACATTTTCACCTCTAAAACAAAAATCTGACATGCCCTCTTCCATATAATTTCACTACCAGAAGCCTCTCAAAGATTCTGTGCCTCTGAACACAAAACTTTACCTCTGAGCTTCTGAACCATAAAGATCTCAGTCCGTGTGCATTTATAATACCATGACTCAATAATCTAGAGCCAAAATCTGACCTTTTCCTCTTGGTTTTTTGTATTGCTTCTGGGGCATTACAGATCAAACATTATGTTTTATAACTCATATTGTCTTATTGAATTTAGGAAATATGAGACTAATGAACAACACTGAGCAACATATGTACTTTGGTTTAGCCTAGTTTTTTGTGCTAATAAAGAAGTGGAAAAGATAAAGACATGCGCAAAAGCAGCCACTATTCAACGTTTTGGTCCGGGGCAGAAAACATGTATGTTTCATTTGTGGTGATTAAACTATTACGTAGTTTGTGCTATGGAAACATAATTAAATGTTTTCCATTTCTCGTGCTAATCTGCTTAGACACAATACTGAGTTTTTTCGTTAAAGAGAACAATTGTTGCTAAGTTTGTACTATTATAATATATGTATAAAGTGGTCGTTATGTGTCTTTGTGTAATTTTCAATGCTTTATGTTTCACCAATTATACTCATGAGATTAATCCAATTCCATGAAGACGTGTGAGTTAAGCCAAAATTTGATTTTAAAAGAAGTGGTTGTCTGCTAAAGTTCATAAAGAATGGTCTAAAGTAGTTTGATATCTAAGTGTGAAGGAGGGGCAAAGGGAAGTGAAAGTCAAAGTTGCATATTGTTTGATCTCTTTTGGACTATTGTGATCAGAGTAAAGACTGACACAGATACGAGTTAGGTTGACTAGTTTTCATGGAAAACTTCTTTTTAAGATGTGAAAACATTCACTAGAGACAACAGAGTCACCCAATTGATTGATTTTAGAGGAACAATTCAAGACCTACAAAAAGGAGAGTAACTTGGCTTTTCTTATGTCACTTTCTCTTGTCTTTTGTACTTGTCTTTCAAACAGGGACTCAAACTTCTTTTCCTTCTTCGTTTGGTCCAATTTAATCGGCTATTATGTATAATAGCTTTTAAGCCTAGGAAATAGGGATACATACATGTGTGATGAAAATTGAAATATTCTTGAGATTTATGCAGTAGTAATACGTGTCCTTCTATGACATTGCATTGCAAAAAAAAAAAAACACACTAAGCACCGGTAAAAATGATGTGAATTTATCCATACAAGTGTTATTCCACATCACAGATAGAGCAATAAAAATGCATTTTAATATCAAAGAAGGTATATACGGAAAAGACAAAACATTAAATAAGCTATTAACAAATTCTAATTATATAAAATATAAAGCAGAGTACGATGAAATAGCAGTAGTAACATGCATTACTACAGTTTGGTAGTGAAGAAGGAGTGAGGGCACTTCCTACAATTCCCGAGAATGTGTGTTCAATTCACGAGTAACATTTTGTCTGTTCATAGTTGGCAACAAGGGCTTTGGCTACTCTAACTTGTAGGATTTTTGGACTCAAGTTGTTAACCCGTCCTCGAATGTTAGGCACTAGTTATTTGTCATACACAAAAATACCTCATCGAGCAGCTAAGAAGTCTTTCCCAGAGTCAACCACACGGCATTTAAGAAGGTTAAGTGTTTCAAGTGCTTCGTTCCAATACAATCAAATCTCATTGAGTAAAATTCTATTATTTTTTGGATGAAATAAAGTGATAAAAAGGAAAATTACACAAAAAGTAATTAATCAGTTTTTCTGACAAATAAGTCATCATTGTAATTATTAAATACTTCATTATAATAAAATGGTTAGTAAACTTCTAAATGCCTCTGTTCACAATTTCTTGAAGAAAATGTTAAACAAAATTTATAGTTGATCCATGTATTTTTAAATAATTATGATAATGGTCTATAATAAAAGACAAGATTTAACATTTATCCACCTACGCATAATATACGTACTTTGTTTGTGGCCGATGAATAAAATATAGTTTCGTAAACCGAAGATTAATATATTGTGTAAATGAGAACTATTAACCCAATTATATAAAAGTTCACGTAGATAATTTAGATAGCATGAGGAATAAAATTAATTTTCAGTTAAACTTGATGAACGAAAAATATGGTTAACCGTTCAAATAAAAATCGTATTTATTTAGAAAATCAAGGACCAAATAGACCACCAATACTCATTTCAATTATTAAATTGGTTGTTTATATGAATATTTGATCCTATTACTCCCACGTTGAGACTAAAATACTGTCTCTTATGGAAGTCTAAAGGCGAAGGGTTTAGAATAAAAATTAGTAGCGTGAAATGTGAATGCTGGACGTCTTTTGTATCAGCCGTGTCTTTTATACTTTCTTGTCTCCACTTTTCTCAATGCTTTTCTACAATCACTATCCTACCAATTAACACAAAACACTGCCTCTTTCACATTTCTTTATTCAATTTAAATAAAAATGTAATTTCATTATATATATATATATATATATATATATATATATATGAAAAATAAATATATTTATA